>Ga0207421_10008369_pt1 | contig 10748 bp, 13 predicted proteins | sample SodLakKL_010_SED_4_FD_187542 | JGI IMG/M metagenome (GOLD analysis project Ga0207421, IMG submission 187542) | Alkaline sediment microbial communities from Lake Tanatar, Kulunda Steppe, Russia - 8KL_010_SED (SPAdes) (version 2) | ecosystem: Environmental > Aquatic > Non-marine Saline and...
TTTATTAAAAGAACTATCAAATCAAAAAACTATGAAAACGGAGTAAAGTTGCTTAATATAGTGTCTGATTTAACTGGGGCACCTCACTGTGATTGTTTTTAGAGTTTCATTAAGTCTTTTATTTCACAAAAAACATTCTGTCTTTACCTACGTTTTTTGGACATAAAAAAGATTGAACTCTCGAGATGTAAAGACAAATAAATAAAAGTGCAGCGATTAAACTGCACTTTTATGTAAATAATCACCCCGGGATTGATTAATCCCAATTTATATAAAAAAGCATCTGCTCTATTACTGAATAACTCTAAAACTTAACACTTTGAGAAAACTTTTTTAATATTTAATAACAGTGACAATAACTTTAATTAATCAGCAATGATTAGAATTATTTTACTTTCCTTTTGGCTCATATCTATTCTGTTGGTTATAAATACAAACAAAAATAAGCAAAATGTTATGTTATACCTTCTATCATTACTATGGAAGTAGTTATGCTGTTATATTTTGGCGGTAAACAATTTCATTTTTACTTAAGTATAAAAAATTAAGCTGGTATAACTAAGATAATGCCAGTTATCCTCAATTGTAACTGGATATCCAAAAACCAGTTTAATTGATGTAATAGTCATTATAATCACCAGCTTTTATTTTGGCTTATAAAACAGTTAACTTAAAAATAGAATTCAAACATTAACCCGGTAAAAACTGTCTATTTGCACAGCTAAACTTTCTTTAAAAGCACAATAAACCGACAAACTGAAACTATCTTAAATTTTATCTTTATCCACAAAAAAATTAGCTTTTCAATATCAGTCTATATCTTTGTTGTAACTTTTTTACCAACTAAATTTTTGCGGCGGAAAACCCCAAACCACTTCTTGAGGCTTTCATGTTAAAAATCTATGTGAGCATTAATTCTTTTGAACTGTGTTTTGAACTTCACCATGTGAGCATGAAGACAATATCATGAATGCATTGTAGTCGCAACCCTAAAAGTGGAGACGTAAATGTATTCATGTTATTGTCGTTTGTGTTTGTTAATAATCAATCAAATTACTTGGTATTATTAGTATAAGAGCATACTTCGTTTAATACTAACCATTTTCATCTTCGAACGAACTAAGAACATTGTTGTAGGTTTTTTATGTACTAAAAAAATTAAGAAAAAATTGGTTTTTATTTTTTTCTTACATTAATGTATTATTATTATTTATAATTTAATATATAATAAATATTTATTACTAAATAAATATTTATTATATATTAAAAGAACATATATGTAATTAATTATATTATATTATTATTATTATTAAAAATAATTTTTTCTTTATGAAAAATTATTATAATAATAATATATAATATAATTAATATATAAATATATTTTTTTCTTTTTTGAAAAGAGTATGAGAAAAACTTTTTTCTTTTTTTAGACCACAAAAAAACTCTAACAAAGATTTAGAATTAAATTTAAGCGAAAAAAAATCAGTCAAAGATAACCTGAGATAACAACTAACTGCCAGATTTTTAATGCTTTGAAAATATTTTTTGCATTTTTTTGATATTTGGTAAAAATTTAAGTTTAAACCAGATTTTGAAATAATATAGACCAGAAGAAATCGTTCTCAAATCTCAAAAAAGATATTTCAAAAAATAACTGACCTCCAGTAAAATACTTTTAGTTAACAGCGGGAAAAACTGGTTAAAATTTTTTAAAACCTGCTTTTATACGATTTAAGGTCAACTTTTATAATACCGGTAAAAACAATGGAAAAGACCTTGAAAATAAAATTGGACAACTACTTCCACAATTAAGGTCACATTTATTATTACAAGGTCAAAAAATTATTTGAGATGATAATAAAAAAACAGAGATAAATTCTTGAAAAGTTAACTATTTAACCTGCTTTTTTAATTGTTTAACACGACTTTTTAAGTCAACAATTTCTTTTTGTTGTTTATTAATTATATCGATCAGATTATTGATAACTGTACCAACAGCTTCTAATCCTACATAAAAAATGGACTTTTGTACAGAAAATATTAGTGGTAATTATAACCTTTTTAGATATTAATTTATAGGAGTATCTGAGTAGTTACAAAAAAGCTTTCCCAGCTATTGTTTCCGGATGTAGCAAACAAATAATACTGATTATTATTGTTTTTTCGGTAATTGTCTAATAAAAGTAATCTGTTTTGTATTAATCATCTTTAAATAGGCCCCTAAAATGCAATAGCGGGCTATATTATGGGCTCAAATTAGCACTAATGAAATTTATAACAGACATAAGAGTAATTGCTTAAAGGCCTAATATAGGAGTTATATACAACAAAAACAGGAAACAAAAAACATATAAATAATTGTGGCTTACCATTGTGATTTTTTAGGATTTTTAATTAAAGTGAATTATATATTATAAAAGCGTTATAATCAAAAACAATGATAATAATTATACACTTATTAAGCCTCCTGCCTTATCGGTGGGAGGCTTTAATAGTTGTTTTATTACTTTTAGTTGTTTGAAATGGTAAATAGCCCTTATTTTATTTTTATAATTTGAACAATATTGCTTAATAATTTATAAATATCGGTTTTACATAACTTTAGTGCTCATTTGATAATAAATTAAATTTTTTTATCATATTTGAGTTATATATTATAACAGTGAAAAGAAAATATGAACTCTTTTTCGGGCCCCAAGCAGGTGTTTTAGCCTGATTTGGGTCTTAATTATGTCAAAATACTTATAAAAAGGGGGGATTTTATGACTAAAAGTACAATTATATTGATCACTTTAGTTATAAAGTTAATTTTAGCAGGAATTGACAGTAAAAAAGCTGTAGAAAGAGTCACCAAAAAAAGCGAAATGGACTTTGCAAGCCTTTGGAAACTGTTGCCTGACTTTTTAAAATGATTTTTTGAAAAAAGTTAAGATTTTTGAGTGTATCAGAGGAGATTTTAGCTTATTTATGTTAAAAGCTTCATACAATAACAAAAAGGAGACTGATAATTATGGTTAATGGCAAAAAGTTAGCTCAATTATTGAAAAAAAGTAAAAAACTTGTTGTTGAAAAAAGAAATGAAAAGGAATTTTTACTTACAGATACCTATATTATCGTTCGGCTAGATGATAAAGAGTTTGGTGAGTTTTTTGCTAAATATAACAGTTATAAAAATACAGCTAATATACCTTTTAAATTTGAAGACACTATTTGTAGTTTGGGAAAAAAAGATTTTAATGAATCCAATCTGGAAATGGCTACAGTAATCAATGAAGTTGATGGTGCTAAAAAGAAAATAAAACTGACTAAATTTTATAAAAGCTTAAAAGATAAAGATGCTCAGATATTTAAAGCTGGTGATCAGCTGGGTATGTTTGATCGTAAATATGAATTTTTATTTGATTTAGGTGATGACTACAAAACTAAGGGGAAAAAGGGGCCGTTATTTATTTTAAAAGAAGGTATCGTTCAGGTTGTTATTATGCCTATCATTGATTATGAAAAAGATTGTTTAAAAGATGAGTTAACTAAATTATGTGGGATAAAAAATAAAGTTGATAAAGTCGCTTAACCAATGAGTATTGGTAGTTAAAGTAAACAACTTGAAGCTATAAACTGATAGGTTTATGTTTATATTCCTCCAAAAAAAGGTGGGTTAATATGGCTAAGATCAAAGAGATGTTAACCAAAAAAGTTAGACTTGATAAATTTATAGCTGGCTTAAATTGTTTATCTAAAAGACATAACCTGATAATTACTAAAGAAATAAAGCCTGATTATTTACAGGTATATGATAAAAACAGTTTTAATCAGGTGGGTAAGATTCATTATAAGGAAAAAATAAATCAGTATCAAGAACATTTAAATCCCAATGAAGCTGAAATTAGAGATGAAATTAAAAAGACTCATCTAAATTTTGATTTAAAACTGAAGGCTAAAAAAGAAAGTGAATATGAATCCCAAAAGAAAATAGATAATAATAGTAATGAAATCGAACTTAAAGAAATTGAAACTCAAAAGATACCTTTTTGAGTGGGCATGTTCATTTAATAAAAAAATTAAAAAGAAAAACCCAGTCCGTTTATTTTTCTTATCCGGGAAATAAACGGACTTTTTTATATTAAGAGTCCGGGAGGTGAAATTTGTGGTTACTCAAAAAAAAGAAGTAACAGAGGTTAACCGGGATAATATTTTAAAGTTCACCAAAAAAGAAATACAAACTATTAAAAACACTGTGGCCAAAAAAGCAAATGATGATGAATTTAGAATGTTTATGGCTTTAGCTAAAAGATATGGGTTGGATCCTTTCAATAAAGAAATATTTTTCTGGAAAATTGATGGTAATCCTACCATTATGACCAGTCGTGATGGGTATTTAAAGATAGCTGACCGCTATGAAGAATATGACGGGCTGGTAAGTGATGTAGTGAGAAAAAATGATAAGTTCCGGCGTAAAAAGGATGATATAGACCATGAATATGGTACAGACAGGGGTAAAATCATAGGAGCTTATGCATTAGTCTATCGTAGTGACAGAAGCTATCCTGTATACGTATTTGCTCCATATGAGGAATACAGGGCTACTACTAAGGCTTGGAGGCAGTACCCTTCTGCCATGGTATTAAAAGTAGCAGAGTCAATGTCATTGAAGCGTGCTTTTACAGTTTCAGGATTGGTCTCCAAAGAAGAAATGCAGGTCAGGCGTATGAATAATAATAAGGCTGATAAATCTAAAACTCAAATTGAAGATGTGACTAAAACTGGCAAAAATAAATCTGTTAATGTATCCGAAGAAGATACTACACCGGATGCTCTCAGTGATAGAGAGCAGATATTAAAAGAAATTATAGATGAAAATGAAAAGCTTAAAAATGAACTTTTCGATTACCTGCGTTATATAAAAGATACAAAAAAGTTAAAAAAAGTTAGTATTAATAAATTAAAGAAAAAAGAATTTCAAAAATTGAAAACTCATCTAATTGAGCTTAAACGTAAAGCTTGCTAAAGTTAAATCATTTAAGGTTTTTGTGTTTGTTTAACAACAAAAAAGCCAATATGTATAAAAAGTTTAAGGAGGATTATTATGATTAAAGGAAAAAGATTAGCACAATCATTTCGTGAAAAAAAGCGGGTGATAATAAAAAAAGAAAAGGAGTATTTTTGGGTAACTAATATCTATATTTTGATTCGTCTTTCTTTAAAAGAAGGTAAACAGTTTTTTAAAAAATGGAATAGTTATAAATCAACCAAAAACCTGCCTGAATTAAATGAAGGAGAAGTTTATGAGATCGGGCCTAAAAAAGAAGGTTTTATAAAAGAACATGACCCTATAAGCCCTTTTATTGGAGGAGCTTATCCCAATATGAAAGAAGTTGAAATTACTGATATTACTTATATCTCCTCTGATAAACTTTTCCGTGTTTATTTATTTGGGAAAAAAGACAAAAAAAAGCAGGGAATATTTGATCACAAATACAGCTTTTTTATTGACAAAATGGATTATGAAAAAGCTTTAGTACAAAAAGTTAATAAACCGATTATTTTTAAAGACAAAAAAAATAGATTTAAAGGTTTATTGATGCCAATTAAAAGCAAACAAAAAGATTATTTAAAAGAAATAAAAAAAATAGCCGGTTAGGAGGTGTTTTTAATCATGATTTGTTATAGATGTAAATGGACATGTAATCAAAAACATCACATTGATAATAATAATTGCAGCCATTATTCTCCTGTAGTAACTCAAAAGGAACGCTGGAAACGGATGATAAAGATGGCCAGGTCAGCTAGAAAAAATAACTATTAATTTTAATGGTTTTAATAAAAAAACTAAACCAGCAGGGCTTTATAAAAGGCCCTGCTTTTTTATCCGGGAGGTGAAAATATGCTTAAAAAACTTTACGGTAAACCTTCAAGTTATAAATTGAAGGTCTTTAATGAAGGCCAGTGGTGGTCAGTAAGTCTAAGTTTTCCCACAAGACCCAAAAAAGTTGATTGTCTTGTAAGTCATCCTCAAAAAAAATTGACCTTTAGAACTGATAAAGGATTAGAAGTCAAAAGATATTCTATGTTTAATAACTTAATATCTGGTATTAGAGAAGAAGGAAAAAAATACAACCTAAATTTTACTAGATATAAAATCATTAAACATTCTTTAAATGAGGGTAAACAGATTATTAAAACTGATTTTATCTTTAAAAAGATCAGGGTAAATAATGAGAATATAGATACTATAATGAGAATAGTTTGTGACAGTAATAATTTGGTCCATCCTTATTTAGTTATCGGTGTTATGTATAAAAAAGAATTTAAATTAAATGATGTCCTTAAAGGACCTATCCCTTTGGTGAGCATCGTTAATAAAAATGATAACTTTTTTAAAATAAAAGAAATTGTACTCAACAACTATCCTAATTTAAAAAGATTTGATTATAAACACCGAGGTTATAATTATTTTACTGGCTTTAAACCAAAAACAGATGGTTTTTTAATTCCAATCAAATGGTTTGATTATATAAAATATAGTGCTTAAAAAGGGCTAAATAAATTTATAATTAACATAAAATAGATATGTTTGAAAGGGGGTAATTATATGTATCGAGAACGTTTTAAAGATTTTCATGATCTGGCTTCTGGATGTAGGATGAAAAACCTGGATGAAAGTACAATTAGATTAGCTAAAAAACATTTATTACCCAACCAGACTGAGACTAACAAAACTACAGTTGTGATCAAGCATCATTTAGGAAAAGAAATTACAACTGAACGTACTATCAGGTTTGATGATCAAAAAAAAGAGTTTTATATTTTCTATAAATGCTCTAAATACTGGGTGCAACCTGTTAAAAGACCATTAAATAAACATGATATGGCTTTATATAAGTGGAAAGTTTTTTAATTTATCATCTTAAAAGAACGGGAGGAATAATTTATGTATATGAAAATATGTCCTGAATGTAAAAAGAAATCTTATTCAGCTAAAAAAAGAAATAGAAGTTGTCCTTATTGCGAAAAAGATTTGACTGATATCAAAGTAAAAACACCTGATTATAATAATAAAAAAAGAAAGGAGATAAATAAAATCATGAAAAATAAAAAGCCGATAAGAGTGATAAATCTGCCAGATTTTAATGAACTTAAAGGCCAAAAGCCAGGAGAAACTTTATATAATTTATTTAAACATTTAATCCCTAAAGATATGCCAAGACCGGTTGATGTCGATCCTAAAAAAATTAAGTTTAATTGTAATGACTGTAAACAGTTTATAACATCAATCCAAAAAGAAGTAGGTAAAAACAAAGAAACAAAGATAGCTTTAATGTGGATGAACCAGGGACCTGGAGTTGATAAAGACATACCTGAAGGTAAAATATATTTATATAAAGGTTATATGCAACCCAACCAAAAATGAAGTGATTTTTGATATATTGGTGAGGATGTTATAAAAACACAATGAGGACAAATGTCCTAAATGTAATTGTTTATAATATCTATTCAGCTTAGGTATAAAAAGTGATAGGTATAGGGAAAGGAGAATAATGTTATCTTTATTAATAAAAAAAATGTTGCTGATAGAATTGCTGAAATAATAGAACGCAAAATCAAAATATGTGAAAATAAAAAAGAAGAAATCTTTTTTGCTTTAAAAAATGAGGCTTGTTATAAAAATACTGATGTGTTTTATAAAAAAAAACGGATATGTTATATCCCGAAATTAACCAATAAGATCTTTACCGGAGAGGACATTATTGAAGTTTGCAAAAAAGAAAAAGATCTGGCTGAGTTTGTATTTGAAATTATTGATTGGCAGCATCCCTCAACAGTTTTTGAGGAATTAAAATCTTTTCAAAATCAAAATACTTTATCAAAATAAATATATTTAAAATTAAAAATTATTCTTAACCATAAAAGTCCGTTTCCTAAAAAAGGAAGCGGGCTTTATTTTATAGCTAACACTAAGGAGATGATAAAACATGGCTGTTAATATTCAAAGATACAGTGTTCGCCTGGTTAAAGAAGATGGTAGTAGATATAATTTAGATAAAAAAGTTAGAACACCGGAAGCTGCTCATAAGGTGTTTGTCCAAGTTTTGGATTTAGATAAAAGGCCTGAAGAAGCTTTTGCAATTATAACTTTGGATGTAAGAAGTAAGTTAATAGGTGTTTTTGAAGTAAGTAAAGGAGGGCTAAATTCTACCATAGTTGATCCCAAAAATGTTTTTCAAAAAGTATTTTTGCACAATGCAATCGCTGTTGTTTTGGGACATAATCATCCTTCTGGTAATCCTACCCCCAGTAAAGAGGATATAAAAATTACCAAAAAAATTAGTGCTGCTGGTGAAATGTTAAATATCCATGTGATGGATCATTTAATAATAGGTGATGAGTATAATTTTATAAGTTTGCGAGAAGAGGGGGTGTTTTAATTTGAAAAAAGATGTAATTATTGAAGGTCTAAAAAGTTTAATCGAAGATAGGAAAAGTTTTTTATCTGACGGTGATGATGAGATTTTTTTGGAGGATATCAAAGTTTTAAAGGAAGCTATTAAGTTAATCCTAGGAGTTAATGTCATTAATTTCAGATTTAAGGATATAGGATGTCCATTTTGCACTGGAGAAAACTTAATATTTATTAGTTCCAATGACACTCATGCTGCTTATAGATGCCATAACTGTGATACTAAAATTAAAGTTAGGATAATCAAAGAAATAACTGAAATTGAAACTAAAAAAAGTGGAAACTAAAATTGGGTCAGCCCTAACAGGCTGGCTTTAATAATTTTTAAAGGAGGCAAATAAAATGAGTAAGCAAAAAACTAAAAATCTGTTAGAAAAGCTTGATAAGCGTATCGAAGGGGTTAAAAACTCAAAGGAATTCAAAGAAATGTTAAAGTTTTTCTCTAAATTTCATGATTATTCATACCAGAATACAATTTTAATTCAGTTGCAAAAACCTGATGCCACCTATGTTGCAGGATATAGACAGTGGCAGAAAAAATTTAACCGCCAGGTTAAAAAAGATGAAGAAGGTATCGCTATCCTGGCTCCCTTCACCTATAACAAAACTGTTACTGAAATAAAAGAAAAAGAAGTAGATGGGCAAATGATTGAAACTGAAGTCCAAAAAGAGGTACCTAAAGTTTATTTTAAGCCAGTCTATGTCTTCGATATCAGTCAGACTGAGCCAATTGATGATACCGAAGATAATGAATTGCCTACTTTCGATATTAGCCTAAAAAATGATGGCACTTCATTACTAAAACCACTATCTGAATTTGGGGTAAGTCAAAAGATATCGATTACTTACAGGAACCTCCCGGAAGGCACACAAGGTTATTTGAAGGGAGATAATATTATAATAGATGATAACCTTAATGACACTGAAAAAGCCTCTATATTAGCCCATGAGTTGGGGCATGCATTGTTAGAACATACTGGTGATAATCTGTCAAAAGAAATAAAAGAATTAGAAGCAGAAGCTGTTGCTTTTGTAGTTATGGACCACTATGGAATTGAAATTAAATCTGACAGGTATCTGGCATTGTATAAAAAGGATTATGATTTAAAGGAAAGCCTTAAACGTATCCATAAGGTAACCACCAGAATAATCGAGTTCTGTGATAGAATATCTGAGAATAAGATCAATGCTTCTGACATGATGGAGATTATATAAAATGAAAAAGATAATGGTAGTGATGTTGACTATAATAGTGGTCTGTTCAATATCAGGATTAGTGTTTGAAAGCAATGAATTACAATATACTGAGACTACTGAAGTATATATCAGACCAGGAGATACTCTCTGGAAGATAGCTTCTGGTGTTAATAGTGGTAGATATAATAACCACAAGATAGTTTTGGAGATTAAAGATTTAAATGATGATTTATATACTGGTAGTGGTGGTTGTCTTATTATCCCAGGGCAAAAAATAAAAGTCCCCGTGTTAAATAGTTGTAATTAGTTACCATAAAACTTAGTAAATAACTCTAAGAGTAAAAATAAGAACAAGGTGACTTGAGTATAAAATGTAATAAGAAGACTAAAAGGCTAAGGGGGGGTTTCCCGCATACAATAATATAGACTTAAAAAGGTCTAAGTTATTGTACGTGGTAAACCCCCCTCTTTTTTTGACATCAAAAAATATCACATTTTGAAGATAAAAAGCTAACAGTATATTTCATTATACACCATCCAACACCATTAACCTTTTGTATCTAATTTAAATCGAGCTACCTCTAGATCATTTAAATATACCCAGTTACCCTTTATTCCTTCATAAAAAGCACCTATTTCTATATGTAGCATTGCAATACCACAATCTAATTGCTTAAAAACAATTGAAGAAAATTAGGAGGTACCATCAGCCACGACAGTGATAGATTCATTTTCTATCTTAAATCTCCAGGGCTGTCTGTTAACAGTAGAAGGCGCCAATCGCCCACATTCTAAAGCAGTCTTTATCCATTGCTTAAAGTAAAATCTGAATACCAGGAAAGGATAGAAAAAATCAGGGGAGAAAAAAATGATAGGATTAAAAGTTTAATGGATGGAATTGAAATAAGTGAAATTAAGGAAGAGTTTGATTTTTTCTTTATAATAAGATATACTATTAAATGTAATAAGTAATACTGTATTACCTAAGGAGGTAAGAAAATGCCAAAGACTGAATTTAGGAATGTAACCAGCAAAGGACAGGTTACAATACCTAAAAAATTCGTGATATATTAGATATTGACCCTGGAGATAAAAT
>Ga0207421_10008370_pt1 | contig 10747 bp, 11 predicted proteins | sample SodLakKL_010_SED_4_FD_187542 | JGI IMG/M metagenome (GOLD analysis project Ga0207421, IMG submission 187542) | Alkaline sediment microbial communities from Lake Tanatar, Kulunda Steppe, Russia - 8KL_010_SED (SPAdes) (version 2) | ecosystem: Environmental > Aquatic > Non-marine Saline and...
TAATTAACAGTAAACAATTAAAACTAATTTTTAGTGTGTTCAAATAATAAATCCTGGCAAGGCCCGGTTATTTACATTCTTTACCGTTCTCTGAAGAGCTTGGCTCGGGCACTTCTTTATGAACGATGCCTATCACCCGGGTTACCGGAACGATAAAAGCAAGGCCGGTGCCCGGTTTATCCAGCCCGGCGGTAACCTTGATAGACTCCAGTATATCGTCGGTTTTGTCCGGCTCGGTTACCGAATATACCACTTCTTTTTCAGGCTCAATGCATATCCCGAGAATGGTCTGCTGTTCGTGAACACCGATACCCCGCCCCATGATAACGGTGCCGCCATCGGCTCCGGCTTTGATAGAGGCTTTGAGAACTTTATCTCCCCAACCTTTTTTTACAATGGTAATAATTAAGTTTTTCTCAGTCCCCATTAAATCCCCCCTTATTTCTTGAGTTTTACTTTAAGGAAAAGCCCTATAATCATAAGAAAAAGTATGGGTGCAAGGGCTATCAATGCAATCAATCCAAATCCGTCCGCTACAGGATCACGGCCTTCAATTGAAGCTGCGATGCCCACTGCTACTGAAAGCAAAAAGGTTACTGCCATAGGCCCGGTCGCCACTCCCCCGCCGTCAAATGCAATAGCTATGACGGTTTTATCACTGAAGAAGACAAGAATTATAGCCAAAATATAACCCGGTATAATAATATAGTTCAATGGTATTCCATATACAACACGTGCCATAGCCAGGCCGACAAATAGCGCCACCCCTATCGAAATACCATAAAGAACCAGAGACTTTTTAATTGAGCCCGCGGATGCCTTCTCGACCTGGTCGCTCAGAACACGCACTGCAGGCTCCCCGAAGGTTGCCAGAAACCCCATCAGCAAGCCAAAGGGAATAAGCAGCCATTTGGATTCTATATTGCCCAGGGCCTCTCCTATTTCAGTTCCTGCAGGGAAAAAACCCCCTTTAACACCCTGTAAAAAGATTGCAATTCCCACCAGCGCCAAACCTACGCCTACAAAGATTCTTGAGATATAGGCAAAGGGCAGCTTGAGATACGCCAGTTGAAAAACAATGAAGAAAACAGCAATGGGTATCACCGATAAGAGTACGGTTAATATGGTGCCCCCAAAACCTTCAAATGGATTAATGCCGGTCAATAGAGAATCACCCCCAATAGCATCACCCCGATTACCGGGCCTATCGAAGCCAGCCCGATCAGCCCAAAACCTTCTCCAATGGTTGAACGTTCGGCAAGCACTGAACTAAATCCGGTCCCCAGGGAAAGAATCACCGGGACAGCCACCGGGCCGGTAGTAACCCCGCCGGCATCAAAGGCCACCGGAACAAATTGCTCGGGAGTAAAAAGGGATAAAACAATTATTATTGCATAACCCGCAGCCAGAAGGTAGGCGATGGGGAAACCGAATATAATCCTGATAATGGCTACCGCCATGAAAAAGCCGACCCCTATGCCGATAACCGCTACTAAAAGAAAGTGCGGGACTTCCCCACCTGTAACCGTATCCACCTGGTCTGAAAGAACAAGTACATCCGGCTCGGCCACCGTTATTGAGAAGCCAACAAGGAAGGCTATGGCAATGATGTAAGGGATTGAACGGCGCTGCGGCAATTCGGCACCAATAGCCTGGCCCATTGGCAGAATACCAATTCGCACACCAAACAAAAAAAGAATCATGCCGCCCATGACCATAAAAGCGCCGAAAATAAACTGCACCAGTACCGCAGTAGGCATCTGGATAACAAAATGATTAATTACTATTATGGCCAAACTTATAGGAAGAATGGCCTGAATTACCTCTAAAGCCAGGCTCTTTAGCTCTCTAAACAAGTTTCCTCCCTCAAGTTGGGTTACCCGGAGACACTACCGGCAAAATACGAAGGTTTTTTGCCTTTTCATAGTGTAATCAAAGCTACACCAGCCGTCAAACCTGTGTTGCTGTCTTGTACAGTTCCAGATTTGCAGGCTTCCGGCTTAGGCGAATCTTTTGAATTATTCCAAAAGTCTTCCAATAATAGGTTAAAATAAATTTTTCTTATCAGGTAAAACCTGTAAAATTGTTGGCGTTGGTTTTTTATGCATTTAAAGTATGCTCCATTTGAATAAATCAGGACCCATATTTTGCCCATATATTTGATCAAGGATTTGATGCTAAGTTTTACTGAAGAGCTGGAAGGCACTGGAAACAACTGGCAACTAATGTCGGTATTCCCGTTTCCTGAATCAGGCTTACTACCTGGACTTAATAAATCGGTAGACCAGCCAAACAACAACTCCAAAAATCAGCAATGGCGCCGTAAACCTGGCGAAGGTAAGCAATATGGCCGGGCCAAATCTGGGCAGCACAAACACCAGCAGCAATAATATAACCACAAAAACAAGACTGTTTAGGGTTTTTGATTCTCCCCAAACTTTTTTACCCGAAACCGGGTTGTTTTGAAATTTAAGAGAAGCATCATATTCTGCACGGCTGTTCGGGTCCGAAAGCACCTCGTAGGCATTGTTAATCTGCTTCATCTTTTCTGCCGCCCCGGGTGCACGGTTTACATCCGGATGGTACTTTGCTGCAAGTTTGCGATAGGCAGCATTAATAACATCCGTTTCTGCCTCATGGTGAACCTGTAAAACCTGGTAGTAATCTAGATGGTATGTCATGGATTTTTTAAGTAATCACCTGTAATTGTAGCCCTGTATTTAAGCAACAGATTACCTTTTTCTTCATTTGGTTGGTTAATCATCAACACCGTTGTCACCAGGCTGGCAGTTGGACTCATGCCATCATTTCTTATGACATTATGATTACCAAAACAACATACGTCAAGAATCAGCAAAAATGCATCAATGGTCACATACAAAACAAAATGTAATTAAATATTCAGCTTATTTCTTGAAATGCACTATATTTCAAAATAAGACAGGGCGCCATGTTAAGTGACAGGCAGTTATCGGCCTGAAGAGTCATCATGTTTAGTATCAGAATCTCGCCACAATTTTTCGTAAATAAGAACAGCATCATTTTTCGGCTATAACCAGCATTTCATAGTCTTCTGTAGTCAGTGCATCATTTCTGGAAAAGGCTCCGAGCTTTGCCCCAAAAATTTCAATTTTTGTATACCCCAGTGTTTTTAGCAACCAGGTGATTTCGCAGGGAACGTAATAACGCTCATTACATTCCAGCTTCTTGAAATTGCCATCATCATCTTTAACTTCTGTGATGTTGTGATCCCGAAAAGTCATCAAATCAAAGGAGTTACACCTGTAAGCGGCATTTCCCGGCTCAATATTAGAAGCGCAAAATTTTTCAACAGAATGATATAAAGGGAAAAGGCCATTTAACGTTGTGAATATGAATTTTCCATGTTCTTTGAGAGATTTGGTTGCATTTTTGAGTATCTCGTAATTCATTTCATCCGTTTCCATTAGAGGGAAAGCGCCTTCGCAAAGCATTATTACAAGGTCAAAATCGTTACGATAAGGCAAAGCCCTTGCGTCACATTTCAAAAAATCAATTGTAAGGCCTTGTTTTTCAGCTTTCTCTCTTGCCTTTGCAAGCAGGGAATCGGATAAATCGATCCCTGTAACCTTGTAACCTCTTTTTGATAATTCGATTGAGTGCCGGCCTGTCCCGCACCCGATATCCAGAATCTTAATTGATTTGTTAAAGCAGACCTCCTGCTCAATAAAATCACATTCCCCTGTTGTTCCTTTAGTGAAGCTCTCATGGTCATATTTTTGTCCGTAATTTTCAAATAAGGTTTTATACCACTGCTTCATTGCCTTCTCCATTTTTTGATATACATATTAATTATTCTTGGCAAGCTTGCTGCAACCAGGCGATTGCCTGTGATAAATATCTAGCTATGCAGCATGAAGACAAGCATCATTCCGGCAATAAGCCCGGCAATAGCAATATGGCTGCTTAGCTTATGTGATTGAGGTATCAGTTCGTCATTTACAATGTAAACCATGGCACCTGCAGCAAAAGCCATTCCCCCTGCTACGAAAACCGGCGAAATATTGAAAAATATCAGTCCAATTCCAGCGCCGACCGGTGCCATCAGACCTGCGATCAGCGTGAGGAGCAAAACCTTAAACACGGGTAATCCCCCTGCTTTTAATAAGCCGGCTACTACTATCCCTTCGGGAACATTATGCAGTCCTATGGCGATTGCAATATATAAACCCAATTCCGGGCTAGACTCATAACCTGCTCCTATTGCTATCCCCTCGGGAATGTTATGCAAGGCCATTCCAAGAAAAACCAGGTAACCGATTCTTAGTATGTGGTTATTGGGTTTCAGGCCCCCGGGCACATTTTCTGTGTCAATAGCCTGGTCTGTTGAAAGATGGGCGTGCGGGATAAATCTGTCGAGTGCAAACATGATTCCTGCACCGAGTAAAAACCCGATTAAAGCAGTAAGCGCGGATCCGAATTCAAGGGCTTCCGGGAGCAGGTCAAAAAAGGAAATAGCCAGCATGACTCCGCCGGCAAACCCCAGCAAAACAGCCAGAGTTTTATTCCCCGGGCTTTTAAAAAACACCAACAGTATTGCCCCCAAAAGGGTAGAAACACCTGCAATTAAGCTATATAGGATTGGTTCCATGGTGAAAAGTGCTCCTTAACAGAATAAGGTTAGTAATTACTAACACACATAGTATACTATTTGAATATTTCTGTTCAACATTATAAGCCTACACGCCAAAAACATTCACTCAAAATTCCAGTCAATAAGTAAAAACAGTGGTTATTGCATGCAAAAAGATGCGACCGGTAACCCTTTGCCTGCTTTTTAACATTTAAACTTAAAGCTCGACTGGCAGATCCGGGTGAACCAGGTATATGGAGCAATCAAGAGGGTTGTAGTGTATTGAAATAGCTTTTATGGCTACACCAAGGTCGTGCGCTTGTACCAGCAAATTATACAGCTCCGGGTCTGCCATGCGGCAGGGCTTGAATGAATTCACCCCGGGCAGGGCGGCGATAAACAATATAGCTGATGCTCCACCTGAAGCCTGGAAGATGGCAAGGTCTTTAATATGTCTTCGGCCACGCGCTGAAGGGCAGTCCGGGTACATAGCGTAGCAGCCCTCCCTCAGTACGGCACTCTTAGCTTCCAGGTAAACTTCTTTATTGCCACATTCAAGCAAGTAGTCTATTACGGAACCACCAAGCCGGGGGCTCCTTTTGTTTAAAGTGCACTCTTTTATCCACAGAAGCAGACGATTTGCCAATATCGTTTCAAACGTTTTCATTTGAAGCTGGGTGTCAATAATTGCTGCGTAGTTTCCCTCTTTGATGGCAAAAAGCCGATATTCAGTTTTTAACCGGTGTTTGTTTTTAATGCAAAACCCGGTGCTTCCTTCAAGAAGATAGTCATTCAACCGTCCGGTATTATTGATACACGCCTTATGTAATTTACCATTTATCTTTATTTCCACTACAAAACGGTTAACGCGCTTAACGATGGTGCACTCTACAGGATTATCTACAGTAATAACTGATGGATTCATAGTTTTAATTAATATTTCTGATGGATGAGGTGTATGAGTAACGATTGGGATGCAAGGCGCCTAATTAACATGTGTGAGCTCGTAGGTTGCATTTGCAGATTTATCAAACATCTTAAATGATCATCATAGCAAAAATTATTAAACTTAACCCGCCATATATGCACTGAGAAAGCCAAGTCCGGTTATTAAGAAGTTTATATATCCATGGGCTAGAATTGGTGTTAAAAGGCTTCGTGTACGGTAGAAAAGAACTGCATAATATAATCCCAGGCCAAATGACAACACCAGTTGCATAGGGTTTATATAAGTAATTTCAAAAGGCCAGATCGAATACTGGATGTGAGCCACTGTAAAGAAAATAGCAGCTATGATTCCCGCAGTGGGTATATCAGTTTTCACAAATCTTATGCTGCCGGCAAAAGCCCCATATAAAATAATCATGACAAAACCACGAAAAAGAGGCTCCTCACATGTTCCTGAAAGAAAAAGCTGGAAACCTAATTGTCCCAGAATATTTTCTGCACTAAGCGCATAACCAGGGCCAGGGGTGGCTGAAAAGAAAAACAGGATTACATAATATAACAGAACAAAACCTGTGGAACACATTACGAATTGCTTGAAATAAACCAGGCTTTTATTCAGGTTATTCAGGTTAAAACCCCAAAATCCCAAGTTGCGCTTAAAAACCAGCATTAGCAAAACTGTAAGTATGAGTTGAAAGATATGGTGAACAGAAATCCATAAGTAGGCACCATCGGGGTCAAAGGTGCCAAAAAGGCTTGCGGTTAGATTTGCTAGCTGGCCGGAAACCTTTGGGATAATGAGGATTGCAAGAAGAGTTATTATAATTGCCATGGTTTTTGATTTAATTTTCAAAATTAGATCCCTCAAGTTCCCTCAAGCTCCCTGGTGGGACATTATATGAATTGGCATATGATACACAGACGATTAAATGAAAGTCAATGTAAAAGCTGTTGTTTTAGACAGCACCGCCCTTGTTGTAATCCAAGTTGCTGGTAAAAATATTTTGACAAGTTTACATGCGTACTTTAATATTTTAAAGAAGCTTAACATTATATTTCCTTGAAATTTGGCCCCTAATGAATCATTTTAGCCTGCCTTAAACAGTATTTTAATTAATATATAGCTATGAAAACTCGATTGCCTGACACTTCAACTGCAGCCTCTGACACCAACGGGGTGGTGAGGTTGCATTATTTTAGATTGGCGGCCAGAGCATTTATATTTATTCTTGTTCTGGCCATATACATATTAGACAGCCAGCTTCTTACTCAAAGCATTTATAACGGCGGCAACGCAGTTAGTTATCTTTTACTTGGAATATGGGCCTTGTTTGCTGCTGAGCTTGTTTTCAGGTTCTTGCCTTCAAAGCATGAAAGCATGGGTTGCCAGAAGCAGTTTCAGGCAAACTATAGCCCGAACGGTTTTGGTTCCAGCATAAATAATGATTTGAGGAAAAAACAGCTTAAGGATGTTATTTATGTAGGGAGTGTATGGTTCGTTCTTAACGCTTGCATTGGAGTGTTGTTTTTTACCGGTGTTATAGATGCCGGGGCATTGATACTTATTGTTTTATTTTACGCTGTTAGCGACATAATATGTATCCTGTTTTATTGCCCTTTTCAATCATTGATTATGAAAAACCGCTGTTGCGTAAGCTGCCGCATATATAATTGGGATTTTTTGATGATGTTTACTCCATTAGTTTTCATAAAAAGTTTTTTTGCAATAAGTCTATTTATAGCATCCATTTTGTTATTCATCAGATGGGAAGCTGCATATTACAGGCACCCTGAAAGGTTTTATGTTGGCGCCAATCAGAATCTGGATTGCAATGTTTGCTCAGAAAAGATTTGCGTCCATAAAAAGGGCGCATAAGAGTTTTACGCCTTAAACTCGAACATTTGAAAGGGCATTTTTGTAAGCTTCGTAAGCCTTTTCGTTAAATAAAACAAATACAATTTCTTTTAATGATTGGGCTTCTTCCCTGGCAAACTCCGCCACTGTGTTGATAGCAATTTTGGCTGCCTGGTCTAACGGATACCTGTATGCTCCGGTGCTGATAGATGGGAACGATATGCTTTTAATTTCTAATCTTTCAGCTAATATCAAACTCTCGCGGTAAGCACTTGCCAGCAAATCCGGCTCGCCCTCACCGCCGTTGATCCATACCGGCCCGACGGCGTGGATCACATATTTCGCATTGAGATTCCCGGCATTTGTAGCAACGGCTTTTCCCGCGGGTAGTTTGCCCCTGTGCTTCACTATCAATTCGCACTCTTTTAAAATGTCCGGCCCACCTGCTTGATGGATAGCGCCATCTACACCGCCGCCGCCCATTAATGAAGAGTTGGCGGCATTTACAATAGCATTAGTAGATTGCCGGGTAATGTCGCCTTGTATGAGTAAAATTGCTGTCTGGTTAATTTCAATTTGCATTTGACTTTCTTAACTATTACAGGGTCTCAGATTCTCAATTAATTTGTGCCGGTTTTTCAAGAAACAAGCAGTCTTTCGAAAAACGGATGCTGTGTGCCTTCATATTAAATGGTCCGCACTATTCAGTCAACAGGTGTAAAAAATTATCAAAATGGTAGTGAAAAAGTTGTAACAAAGCAGAAAAGTTTGGCCTCTGGTGTGTAGAGCTTAACTGTAAAGGCGTTAAAGAGGAGGTTAAAAGAAAAATGCGCGTGCAGCTATAATGCTACACGCGCATATAATCATAACTATTTTCTTCCTGAGACCAGGGTTTCGACAACTGATGGGTCTGCCAGGGTTGATGTATCTCCCAGGTTGGAAACATCTCCAGAGGCAATTTTAACCAGGATGCGCCGCATGATTTTGCCGCTGCGAGTTTTTGGCAGGCCATCAGCAAACTGGACCACTTCTGGTGTTGCTATTGCGCCGATATGACGGCGAACATGGATCTTTAGTTCCTTTTCCAGCTCTTCATTTGGTTTTTCATTAGAATTTAAAGTTACAAAGGCATAAATCGCCTGCCCTTTTATTTTGTGTGGCTTTCCAACAACAGCAGCTTCTGCCACCATTGGATGGGAAACCAGGCTGCTTTCTACTTCGGCAGTGCCTATTCGGTGTCCGGATACATTGATCACGTCGTCAATGCGGCCCATAAACCAGTAGTAGCCATCCTCGTCTTTCCGTGCTCCATCACCACTGGTGTAGTAGCCGGGGAAGCGGCTGAAATAGGTAGCCTTGAAACGTTCCGGATCACCCCAGAGGGAGCGCATCATGCCTGGCCAGGGCTTCTTGATGCAAAGCCAGCCACCTTCATTTACTCCAGCTTCGGTTCCATCATTGCGCAGGATAACCGGCTCGACACCCGGGAAAGGTAAAGTGGCAGATCCTGGCTTGGTTGGTGTAGCCCCGGGCAAAGGTGCAATAAGGATGCCCCCGGTTTCTGTTTGCCACCAGGTGTCAACAATGGGACATTTTTCCCGGCCGATATTGAGGTGATACCACATCCATGCCTCCGGATTGATTGGTTCTCCTACTGACCCGAGAAGTCTTAATGAAGAAAGGTCCCTTTCCTTCGGCCATTCTTCGCCTTCCCGCATTAAAGCCCTTATTGCAGTCGGTGCAGTATAGAATACATTGACAGCAAACTTTTCGACGATTTGCCAAAAGCGGTCTGGAGCAGGGTAGGTTGGTACTCCTTCGAACATTAAGCTTGTGGCGCCGTTGGCAAGCGGGCCATACACAATGTAGCTGTGCCCGGTAACCCAGCCAATATCAGCCGTGCACCAGTATGTATCTTCGTCCTTTATATCGAAAACCCACTTCATAGTCTGATATGTGTGAAGCAGGTAACCAGCCTGTGTATGCAGGATGCCTTTGGGTTTGCCGGTGCTGCCACTGGTATAAAGAATAAATAGTGGGGCGTCAGCATCCATGGGTTCAGGTTTGCATTCGGCAGAAATATCGTCAGCCTCCATTTCCTCATGCCACCAATAGTCCCTGGAGGGCTGCATGGGGATATCGGTATCAAAGCGCCTTACAATTATGGCTTTTTCAATCGACGGGCATTCTTTCATAGCGGCATCTGCGTTTCGGATGCTATGAATGTGTTTACCGTTTCGCCAGTAGCCATCAGCGGTAATAAGTAATTTTGAGTTACAGTCCTGTATGCGGTCCCGCAGTGCTTCTGCACTAAAACCACCGAAAACTATACTGTGAATGGCTCCAATACGAACACAAGCCAGCATGGCAACGGCCAGTTCTGGAATCATAGGTAGATATATGGTGACGGTGTCACCCTTTTTTATGCCGTGTTTTTTAAGCACGTTGGCAAATCTACATACTTCATAGTGAAGTTGTTGGTAAGTATAGGTAACAACTTCCTCATCCGGTTCACCCTGCCATATTATAGCCGCCTTGTTTTTACGGGAAGTAGTCAGGTGACGATCGAGGCAGTTGTAGCTGACATTGATTTTGCCACCAATAAAATGGCGAACCTCTGGTTTTTCTGTAAAGTCATATTCGCGCAATTTATCCCATTTTTTGAACCAGTGCAACTGGTCAGAAAGCTCGCTCCAAAATCCCTCCGGGTCATTAATTGACCTTTCGTAAAGCTTCTTGTATTCCTCCATGCTTTTGATAGCTGCTTTTTCAGTGAATTTTTTGGGCGGGGGGAAAACCCGGCTTTCTGCCATCATGGAAGAAATCTCCTGACTTGATATCTGGCCTAAGATCTCGTCATTGTTGTTATGCTTGGTCATATCTTCAAGCATACCTCCTTTGTATTATTAAACCTTTAAAAGAATGTTACCCAAACTTTATAATATATTTAATACAAATAAGCCTATCAATAAAATAACGTTTCATTTGCAAAAGTTTGTTACGTTTGTCGGGAGGTACAAAAAACGCCCTGGCAGCTGATGCTTGGTTGAGGTACCAAAGGCTCAATATGCTATAAACATCATTTGTATGTGTCTGCTTCTATTTGAAGTTCATAACCTCTGATGTTTTTTGTATAAGGCGCAAAGATTAGCACGAAGCGCAAGTCCGTGTCAAATAATTATCATAGTAAACTTTGATTAATCTTGGTGGTAGCGGGTTTTTAAAGCGGTCATTTGAACTTTTGCAGTTGATCCATTTCTTGATCGAACGTAGATTTTATCTGTTCTGCTTCATCAGTCAATCGGTCCCACTTACTGGTAAGCTCAACAAGC
>Ga0207421_10008372_pt1 | contig 10743 bp, 7 predicted proteins | sample SodLakKL_010_SED_4_FD_187542 | JGI IMG/M metagenome (GOLD analysis project Ga0207421, IMG submission 187542) | Alkaline sediment microbial communities from Lake Tanatar, Kulunda Steppe, Russia - 8KL_010_SED (SPAdes) (version 2) | ecosystem: Environmental > Aquatic > Non-marine Saline and...
GGCTTTCTGGCTTGAATCTGACAGGATGCTGGGGCTCGACTTTTCAGAGAAAAAACTGGAAACCCAGAAAAAGGTTGTGGCGGAAGAGTACCGGCAGTCATACCTGAATCAGCCCTATGGTGATGCTATGTTGAAGCTTCGTCCAATGGCCTATCAGGTGCATCCTTACCAATGGGCCACCATCGGTCAGGATATCCAGCAGATACTTAATGCGGGGATGGATGACGTAAAGGACTTTTTCAGGCGTTATTACAATCCTTCCAATGCCATACTTTGCGTCAGTGGCTTTGTGGATCCACAGGAGGTTTTCAGATTGGCTGAAAAATGGTTCGGGGACATTGCGTCAGGGGCTGAGAACGGACGTTCCCTGCCCGCCGAACCCCGCCAGACACAGCAAAAGCGGCTTGAAGTCGATCGAGATGTTCCGCAGCATCAGATCTTTATGGCCTGGCACATGTGCGGACGCACCCATCATGACTATCATGCCACCGACCTTATCAGTGATTTGCTTGCCAACGGTGAATCTGCACGGCTGACCAGGGAATTTGTGCATGAACGCAAGCTGTTCAGTGAGGCCAACGCTTACGTGACAGGGAGTATAGATCCGGGTTTGCTGATGGTAACAGCTAAACTCCATGAGCATATTTCACCTCCGGAGGCGGAAGAAATTTTGCAGAATGAACTCCAAAAACTGACAAAAGCCTTGCCCGATGACAGAGAGATGCAGAAAGTAAAGAACCGGGTGGAGGCGACCCAAACCTATTTTGAAAGCAGTGTGCTTGCAAAGGCCATGAATCTTTGCTGGTATGAGCTGCTTGGGGGTGCAGGTCTTCTGAACCGGCAAACGGATGCATATGCCCGGGTTGAACCTGCGGATATTCGCAGGGTAGCGCAAGAAGTCCTGCGTCCTGAAAATCTGAGTATCCTGCATTATGGAAAACGGAAGGAGTGAGCAGTGAGCAGACTTTAAAAAGGAATACCTCATGTTGGACAGAAAAACAGCACCACCGGTAAGATTACTTTCTGACAGGCCGTTCAGGGAGCCGGCATATCATACCCTTAAAAATGGACTGCCCGTTTACCTGCTGGAGGGCGGCACCGAAGAGTTTGTGAAAGTTGAGGTGGTTGTCAGGGCAGGCAGTTACCACCAGCACAAGCCTTTGGTGGCATTTGCTACAGCGAAGCTGTTGCGTTACGGAACCAAAGGCAGAAGTCGTGAAGAGATCAATGAAATGCTTGATTTCTACGGTGCTTATCTTCATCTGGATGCACAGAAAGACATGATTTCGGTCGGGATGTTTGTGTTGAACAGACACCTGGAACCTGCCCTTGAACTGCTGGCGGAAATCTTGCAGGAACCTGCATTTCCTGAAGATGACATGCGTTCCTTCCTGAAAAACCAACAGCAAGTGCATCTTCTGAATCAAAAGAAGGTCAGCCACCTTGCACGTACATACTTTACTGAATTGATTTACGGAGAAGCCCACCCTTATGGATACAGGCTTAAAATCCCCGATTTTGAGAAGGTGGAGCGCAAAGACCTGATTGATTTCCATGCCCGTTATTTCCATGCCGGGAATATTTTTATTCTGGTTGCCGGGCGGGTGCCTCAGGATTTGGCAGCACAGCTGCAACAGCGCTTCGGACAGGATGACAGTCCGGATGCGGCGTCCGCTGCTTCCCGTGGATATACCGTGATTTCCCCCGGTCAGCGAAAGGTGCACCTGGAGGTGCCTGATGCCCTGCAATCGGCCATCCGAATCGGGAAGCAGCTGTTTAACCGCACCCATCCTTCCCATCATAAGCTGAAAATCACCAATGCCTTGCTGGGCGGATATTATGGGTCAAGGCTGATGCAAAACATCCGGCAGGATAAAGGGTACACATACGGCATCGGGTCCAATATTATTTCACTGATGCACAGCGGATATTTTTTTATTACATCCCAGGTTGGGGCTGAGGTGCGCGAGGCTGCCCTGGAAGAAGTTTACAGGGAGTTGAAAGCTTTGCGGACCGTTCCTGCGGAGGAGCGGGAACTGAAAATCTTAAAGAACTATCTGTCAGGGAGCTTTTTGCGTTCCTTTGACGGGCCGCTTGCCCAAAAAGAGCGGTTCAGGGAGCTGGTCATGTTTGGCCTGGATGTGTCTCATTATGATGAATACCTGAACACACTGAAAACCATCACAGCTGAAGATATCATGGAGTGTGCCGGTGATTATCTTCATGAAGATGGGATGATTGAAGTGGTTGTGGGGAGGTGATTCTCTGACAGGCCGGCTTTGATCTAATGGTGATTGGCCTGTCAAAATGCCTGCATGACCGGCAGTGAACCCAGCCAGCTCCTGAGCCGGCCCAAAGCCTGCGGTATATGATTCCAGCTTCGGAAGCGGCCCCAGGCCTGCGGTGCATGCAGGCAGTTCAGGGGGCGGCCTAAAAATCTGTAAGGATGAAAAGCCTGATGAAATATTTTACTGTCAGTGTAGCCTTGCGGGTATGGCTTGTTGGCCTGGGGCTGGCATTTTTTCCCGGGCTTGCGGAACCTCCGCCGGTTTTCAGTCAAAATGGTGATGAACGGATTGAGATTGTCAGACTGGGGTTTTCTGAAGAAGATGACCAGGTGATTGATATTTTTTTCCGGCTTGATGAAACGGTTGAATCCGGAAGTGTGCTTTTTCACCGATACAATCCGCAGGAAGACCGCTATGATGAAATTGACGAGATCCCGGTGGAAGACCTGACCAGAGACCAGTCTGGTCGTTTTTTTTTATTCCATGATGATATCCCGGAATTGGCGGAGCCACCATTTATTTATTATCTGGCATTTGACCGGGATGGCGAAGGAGCCGATGCCTACACTTTTCGGCATCAGGCCAGTATTTTGCAACAAGTTGATTTTGATTTGTGCCGTGGAACATTCGAATTGCAATGGGGGCATTACCTGGTAATGAACAGGCCCGGGTCTCCTGTTGATACCCTGGATCCCCTTTTTACGCACTACCGGGTTTTATTGAATGGTGAAAAATTTGCCCTTGTTGACTTTGAGGATGATTTCCCCGTACAATCACATTCGCTGGAGATCCCCGGGCCGGGCAATTATACCCTCCGCGTTGAAGCCGTGGATCACTCTGACCCGGACCAGCGCGAGCAAACCTCATTCTCCAACAGGCAGGAGGTTCCGGTTCAGTGGGAAATTCCCACGGAAGTGTCAGTTGATTATGTGCATGTCAACCAGGCCGGAGAGGCGGAGGTGCTGATCCGCGGAGATGAACACCATGAAGATTTTGTGTATCGTATATATCGTTCCGATAACCCTTCTGATGGCTTTTCCCTGGTAGATGAAGTGATGCGTCCTGATGAAAACCCTTTTTTGTTTACGGATGCAGAGGTTGATGTTTCGGGCAATATGTGGTACTACCTGGCGGAAGTTTCTATGATTGATAATGACCAGGGGTGTGAGGAGGTCATTGAGACTTCCGTTCCGGAATCTGGTATTTTTCTTGCGGTGGGAGAGGAAATTCAAACAAGTGAAACCTGGGAAGTACACCTGGAGTTTTTCCATGAATCAGGGTTGGATATTATGCAGTATGACATTGCCCGTCAGATGGCCGGGGAAGAAGATTTTCAGGTTATTGCCGAAGACCGGACAGATCAATACCAGGCTGTGCTTACCGATGAACTTCCCTACTCCGGAGAGGTGTTGTTTCGTGTGGAGGGGGTCGCAGCTGATGGTGCCGGCCGGGAGCGCATTTTTTCCAATGTGGTAAGTGTGCACATTGAGCCGGAAGTAAATATTCCCAATGCGTTCCGGCCAGATGGGGGCCTTCCTGATAACAAAGAGTTCAGGCCGCTCTTTGTTGGTTTTGAACCGGACGATTATCACCTGGTTGTCCTTGACCGCAATGGTCTGGAAATGTTTTCCTCCGGTAATTATGAAACCGGCTGGGACGGCACAAAAAAAGGGAATCCGTTGCCACACGGGGTGTATTTCTATCATTTGCGATATACGGACCCTGGCGGGCAGCATCAGGAGAGGAGCGGGGTGGTTTACCTGGTGCGCTGACAGGGTGCTGGTCATGCAGAGCCCCTGCATCATCAACAATAGCCTTGGCAGGGTGCTGGTCAGGCAGAGCCCCTGCATCATCACAATGGTCATGCCGGTAGCATATGGCTCCACCTTGGCTGCATGCCTTTTACCCACCTGTTTTTTAGTATTTTTTGGAGAATACTCTGCCATATTTTTCCTACTTTTGCTCTCTAAAACAGCGAGCTGCCATGAATCTGTATTCCGAAAAATTTACCGGTGAAGGACTGACCTACGATGACGTTCTTCTGGTTCCTGCCTATTCAGAAGTTCTGCCACGAAATGTAGATACTTCCACACTTTTTTCCCGCAATATCCGCCTGAATATCCCCATTGTTTCAGCTGCCATGGATACGGTCACCGAATCGCGCATGGCCATTGCCATTGCACAGGAAGGGGGAATTGGCGTGCTTCATAAAAATATGTCAATTGCGGATCAGGCCAAGAAGGTCAGGAAGGTCAAGCGCTCTGAGAACGGAATGATCATTGACCCGGTGACCCTTCATGAGGATGCCCTGATCGGCGATGCCTTTGACATCATGAAGGAGTTTAGCATAGGTGGGATTCCGGTGGTGAGCGATGGCAATAAACTTGTGGGTATTATCACCAACAGGGATCTTCGTTTTGAGAAGAACCACAGAAAGCCGGTGGTTGAAGTGATGACGCGCGAAAATCTTATCACCACCAAGGAGTTTGTTGATTTTGAGGTGGCTGAAGAGATTCTGCAGGAGCATAAAATTGAAAAACTTCCCGTGGTTGATAATGAATACAGGCTGGTCGGCCTGATCACCTACCGCGATATCATCAAAATCAAGGAGCGCCCCAATGCCTGCAAAGATAAGCGCGGTCGTTTGCGCGTGGCTGCGGCTGTCGGGGTGACTGCCGATACAGCCGAGCGGGTTGCAGCCCTGGTGAAGGAAGGTGTTGACGCGGTTGTGTTGGATACCGCCCACGGTCACTCCAGGGGAGTGCTTGAAATGGTGTCGAAGATTAAACAGAGCTATCCTGAGCTGGATCTTGTGGCCGGGAATATTGCCACCAAAGAAGCCGCTGAAGACCTTGTTAAGGCAGGGGTTGACGGGATCAAGGTGGGAATCGGACCCGGAAGCATTTGTACCACCCGGATTATTGCCGGGGTGGGTGTTCCCCAGCTTACTGCCATTTTTGAAGTGGCCAGCACGCTGACCGGTAGCGGAGTTCCGGTCATTGCAGACGGTGGCATCCGTTATACCGGCGATGTGGTGAAGGCCATTGCAGCCGGTGCCTCTTCGGTTATGGCCGGCTCTTTGTTTGCCGGCGTGGAAGAATCGCCTGGTGAAACCATCATCTATGAAGGAAGAAAGTATAAAACCTATCGTGGCATGGGATCCATTGAGGCCATGCAACAGGGTTCCAAAGATCGTTATTTTCAGGATGTGGAGGATGATATCAAAAAACTGGTACCGGAAGGAATTGTGGGGCGGGTGCCCTATAAAGGAACGCTTTCAGAGGTTGTTCATCAGCTGGTGGGAGGTCTGCGTGCAGGAATGGGCTATTGCGGTTCGCCTGATGTGAAAACACTCCAGTTGGCCAAATTTACCCGTATTACCAATTCGGGGGTCAGGGAAAGTCATGTGCATGACGTTACCATTACCAGTGAGTCTCCCAATTATAGTCGTTAATCTTTCGATTGTATCATAAACCTGTAATTGTATCATTATTCCGGCAATTTCCACAACAATGCATTTTATCTTCCGGATTTTTATTGGATTGGCTTTGCTTCATGTTGTTTGGCTTACTCCGGTTTTGGCGGAAGACCCTGTGTTGCTCCGTATCGGGGATGAAAAGATTACCTTGTCTGAGTTTCAGGAGATTTATGAGCGCAACAATATTGAGGCTACCCGCACGGAGCGTGAGGATGTGGAGGAATATCTTGAGATGTACATTGATTACAGGTTAAAAGTAAAGGAAGCAAAGGCGCAGGGGCTGGATACGCTTCCCGGATTCCGTCAGGAGCTTGATGGTTATCGCGATCAGCTGGCAAGAGAGATTCTGGCTTCACATGAGGTAACTGATCAGCTGGTCAGGGAGGCCTGGGAACGGTCCAGGTATGACATCAGGGCCTCTCACATTCTGCTTCGGCTTCCTGATGACCCCACCCCTGATGATACCCTTGAAGTGTATAACCACACCCGGGATATTTACAATCAACTCAAAGAAGGGGCTGACTTTGCCCAAATGGCACGGGAGGTTTCTGAGGATCCTTCTGCCAGAGGCAGTGAGGGAGCACCCAATCAGGCTGCCCGGCGAGGGAATGCTGGGGATTTGGGGTACTTTACTGTCTTTGATATGGTTTATCCTTTTGAATCTGCCGCATACACCACTCCGCCAGGTGAAATTTCTGAACCGGTCCGGACAGATTACGGATACCATCTTGTAAAGATAACCGACCGGCTGCCGGCCATGGGTGAGGTGCAGGTGTCTCATATCATGCTGATGATTTCTCCGGAGATGAAGGCAGAAGAGATTGAGGAAAAAGAACGTAAAATATTTGACATATTTAACCAATTGCAGGAGGGTGCTGATTTTGCTTATATGGCAGAGGAATATTCTGAGGACCTCCAGACAGCAGGCAATGGTGGTGTAATGGCTCCTTTTGTTTCTTCCCGCATGGTTCCGGAGTTCATTGAGGCCATTCATCATTTGGATGAATCAGGGGATGTCACCCCTCCGGTTCGGTCTGAATTTGGCTGGCATATCATTAAACTGACCGATCGATCAACTCCTCCCGCTTTTGAAGATGCAGAAGAAGATATCAGGGCCAGGGTTGCCCGCAGTGACCGTTCGCAGATCTTCCAGAAGGAGCCGGAGGATATGTATGAAGCGTTTCCGGAATTCGGCCGGATCATGCAGGAATACCACGACGGGATTCTGCTTTTCGAAATTACCGAAAAAGAGGTCTGGGATAAAGCCATCAGGGATACATTGGGGCTGGAGGCATTTTTCGGGGAAAGCCCCTCCCGGTACAAAGAAAATGAGTTGGATTCAGTTCGGGGTATGGTTATTGCGGACTATCAAAAGTATCTGGAGGAAAAATGGGTTGCCCGCCTCCGTAAAAAGTATGACATCCGGGTTAACCGGGAGTTGCTGAAAACCATTAATTTTGAATAGCCATGAAGGTTTTGCATTTGTGTCATAAAAAATTCTTCAGGAAGGTGAGGATCTTATTTATCCTTCTTCCGGCTGTTTTTTTTATGGGCAGTTGTGATTTTTTTGATCGTCGTTCGGATGAAACCTTACTGGCCAAAACATATGGAAGTCGACTGTATTTGGAGGACCTTCCGGATCTTGTTCCCAGCGGGGCTTCGTCTACAGACAGCTCAGACATAGTCCGGCGTTATGTGGACAGATGGGTCAACCAGCAAGTCTTTCTTCACCATGCCATGGAGTCACTGCCTGCTGAAAAAGCTGATTTTGACAGACAGGTAAGGGAGTATGAGAACTCACTGTGGATACATGCCTATGAAAATGACCTGGTAAACAAGGAAATGGATACTGTGGTTGGTGAACAGGAGCTTCTGGATTACTACGAAGGCAATGAGGAACAGTTTGCCCTTCGGAATCACATTGTGCAGGCCACGTATATTAAACTGCCGTTGGCTGCTCCGGATGCCGGGCAGGTGAGGTCGCTATACCGGTCTGATGATGAAGAGAGTATTGAGAGGCTGGAGCAATACAGTCTGCAACATGCTGCGGCCTATTCAGTTGATCCTGCCAAATGGATGCTGTTTAACGACATTACACAGGATATGCCGATTGATGAAGATCCGGCCGTTTTCCTGCGCAATAATCAGTCAACGGAAATAACAGACGATTATTATCGTTATTTCCTTTATATACACGATTACCGGCTCAGGGGGGATGATTCACCCTTTGAGTTTGCTAAAAATAATATCCGGATGCTGGTTTTAAACCAAAGAAGGAAAGAATTTATTCAGCAAAAAAGACGGGATTTATTCAACGATGCCATCGAAAACAATCAGGTGGAAACATTTTATTGATTTTTTGCTCCCGCAGCGGGGCCCTGAATGGAAAAAGTAGAACCATATATGAAGAAGATGTTTGATTATTTAACAAGATTCGCTGTTATCATGGCTTTTGCCATGCCATTTAACGGGAATGCCCAGGAAAAAGTAATAATTGACCAGGTTGTAGCCGTGGTGGGAGACAATGCCATACTCCAATCTGAGCTTTTTGAACAAAGACGCCTGCTTGAGGGGCAGGGGGTTGACCTGGGCAGCAACCCTGAATGTGCGGTACTGGAAGACATGCTTTTTCAGAAGCTGCTTTACAACCAGGCCATGGTGGATAGTATTGAGGTAAGTGAAAGTCATGTGGAGCAGGAGATTGAACGCCGGCTGCGGTATTTTATTCAACAGATCGGATCCCGTGAACAATTGGAGGAATACTATGGCCAGTCAATAGAAGAGCTTCGTGAGGAGTTTCGTGAGCCAGTCCGCGAACAGGAGATCAGCCGCCGGATGGAGTCGGTTATCACCGAGGATGTATCAGTTACCCCTTCGGAGGTCAGATCATTTTTCAATAATCTGCCGGAAGACAGCATTCCGATGGTGGAAAGCGAAATGCGGTTGTCCAAAATTTTAATTGAACCCGAGATTGAGGAAGACCAGATCGCGGACCTCAGGAGCCGTCTTGAAACTTTTCGGGAGCGCATCATTGACGGGGACAGCTTCCGTACCCTTGCCATCATGTATTCTGAAGATCCAGGATCAGCCAGGAGAGGTGGCGAGCTTGGCTTCCATGGCAGGGGGGAGCTTCATCCGGAATTTGAAGCCGAGGCTTTCAGCCTTGAGCCCGGAGAGATCTCAGAAGTTGTTGAAACCCGTTCGGGCTATCATATCATAGAGTTAATTGAACGGCGGGGGGAGCAGGTAAATGTAAGGCATTTGCTTCTGCGGCCTCAGGTTTCGCCTGATGTAGAGCAGGAGACCAGAGAAAAACTGGATAGCATTCGCGGGTTGATCACCAGCGGCGAAAAGACTTTTTCTGAAGCCGCCAGAGAGTTTTCTGATCATCGCAGTGCCCGGAGTGGAGGGGTCATGGTTAACCAGTTTACCGGTACAACCCGCTTTAAAACAGATGAACTGGACCCCAACCTGTTTTACGTTATTGATCGCCTGGATGAAGGTGAAATTTCACGCCCTGTGGAAACCATGACCGATGACGGGCGTCCGGCCTACAAGATTATTTCTGTCAGGGAACGGATTGACCCGCACCCTGCAAATCTGCAACAGGACTATGATTATATTCAGAAACTAGCCCTTGAAGAAAAGCAACAGGAGGCCATCCGTGCATGGGCAAAACGAATGCTGCAGAGCACTTATGTAACCATTAAAGAAGAATACCAGAACTGTGATTTTGAGGTAGATTGGGTTAAATAACAGGTCATTGACAGGTAAAAAGTTATGCAATATAAAACCGATGTTGAGGCACTGGATGTGCTGGCTTCCAAATACCGGGAGTTGCGAGAGGAAGTTGGAAAAGTGATTATTGGTCAGGATGAGGTGGTTAAAAATGTGTTCATCTCCATCTTCAGCAAAGGCCATTGTTTGCTGGTTGGTGTTCCCGGCCTTGCCAAAACCTTGCTGGTAAACACCATTTCTAAAGTATTGGGCTTGCAGTATAGCCGCATTCAGTTTACCCCTGACCTGATGCCTTCGGATATTATTGGTACTGACATCCTTGATGAAACAAGGAGTTTTCGTTTTGTCAAAGGACCTTTGTTTGCCAATATCATATTGGCAGACGAGATCAACAGGACACCTCCGAAAACCCAGTCGGCCCTTTTGGAGGCGATGCAGGAGCGCTCAGTAACTGCTGCAGGTACCACATATCAACTGAATGAACCGTTCTTTGTATTGGCTACCCAAAACCCCATAGAGCAGGAGGGGACTTATCCTTTGCCGGAAGCCCAGCTGGATCGGTTTATGTTTAATGTGTACCTGGATTACCCCAGTTTTGAAGAAGAGATCCGGGTGGTACAGGGTACCACTTCGGGAGCCCAAATGGATCTCGATGTGGTGATGGAAGCAGAAGAGATTCTGTATTTTCAGAACCTGATCCGAAAGATCCCGGTTACTGATAATGTAATGGAGTTTGCAGTTAAACTGGCTGCCAGAACCCGTCCCGGCTCCGGGATGGCTCATTCGATGGCCAATGAATATGTACATTGGGGGGCGGGCCCCAGGGCCTCGCAGTACCTGATCATTGGTGCCAAATGTCATGCCGCCCTAAACGGCAAATATGCACCGGATATTGACGATGTGAAGGCGGTGGCCAATGCCGTTTTGCGGCATCGCATTGTCAGGAATTTCAAAGCCGAAGCAGAGTCGGTTTCTGTGGAGCAGATTGTGGGGCGCTTCCTCAATGAGGAATAGGGAAAATTCCGGCAACAAACATTGTCTTTAAAGCAAAAGTGATTATCTTTGCATCCCTCTTTCGGAGAAATCCGGGAGGCCAAACAGAACGATCTTAATTTTTTCTTTTTTTTATTGTTAAAAAAGAAATAGTTTGTATCTTTGCCCTCCCCAAACGGGGAACCGATCGCCGGGGATTTTGAATGCAGGAGTAGGGTTTTCGGTAAAAGTTTGGGAAACGATCTT
>Ga0207421_10008373_pt1 | contig 10743 bp, 5 predicted proteins | sample SodLakKL_010_SED_4_FD_187542 | JGI IMG/M metagenome (GOLD analysis project Ga0207421, IMG submission 187542) | Alkaline sediment microbial communities from Lake Tanatar, Kulunda Steppe, Russia - 8KL_010_SED (SPAdes) (version 2) | ecosystem: Environmental > Aquatic > Non-marine Saline and...
GCGGCTCGAGGACACTGTCCTCGAGTGGCTATATACCAACGAAAATGGCCCCGGATTCCACGAGCGAAGCGCCTTGCTCTCCTGGTACGGGACTTACCTACTCCGGCTCTTCGCGCTCGCGCACGGTTCTCCCGCCTATGCCGAGCATGTCAACACCTGGCAAAGACTCTGGAACATGCCCAACCTGTTCCCGTCACGCTTTCGCAAGGCAGTCAAGAGCCTTCTCTTCACACACGCCGCACCGGATGACGACGATACGTACTTTCCACTCTTCTCTCCGAGGGTAACACCCGTCACCAGCGATGATTACAGTCGCGTAGCGGTAAGGGTCGATCCTAGCCGATATTGGCTAGACCTCTCTACCAGAGGGGATTCGCTGATCTGCACCTTGGGTAGCGCCTCTTCAGGTACCCACGGAAACCCTGAACTCGTCCTCGATTTCCCACTATTGCGAGAACTCGTTTCTCGCATGACCGGCCAAGGCTTCACCGAGGCCTCAATCGACGTCGAACCCCGCGTAGAGCGCATGCGCGCGGAGATCCTTTCGCGGGAATCCACGGCTTCGTCTGCGGGAGCCTACGAGCAACCCCGCGTGGTCTTTGTCCGTCGCGGTACCGTTATTCCCTGACCCAGTCGAGGCACCACATGAAAGAGGCTTCGCAATCCCCGGGCTCGCGGCAAGCATGGGATTTTTTTGGCCTGCCACGGCCCGAGTACCCGAGCGCTCCCGAAAACCTCATTAGCTCGCTGGCGTGGTCGGTGACGAAGAATCGCAAACCTCCGCCCGTAATATGCGGAGTGAAGCACGGGGGCCTCGTCTACCAACGGGTCAACGCGGCCAAGCCGAGCAAACGCTTGCTGCTGGAAACAGCTCCCAGGCAGGGCGATGCACAGTGGGAAGCCGTGGAGACGAAGCTGGGTGACATATTCGCGATCGACCCACGAGACCAATCCATGGCCACCGAGATTCTGATCGAAGACCTCGTTGGCAATGTCCCCGCCAAAGCCCACTCCCGGGCCGTAATCCCGTTCAACGCGCATACTGCCCTAATGCAGGATAGCCGCGGTATGTTGGTAAAGGACAACCCCCCGAACTTCGCCCTGATTGTACAACGCATGTTCGTTCTCGGAGGCGGATCCGGCGAGGCGGCCTACTACTTGGCCAATGCATTCCAGCAAAGCCGGGAAAACGAGGGATGGTTCGAAACTGTAACCGAACTCATACCACCTACAGAACTCAAGGATGCGGCGGACGAACTGCTCCGGGCAGGGGTCCCGCGTTCGAAAGATGAACACCCTCCATTGTGGCTGCGAGATGCCCAGACCCCTTTTCGATGGTTTTCCGATGCATGGACGAACCTCATGGCGAACGACTGGAAGGGAGCTATGCCAGCGCGCCGTTGGGCCGATTGGGCGACGTGTATCTTGCGCACAACGCTGGGTACGGGGTACATGTTCGAAATGAATTTTTACTACCAGTTGGTGCTCTTGCTCCACGGCGACCCGCTCCCTCCCGCAGAGTCGGCCAGGAGGGTGCTCAGACGGGATGACCCTTTTTTCCCTTGGGATACATTTACCAGTGTCTCATCGAGAGACGTGGCGACTAAGATCAGGAAAACCTGCGAACGTGGTACCGCCTGCCGTGCCCTCCTGCAGGAATGGGTTGAAAGAGCAATTGACCCCTGTCCCAAGCTGGCCGACTATGTCAACGATCAAGGGCTGGAAAACTGGATAAGGGACGCCAGAACTTGGTTTGCCGAGGGCGACATGCGCGAAAAAATCGAGGCCCGGAGAAACGCTATATCAGCAAGCGATAGCCAGGCGGCCAAGAATATTTACTTTACGATAGCCTACTCACTTTTGGACCGCAGTGGCGGCGCCATGAACACGGACCTCTACGCCTTGTTGAAGAAGCGGGGCCGCCGTTACACCATCGTTGAACCAGGGCAGGAATGGTTCGTCGTAGTTTCCAGCATGCAGGCGAGACGGCCGGGGGGCCGAACCCGTGTCGCCGACGTAATCAAAGCCCTCGACATGCTTGGCGTGCGCACCGGATACAACACCATTGTGAAAGAGCTCGAACGTGCCGGGATGGCCAGGACGAGCCACGATGCCGATGACGCCATAGTGGTCCTGGCCGCATTCTGAGGTTCTGCATAATGACCGAAGAGATTCTCGCGGAAGCGCTGGGCAAACTCCTGCATGCCAACAGGGGGCTCACTTATCTTTCCGTCCCCTCCAGCATGCCGGATTCTGCGATCCAAAGACTTGTCCAAATCGCGAACCGCTATAGGGACGCGACTGATTTCGCGTTTCACGTTACTCGACACACCGGGTTGCCTGGCTCCATAAGCCCCGAATGGGCAACCCGGCTGCGAAGCAGGGACGACGGCAGCGAAGCGGACGTCCTCATCGTGGCCAGGGATGGCGAGTTCAAGGAGTTAAAATCCCTCGAGGCATTCCGTCACCTGAACCCAATGTCCGTCCCAGCCGGCGCCGCGGGAGTCGTGGAAGGCGAGTTGAGTCTCGACGTACTGAGCTCGTGCATCGCCGGAGTCGCGGCAGAGGCGCTCGCGAATAGCTGGGAGCTGACCCTTGGTGGCCAAGAGTCGTCGCAACTCGCGGAGAACCTGCACCGCGTACTGGATTACCTAAGCCACGCGTACCGGTCCTTTGGCAACGAGGATCTCAACTGGAAGGATGCGTGGTGGCAGCACTCTAAGTATCTGTCGGACCGGCTTGCCCCGGCCATACAAAAGGCTAAAGAAAAAGTCCGAGACACCCGCCCTGACTGGATCGCCATGGCCGTCCACGCGGCAGCCGGCATGCCAGCCCCGGACTATTCACACGGTGCCCAATACGAACCCCGCCGACATGGCCCGGAGCAGTTCGCGGCTAGGATCCGAGATCGCTGGAGCACGGGAGAGGATGCTAGCTTAGCAGTGACAGACATAGAACGAAACGCGAGGGAAGCAGACAGGGTTCCCCCGGATACACCCCATCCGCTGAGTTCCCTCCCCTGGATGGACGAACTGGACGAACTTGTCGCATCCAACATCGCACGACATACAATCCTAGCCGTCTCCATGCTCGGCCGCGCCAGAGATGGCCACCTACAAGCGTGGCTCGAGACCTCGGAGGCTGATTTCTTTTCAGACCCCAGCGAAGAGATCGACGTTAGCCTCTGGCAACTGGTCGGCGGTCAATTCGTGGAGGCCCCGCTTTTCAAGTTCGTGGCAAACCCAACGTACCTACTAGCCGGCCCACCCGGGGGTCCTTCTTTACAAGGCGGGCAACTGGTTCTTGGCTCCTATTTCCTCAAGCTCAGCGTGCCTGCCCATCGAGTTTCTCCCCAGAATATTCAGCTCGCGGCGCGACCTAATGCACTCCATGCCGAAATAGTAACAATCGCGCCGACAAGCGATGGCGGCAGCTGGATCGAACTGGCTTTCTCCCTGCGGGTGCGATCTCCTGGTAAGTGGCGCGAAGATCCGTTCACTTTCACTATTGAACCCAATCTGGTTGTTGGCCCTCCAATCCCGTTCTCGAAAACTCTAATCCTGTACTTAGTAGTCCCGATGCCTGGGCACAGTAACTTTTACCTAGCTCCCGTCGAAACCCGAAAGCTTGCAAAGAAGCTACTCAAGCTTCCCCAGCGGCAATACACCCTCGATCCCCAATCGGGACAATTCCATCTCGAGGACTCTTCTCTCGCCCGCGAATGTTTCGTCAAGGACGATCTCCCGAGGGCCGAGTTGTACCTCTCGGGGCCACAGCGCCCGTTGCTTGTCAACGGTGTCCCTCACCAACAGATCGATGTCGATCCCGTCGAGCTTGGGATCACGCGTCCCGGCTCAGCGATTCCTTTAGCTGACGGGATGACGATCTCTCATGGTGAAAAGGAAGGAATATCCTTGAGCATAGAGGAGCAGTCTAGGAGGCCTTTCTCCCCGATCATTTCGGCTGCTAGCGGGACGCTACCCGGGACTGGAGAGACCGGGCAACAAAAGCAAAACTGGCTGGTGGACCCACGCGCATTCCTCGAGGACAACTGGTTGGCCGGCTACTACTCGGCCGACGACGCGAACCGCACCGAGCGTATCGGCGTTGGCCAGGCCCTGATGTGGATTGGCGAGAAGCTACGCGACTCTTCGATATTTCTCGATGAACAATCGGGTTTCCACGTTGTTGGAGATAGCAGCCGCGGCTTGAGGTTACCAGGCTCGGCTCGCGATCCAGCCCTTACGTCTGCGTTCTGGCAGGCATTCGACGAACTAGAGCTGGGCAACCATGCGAACCTGTTCAACGGGCTGACATCTCGATGGCCTAGCCGCTTGAGCCTGTTAGACCTAGAGAGTGACAAGGTTAGGATGTACCTTCAGGCATACGGGGAGCTGGTACATAATGCCAAAGAAGATGAACACCTAAAATACCTCCTTTATCCCTTTTCAACATTCTTGGTGGAACCCAACTTTAACACCATCTCCGGCATCCTACTCGGACCCTTGCATCCCATTCGACTTGCGTGGCATTGGTCCTTGCAGCAGGCGACCGCGGACGCGGTTTCCCGATTGTCCGAAACCGGGATCGACGTCGTTCCGCTTCTCCGGTTCGTCGACGGAGCCGCCATACCGTTTTGCGGCCCTGCGGCCCGAGAGAACGCCATGATGGCGACGCTGCCCCTGGATCCCGGGCCGGAAGAACTCTTTGCAACCTGGTCTTGCCTCTGGAAGGTCCAAGATATCAATGCTCGCAATCCCCCTCCGGCACTAATTTCAGGCTTTCGATTCCCGGCGGGCACGGCGTCCGGCCTGGATCGAGGCGGTGTCGCTGCGGCCGTCAACGACTATCTTCGCGTCTACCCTTTCACCAGCGGGCTTCGTCTCGCGCTGGACGCCGCCCAGGCAAGGCCGCGTTCCCGCGAGCTGGATTCCGCCATCGTGGCCGAACTCGGCAACCTATTGCGAGGGCGCGCCAGCCAACTCCCAGGGGGCATCAGCGTCGTCGACAGCCCCAAGCGAGAGGGACCCCTGCCTAGCAAGGACGCCATCTTGGCCAAGGTAGTTGACGCGATGGATGCACTCGACATGGACGATGAGAACAAGCTATGGCAGCTACCGTTCGAATGGAAGCATGGAACCAACGAGCATGTTGATATCCGTTTCCTAGAGGACGCCCTGTCTCACACTGAGATTCAGGCAGGGGACGGGACCCTTGGCCCGTCGGGTGCAATGCCCGTTTATCCCATCACCCGCCTGCATCTCTGGGAGGTTCATAACCGGGGGGGCGCCCGTGCCTCGGGATTTGCCCCAGGCTTGACCGACGATCACGCATGCGAGCTTGCCCCGTTACCCGGGATTATGGGCGCGCTCGAGGCATGGGGCGGCAACATGGTGACTTGGTGCACGATCCCGCCCGGACGGCACCTGCAGGATGACCGATCAAACTGGATCGTGGCCGGCAATACCAACCTCGACCCCCGTATCCTGTCGGCAACTCTGATCGATGAACTAGGCATGGACAGAGTACTCTGGGAATGGCGTCCGCCCTATCTCCCGAGGCGTTGGAAGGGGTCCAGCCTTAGCGTGATGCAGTCACACCCTTACACGGTCATCGCAAAACTCCCATCGGATTTCAAGGATCACATCCGAAGGGAGCTCGCCTCCACCCTCGGTACACAAGATCGTCGCGTACTCGAGGACTTGTTCCACGTGCTGGGGACCCGCGGGGTCGGGATGGCTTCCCTGCTCTCGATGGGGCACCAGCAATCCAGGGGTGCCATTGGCTTCTACCTTGGGTTCAAGCTTGCCCGGTGCTGGGCGGCACAGGGTGCTGCCCGCGGCGAAATCCGGATCGTGTTACCGCTTGACCCCGTGAATCCCATACTTGCGACCCTCGTCCCCCGTAGCTCGGGAGATGACCGCCGAAAAGCGGACCTCCTTTTTATTTCCGCGAGCCCGCGTGCCCCAAGTGGCTTCGATATCACGTTTTCAGCGGTTGAAATCAAGCTGCATGCTAATAGCAGGACGGCCACACCCCATAAGTTTCCAGCTAGCGGCAACGTGCTCGTCGAAGATGCGCTCGCCCAACTCGCGACCTCGGCGAACCTGTTGGCAGCCTTCACCGAGGTCCTTCAACCGGAACACCCGGTAATCTTGGACGCTGTTCTTGCCTCCTTATTAACGACCGGCTTGTCCCTCTCCTCCCACGAGCCTACGGACACCGCCCGCCAGATAAAACTACTTGCCGCTGTGGCCCACGGTCACTGCAGCTATCACAACGGGAAGGGCCTTCTTTTTTGGTTTGAGCGTCATGGGGAAGGACATGATGGAAAGCCTTTCTTGGTCCGGAAGGCTACCAGCCACGAGCCTGTAACAAAGGTTTTCATGGATCCTGCTGCCTGCCACGATTCGTTGTCAGAATGCTCCTCGTCCCCGGTTGTTATCGAGTTCCTAGCCGCCCTCGATTATCAGCAGGACATTCTTCCCCCACACCATGATTCAGGTCTCGATACCAATACCCGCGAGACGCCAACCCATCGGGATTCACGGGATGCAGATGCCGCGGCCCGCAATACCACCACCAATGACAACCATGTATCTCCTGGTAACGCCAACTCTCCGGATCCCGGTCGGCAAGAACCTGAACATCGCTTGGAGAAGCTTTCGGAGGCTGAACTTAAACAAAAATACGATCAAATTATTGACACGCTAGAAGAATACAGGATATCGGTCTACAAACCGCCCAATGTCGATCACTACACGGAAGGCCCTGCATCGGTGATGTACCGGGTCAAACCCGCGCCGGGCATCCACCCCCAGAAGGTCCTCTCGCAGCACGAAGTCCTCAAACTGATGCTCGAACTCTCGGCGGAGCAAAAAATACGGATGTTCATCGATGAAGGCCACGTCGTCATCGATGTGCCCAAGCGACAAGAAGAGAGGTATTTCGTCGATGCCACGCACCTATGGGAAACGTGGCATCGGCCACCTTCCTCTCTAGCGGCACCACTGGGCATCGACCAGTCGAAACAGATCGTTGAAATCAACTTTTCCTCCTCTAATTCTCCCCACCTCCTGCTCGGGGGTACCACGGGTAGTGGAAAATCGGAAGCCTTGAACACGATCCTTTTCGGATTAACCAGACACTACTCTCCCGAGGAGCTTCGCCTGTTACTGGTGGACCCGAAGGGTACTGAAATGACTCCGTTCGAGGGGTCACCGCATCTTCACGGGGAAATCGGGTGGGACGATGAAAGCGCCATCGAACAGCTTGATCTCGCGGTGAACGAGATGCAACGGCGCTATGACGCCTTCCGTTCTGCCCGGAAACGGTCTCTCCCTGAGTACAACGATTCGGTCGACGAGGGCTCGCGCTTGCCGTGGTGGTTGGTCATCCTCGATGAGTATGCGGATCTCACGAGCGATCCAGACAAGAAGAAGGCAATCGAGGGTTTGCTGCAGCGGCTAGCGCAGAAGGCGCGGGCCGCGGGTATACACGTCATAATTGCCACGCAGAAGCCAAGCGCCAACGTGATAAGTACCGTGCTAAGGTCGAACCTCCCTGCCCAACTCGCGCTGCGGGTCAAGAGTGCGACGGAGAGCCGGGTCATTATGGACCAGCCCGGCGCCGAGGCCCTAAACGGTATGGGTGATGCATTCCTAAACTCAGAAGGTAAGCTCACCCGTTTGCAGTGCGCGATCTACAAACCGGCCTAGTGTTCGTTCTCTCGCCGCGCCCAGCGGTACCTGCACCGCCCTCCGAGTGGGCATAGCTCACAGCCCGGCTGGCGTCGCCTGCAAACCACGGCTGCGAAGTCTAGGATCGCCCAGTTGGCTTCGACTGGCCGTGCTGCCCTGCCGATCAGGCGTTTCGACAGATCTTGAAGATAGGGATCATACCGGATATCGGCAAGACGCCGGGGTCCAAAATACCTCTCGAGCACCCTTGCCATGCTCGCGTCCAAGAGGGGCCGCGGGTAGTTTTCACAAAAAAGACCAATTGAATTCGCGACATACTGCCCTACTGCAGGCAGCTGTTCCAATTCTCTCCGGCCAAGTGGAAATCGCCCCCCACGCGATTCCATCTCTACCGCGAGCGCCCCCAATGCCCTCGCTCGCCTGCGCCAAAGGCCAAGGGGTCGCAACGCAGCTTCAACCTCTCCCGTCCCAGCCTCCACGATCGCGGACCAGCTCGGAAAGCGCGCGAAAAATACTGGGTACTCCCTCGCGACGGCCTCCGAGGTCGTTCGCTGCAGCAGAATCTCGGTGACCACCCTGTGATACACTGATGCGGACCGGTGCCTCCAAGGAAAGTCCCTTCCAAAATCCTCAAACCAGCCAAGAACTATTTCTAGGAAATGATCTAGCTGTTCGTCAGTTATTTCTTCGCTGCCACGAAGGCCAGCTTCGTGCTCGCTCTTCCCCATCGTTGGCACCCCTAACAACCGGCGGCCTTGTCTTTATCCCATGCCAGCTGGTGCAGTTCAGCGACCAGATTCCCCAAAAATTCCGAAAGAAACGGTGGAACCGCGTTCCCAACTTGCGTGTATCTCGGACATTCCATTCGCCGCCGATCGCCACCAGTAGTGTATTTTCCGGTAAACGAAAACCAATCGGGGAAGGATTGGAGGCGGGCGTTCTCCCGAACGGTGAGGATCCGCGGCTCGCGATAATGCAGTATGTCATCGGGAAGGGTTGTTACAGTATGCGATGGTTGGTCCGGGTCGAGCACGACCACCGTATGCTTCTTACTAGGCACGCCCAGTTCTTCCCGCTCTTGCGCTGACAGGCAAACGCCTCTCCGCCTTGTTTTCGCAGTCTCGTCTAGTAACTTACGAAACTTGGCTTCCGTGGCTGGTTGATGATTTGCGAGGCGCCGACTGTTCGGAGCTCCACGAAACCCTTTCCTGAGTTCGCGCACATAGTTTGATGGGACCGGCTGGCCTTGATACTGGGCTTCGAAAAACGTTCCCTTTGAGTAGAAATCCTCGTCAGCCACCTTGTCATGAGGAAGCAGACCTTTCCTCCAATCTCCGGGTCCACTCTCCAGATCAGCTATCCCGAAGCAGTTCTCTAAATCTGAAATAGCTTCCCATGCCGTTACACGGCCGTCTTCAGACAAGCCCTTTCCTCTCAGGAAGCGCCTTCGCCTCTCTTCGAACCAAGCAGATCGTGGATCAAGCGGTGGGTTAAGGTCGAGTCTGCTGAACCGCTCGATACGGTACATCACGTCCTGCCTTATACCGAGAACAACCAGCCGTGGGCGTAGTTGGGGAATCCCTAGGCTGTCGGCCCTTATGATATTCGCGAAAGAAAAAAATCCAGATTCCTCGAGCAGTCCAATCAGTCGCCCGGCGTGTGACGTCCTAGATATGTCCTGGCAACGCCGACTGCCTCGCCTCGCAATCTTATCAAAGTCGAGCGCCATCCCGTGCACGTTTTCGATGATAACAAACTCGGGCTCGACGATGTTCACAAAGTCGATGTACCTTAGCACAAGATCGTTGCGAGCATCGCTAGCTACCCGGCGGCCCGCCATCGAAAAACCCTGACAGGGTGGCCCTCCCACGATAAGCGAAACCTTTCTACGCAGGGTCTTGAGGAACGATGCGTGATCTTCCAGCACCGAGTGGATGTCTAGGTGTGTAGGACTACCAAGTCCCGCGGGCCAATCGAAGCGGCTCCCGTCACCATCAATGAGATTGTGTCGAAGCGTGCCGAATGCCATGGGATCCTTTTCTATCGCGAATAATCCACGCCAACCGGCATTGGAGAGCCCAACTGAAAAACCCCCACAGCCCGCAAAGAGGTCGATAAAGTACTTGTCCGCGGGACGGTCACCTGAGAGTAGCACGCCATGTGTTTTTTCATGTGACGGAAGGTGCTTTCGGCGACGCGCGCGGAGCTTCGGTATTGATTTCTTCAATTGTCGCGGCCTCCCCGCCGCCCAGCCTGAAAACAAGGCAATATTACTCTTAGTCACGGACCAACGTCATGTTCGCGCGGACATTAATGCAAATAGAATTTTCTTCCTCAAACTTGGTTTTCGAAAGGTCGAGATCAAGCCATTTAAATAAATTGCTACCCCGAGCTGACCGGTAGCGTGCGTTGGCGCCAAATCACGCCTGGTTCTGTGGTGCGCCCGGACTACACTCTCTCGTCCAATTGACCCTGTGGGCGAGCACCCCGCGCCGACGGGATTACCGCGGCGAGATCGCGTTCGTATGATTGCTCGACCCTATCCGCCGCTGTCCAAGGGGCTACACGCCTTGTTCCAGGCTTGTGAGCAGTGCGCATCACGTGTCGACCCGGACCAGGAACCCCTCGGCCGGAAGACTCCCCCACCTGCGACCGTCGTCCGGCTGGAATTCGCAGTCGTTGGCCAGCGGCTTCCCGTCCGCGTCGAGCCATCGGACGATCGGAACCCCGTCACCCGACGTGAACGCGCCGCCGGCGCAGGTGATGACATCCCCGACCCGGAGGTTCTTCCGCCAAAGGGTCTCGACACCGGGCCCGACGGGTTTCAGGCCCCGGAGGTAGCAGCCGTCGCGGATCACCCGGTACCGGGCGCCGCGCTCGAAGGTCTTTCCGGGTTCCGTCGTCATCGGGATGGTCCTCGCTCATCGCGCCCTTGGTCAGGATTTCGCGGCATCGCCGCCAAGCAGCCTTTCCACCGCGTCCCCCGGCCACAGCAGCCTTCCGTTCGGCAGCTTCGCCGGCCGAATCCCATAGTAGCTTCCCC
>Ga0207421_10008374_pt1 | contig 10742 bp, 9 predicted proteins | sample SodLakKL_010_SED_4_FD_187542 | JGI IMG/M metagenome (GOLD analysis project Ga0207421, IMG submission 187542) | Alkaline sediment microbial communities from Lake Tanatar, Kulunda Steppe, Russia - 8KL_010_SED (SPAdes) (version 2) | ecosystem: Environmental > Aquatic > Non-marine Saline and...
TGGCGTTCCAGGGCTAATCCAGGGAACTGGGGGTTGTATTATTTAATTCTATCAGAGTTAGGAGAAACTTTATACAGGAGGGTGGTGCATTGAATGAAATTTTTATCGACAAATTGAAAAAAGCCAGAATTTCGGCATCATTGACTGCTCTGGCCAATTTGTAAAGGAAGTTAACTATTTTGGCCACAGATAAACATCATCAAGTTTTTTACTTCATTTTTAAACTATGATCTTTTACCTCTATCAATTTGCCTTTCTCAAATTTTAATTCTTTTACATTTTCATAGGTGTAGGGTTGCTGAAAGCCCATATGAACATAATATTCTCCTAGGAAATCATCGCCAATAATTAAGTCTCCGGTATAATTTATTGGTAGTCCAATCATTTACAATCGCCAAAACAGTATAATCTGTCTCTAAATATTTAATTTATTCAGGACCCTGAGCAGTCATATTAACCTCCTTTATAAATAGCGAGCTGTGATATATTTAATATATTCTGGATGATCTTCTCTGAATTTTTGAGCCAGTCTTACAATCAGTGCCTGATAGCTTAAGGAATGGAACATAATATCATCATTTACTGCTATTTCTTTGAATTCTTCGATTTCTTTGTTGTGAATATAGCTGGAAATGCCTGGAGTATCGTAATATAGATAGAGGAGTCTGAATTTGCTTTTGTCAGTCTGATTTTTAAGTCCTAGAATATGCTTGATTAACTGGGCTGCATGAAGATAGTCGAATTTTAAATCATTGGGACTGATTTTAAGAGCTAAATCATGGATAGCTGGGATATCAGACCAGATATCCAAATCCAGATATTTTTCTTTAATTCCTAAGGTGTTATTGTATTTAGTAAATGGCTCTGAAAATTTACTTTCGATGGCATAATGGGTTATATCATCTCTGGCTTCATTTTTAATTACTATGTCAATATTTGGAGCGATGTTGAAGCTTTTATCTATTGCAAATTTTCTTTCGAATTCCAGGCTACCCTTAATTTCTCTTCTGCTGCTGCAGAGGTCACATTCAGTTAATAATTCTGCTAGCTTATTTTTATCCTGCCAGTATTGAAATATATTAACTGCCAGGGCTGCTGAGGAATGGAGAGCCTGGATTTTAGCTACTTTTCCTGATAATTCTCCGCCATCACCGGCTGCAAATGCTTCTTTTACTCCAGGTGTGAGTTCTAGAAAGAAGTTATCATTTAAGTTACTGACATATGCCTTCCTGCCCTGATCAACTTTGCTGCCAATCAGATCGAGTCCATTATTTTGTGCCCACTGGATCTGTTTGGCTAAAATATAATCTCTTGGATCCATTTTTTCCCTCCTAAAATTTTGCTAATTATTAATATATAATATCATTTCAAGTAGACAGTTAATGTCTGGTTAAAATATCAACTCTCTTATTGTACTAATTATCTAACTACAAACTTTGTATAAAGTATTAATAAAAGAGTTAATCCAAAGACTGTGGCGAATCCGGCCATTAGAAATGCAGGAGTGAAAGATCCTGTGAAGTCCAGAAGCCAGGAACCTATTAAGCTGGTTATAGCTCCCAGGCCAAATGCACTAAAGACCAGGCCATAATTCATTCCCAAATGCTTGACTCCTGAAATCTTTGCCACAACTACAGGAAATAGGGCAAAGGTGGTTGCGTAGCCCAGGCCAAGTAGGAATGAACAGATAAATAGCAACAGATAGTTTGTCGCTACCCAGGGGAACATAATAAATACTGAACTCTGAATAATATAGATAGCAATCATCACTCGGATTGAACCAAAGCGATCGGCCATCCAGCCCATAACAGGACGCCCCATTCCATTTGCCAGGGCGTAAAAAGAAACTGCCAGAGCTGCAAAAGCAGGGGCCAGCTGAAGTTCTATTTCACCATATGCAGTTAAAAGACCAATGGCAGTTAGACCTCCTCCAATTACTGCAGCAAGTGCCAACCAGAGCATATAAAATCTTCCAGTTTTTATAAATTCCCGGGGCGGTACCTCTTCGATAACCTTTAACTCCTCTTTAACCTTAAATTTAGAGTCAGTACTTATAGGAGGAAGCCATCCCTTAGGAGGGTTTCTGATAAGTTTTGCTCCTATTAAAGAAACTATAGTTATAAAGATTCCCAGGGCAAAAAGGGTTCCATCGACTCCCCAAATATCAATCATTCCTTTTTTCAGGGGAGCAAAAATAACAGCTGCCAGCCCAAAACCCATAACTGCCAGGGAAACTGCAAATCCTGGACGGTCGGCAAACCACTTGCGGGCTGTTGGAGCTATGGTAGAATAGGTAAGACCACAGGCTATTCCCACACCAATTCCATAAGTCAGCGTCAACCAGAGAGGAAAGGGGAAATATCTCATAAGTGCTGCCAGGCTGTAACCTACAAGGAACATTACAGAACCTAGAGTTGCTATAATTTTGGGACCATACTTATCCTGGAGCCATCCTGCTGGAATCATAGTTATAGAAAATACTATGATCATTACAGTAAATGGCAGATTAGCTTGAGCAGTTGTCCATCCCCAGTTTTCTGCCAGTGGAAGCACAAATGAACCCCAGGCATAACTCATGCCCCCCATTAATGAAAGGAGAAATCCTCCTAATAAAACAAACCAGCGAATACGGGAGAGTTCTTCTTGTTCAATATTCTTTTTCATGATATTCCTCCTAGTTGCCTGCTTACAGATAACTTCTTCTTAAATTAGATAAGTTAATTTTATCAGCCCCATTGGGTATTAAATAAATTTTATATTAGCGTGCTTTTACAATAAATTTTATAGCTGTTCTCTCTTCTCCATCAATCTCAAGATCTTCAAATGCTGGGATACAGACTAAATCTACACCTGATGGAGCCACAAACCCTCTGGCTATTGCCACTGCCTTTACTGCCTGATTAACCGCTCCTGCACCTATTGCCTGTAACTCTGCTGCACCACCGTTCTCTTTTATAGCACCGGCTAGAGCTCCTGCTACAGAATTAGGACTGGATTTTGCTGCTACTCTTAATACATCCATATTGCAAAAATACCTCCTTTGTAACTTAAGTTGGGGCTGATATTAGTATAATTGTCTATATTTCAATAAATTCCTGCAACATTTTTAATTTGTAGGTCTAAAACCAGAATAATTTTTAATTTAGATATCTATAATCTTAAGGAAAACATATTATAGATTTTTAAATATTTACCTTAAATACTTTGTGAAATTTGCTCAAAGATACCGTCGGGTAACCGTCGGGTAAGGAGGTGGTGGTTTACCAGCGGTGATGTACACTGTCTCTTAAATATTTGTCATAAATTCTATCGACTTCAACCATGACTTTATCGGACAGATCATCAGCTTCTGAGGCTGCAGCATTATCTTCGACCTGCCAGGGCTTTTTGCCGCCAGGAATAACGCAGCTAACTGCCTCATTCATCAATATCCATTTAAGGGCAAATTGGGCCATTGTTAATCCGTCTGGCTTTATTTCTTTTAATTCTTCGACTGCTTTTAAGCCTTTTTCATAATCGACACCTGAGAAGGTCTCGCCTTTATCAAAAGCCTGGCCATCTCTATTGAAATTACGATGATCATCTTCAGCAAAGGATGAGTTTTTGGTGAATTTACCAGTTAAAAGTCCACTGGCCAGAGGTACCCGACAGATGATACCTACATTATTTTTCTTCGCCTTTGCAAAGAATTCATCAGCTGGTTTATGCCTGAACATATTATAAATTATCTGGATAGTGGCCAGATTCTCATAATCCAGGGCTTTTAGAGCCTGATCAACTTTTTCTACACTGACACCAAAATTTGCAATCATGCCTTCATTGACCATTTCATTTAAAGCTTTAAAGACAGTCTCGTCATTATAGACTTCATCTGGAGGACAATGGAGCTGCAATAAATCAAGCTTATCAACATTTAAATTATTTAGACTCCTGCTAACGAATTTTCTCAAATTCTCTCTATTATAGCCCTCAGCCTCATGGGGATCAAGTCTCCTCCCGGCTTTAGTGGCTACATAGATATCCTTATCTGTTTCAGCTTTAATCTCTCCGATTAGTTTCTCACTGTGACCGTCGCCATAAACATCTGCTGTATCAAAGAAGTTGATTCCATTTTTCAGTGCTGTTCTTAAAGCTTCTTTGCTTTCTCCATCTTTGACTGGACCCCAGGAACCTCCGATAGCCCAGCCTCCATATGAAACTTCGGAAACCTTAAAACCTGTCTTGCCAAGCATTCTATATTTCATTTGTTATCACTCCTCGTATAATATGATTAGTGATTATTAAAAATCATCACTAGTTAAACACAAATTTAATATTTTAATAAAGGTAAGATTTAGTTGATTAAGATAGGAATAGAAAAAATCTAAGAACTGCTATCCTGGGATGTACTCTCCAGCAGGAACGCCCGGGCTGGAGCTCCTTCGACGCCTGCTATTTTCAGGGGAGCAAGTATTAATGTATAATCGCCGGCTTCTATCTCGTGGAGGCGGAGACCTTCTATGATTATTATCCCTGCCCCTAACAGTTGCTTATGGGTGGGATGACCTGGCTGGGCCCGTTCGATGCCCAGGCCATCGATTCCTACTCCAATTGGGTTGGTGGCAGTCAATCTCTCGGCTCCGCTTTCAGCCAGATAGATGAACTCTTCTGGATAATCCTTCAGGTAATCTGGCTGGGAGTTTTTGGTTTTCAGTAAATAGTAATGATCTGGTTTGAGCTCAAAATCTTTTAGATCGTCAGCAGTAATTTTATCTTCGACCTCTGTTAGATCAAATACCTGGCAGGGAGCGATCAACTGCTTGCCCTCCAGATAGGAAATATCTGAGCCTCCTGCCAGCATATGCAGGGGAGCATCAAGATGGGTTCCAGTATGGAGGTTTAGGGTCAATTCGGTTTCATAGGCTGAACTATCTTCATGGTTGGCTACATTTGTAAATTGTGGTTTCTTCTCTTCTCTGCCTTTATAGACTGGCATCTCTGGACTGATTAACATTGAAATATCATGTACTTGCATCGAATTCCTCCTCATCCCACCAGCGACGGCCATCTCGGGTTAATAATTCTTGAGCTGAAACTGGACCATTGCTGCCAGGAGTATATTTTTCTGGTTCTAGTCTGTTCGCTTCAATATAATTTCTTAAAATATCGATATAAAGCCAGGAATGCTGAACACTTTCCCAGTGGGTAAAGAGACTCTGCTCACCTTTAAATAGGGCTACCAGCAGTTCCTCATAAGCTTCTGGTGTGTTCTGGAGATCTGGAGCCTGCTGACAGAAATCCATTAAGACAGGGGTAATCCTGTCCTGGCTGCCTGGTTCTTTGGCATTAAACTGCAGGGATACACCTTCTTCTGGCTGTATCTTAATAATAAGCAGGTTGGCCTCTGGGGCTTTATCCTGGTTTAATCCAGGATGAAAGTCGGCTTTAAACTGGACAAAAATCTTGACACTTTTCTCCTTAAGCCGCTTGCCAGTTTTAAGATAGATAGGGACTCCACCCCAGCGGAGATTGTTAATCTTAAGCTTGACTGCTGCAAAGGTTTCAGTCATTGAATTACTGCTAATATTCTTTTCTTCCTGATAGCCAGGAACTGACTTTTTATCGATGGTACCGCTTTTATACTGGCCAATAACCAGGTTTTTCTTAATATTAACCAGGGATGGGCTTTGGGCCAGGGTTTTAAGTAGCTTAATTTTCTCCTGGCGGATCGACTCAGTGGACATATCAGCTGGCGACTCCATGGTAACCAGGGCCAGCATCTGGAGCAGGTGGCTCTGGACCATGTCTCTGAGAGCTCCGGCCTTATCGTAATATTTACCTCGGTTTTTAATGCCTTTTTTCTCAGTCGATACAATCTGGATGTTGTCGATATAATGTTTGTTCCAGATTGGCTCAAAGAACATATTGGCAAATCGCATGATCAGGATATTTTGAATCATCTCTTTGCCGAGATAGTGATCGATCCGATAAACATTTTCTTCTGGAAAGACTTTGCAGATCTGAAAGTTGAATTTCCTGGCCGACTCCAGGCTATAGCCGAAAGGTTTTTCTATGACCAGACGGGGCCAGCCTGCCTCTTTAGATTTGCTCAATCGATGTTCCTTTAGTTTATTTGTAATTATCGGGAAGAAGTCAGGAGATGTTGCAAGATAATAGATGCAGTGCTGACCTGCCTGATTGTCCTCCTGATTATTAAGATACTTATAAAGCTTATTATATCCAGTATCCTCAGTAAAGTCCATCTCCATGTAATCTAGATAGCTTTTAAATTCATCCCAGCTCTGCTGGTCATATATCTCAGGATTTTCCTGCTGAAGTGAATCTGCCAGGCTTTGAAGATAGGCTTCCAGACTGGAAAAACTACGGGCTAGCCCCAGGACGGATAACTGTTCTGGCAGGGAATCTCGCTTATATAATTTGTAAAGACCTGGTATTAATTTAGTTCGGCTAAGATCTCCGGTGCCTCCGAAGATTACCAGCTGAAGCTTTTCTGGCATAGTTTTATTTTTCAAATTATTTCCACCTCCTACTTGTCTCCGATCTCTGATTAAATATTGTGAATATCCTGCCATTCTGTATGAAAGCTGCCGTCTTTATCCCGGCGCTGATAGGTATGGGCTCCAAAATAATCCCGCTGGGCCTGGATTAAATTTGCCGGCAGTTCTTTACTTCTTAACATGTCAAAGTAATCCAGAGCTGAACTTAAAGCTGGAATAGGTAGACCCAGGGTTTTTACTGTAGAAACAACATCCCGGAGTGCCTGGACATGTTTGGTAAAATCAGCCTGAAATTCATCGGCAGAGATCAGGTGGACAAAGTCTTCATTTAAATATGCATTGCGAATAGGCTGGAGCAGGTTGGAGCGGATGATACAGCCATCTTCCCAGATTCTGGCCACTTCAGCTAGATCCAGGTTGTAATCATACTGAGAGGATGCTGCCTCCAGCAGGCTCATCCCCTCACTATAGGCGATAATAGTGCCTAAATAGAGTGCTTTTTCAAGTTTTACCAGGAAACCCGACTGATCAACCTCGGCCCTGTCAAAACCTCCTAAACGGCTATTTATCTTCTCCCTCTGGTCCTTAAAGGATGATATAGAACGGGAATTAACTGCGGCAGTAATTGTTGGAACAGGCCAGCCCAGATTCAGAGCTTCCTCGGCACTCCATTTGCCTGTCCCCTTCTGCTTAGCGGTATCCAGAATAACATCGATCAAAGCCTCCCCGGTCTCAGGATCTTCTTTCTCCAGAATTTCTGCTGTTATCTCAAGCAGATAAGAGTTTTGAGTTTGGTTCCAGCTCTGGAATAATTCGGCCATAACTGCTGGCTTTAAACCAAGGGCTTTGCGCATAATATCATATATTTCTGCAGTTAAGGCCATCACCCCATATTCAATACCATTATGAACCATCTTCACATAATGGCCGGCTGAACGAGGGCCAAGATAGGCTACACAGGGGCCATTTTCAGTCTGAGCTGCAATGGCAGTGAAAATATCTTCAACCTGGGTATACACCTTTTCTTCCCCACCAGGCATTAGAGACGGGCCATGAAGGGCTCCATATTCTCCACCGCTGATCCCGGTGCCTAGAAAATGGATGGCCTTTTCCTGGAGTTCTGAGAAACGACGATCTGTATCTTCAAAATGAGAGTTGCCGCCGTCTATGATGATATCACCTTCATCCAGATAGGGGAGCAGGCTTTCTATGACCATATCTACCGGCTGGCCGGCCTTTACCATCAAAATTATTTTCCTGGGGCTAGATAATGTTTTAACCAGCTCTTCCAGGCTAAAGCAGCCTTTAATATTCTTATCCTCAGCCCGCTGACTGATAAAGCTTGTGGTTTTATCTGAACTGCGGTTGTAAGCAGCAACGCTGAAACCTTTATCTTCTATATTCAGAGCCAGGTTCTGACCCATTACAGCTAAGCCTATAAGTCCAATATCATATTTTTTTGTCATATCTATCTCCACCTTTCTTTATTAATTTTATATTTCTAATTCTGAATACATTTCAGGAAGATCCCAGCTTGTTAAAATATCCAGTAACTTTTCAGATTTCTTGCCATTATCAGTAATAAATATTGCTTCTAATTTCTTTCCTTTTTTCTGAGATTCTTCAAATTTATCAATTACATCAACTATTAATGCCTCTTTTGAAATAAATTCAAAAACACTGCTTTCTTCTTCATAATCAAGAACATCCTTTACTAAAGCCTGTTCAAATATAATTTGTGCTCTATCTTTATCAGCAAGGCTTCCAATCCAGCGAGATATTGCATTATTGGTTATTAGATCTAAAAACTGGTTGTCATTATTTACTACAGGAATCTGGGAATATGATCTTTCTTTCATAAATTTAATTACTTTTATTATTGGCTGCTGATTACTAACTGTTTCAACTTTTGAATTGAATAAAGGATATACTTTAGGCGGATTAATTACTTTGTCTCTAATGTTTTTAATCTTCTCCAGAGAAAATTCATTTGGTATTGCATAATAATTGTTGTTATGGACAAGTAAATTTCTAATATCCTTTAGGTGCATTAATTCACCAGCATACTGGCGGATAATTTTATCGCTATCCTGATATTTACCAATTAACCGAGTAAAACCTATATTTGAGTTATCATCTTTATTATTAAGATATTTCTCTATTTCATTAAAATATTCTAAGAAATCATCTGCCTTCTGGTGATTTTCGGTCATGTTTATTCTCCTTTTTATTTATTATATAATTTATTGTTTTCAATGGCTAATATATTAACGCTTGTATAATAATTAGATATTATAATGATAATCTCCTGCAGGTATTAAATAAAAAATTAGACTGAGTTATTAATCTTACACTCAGCCTAATCTGCCTGGATTTTAAAATCTTGAATTTAATTATTCCATAATTTCAATAAATTTCTCTGCTAAAACTGGATCAAATTGAGTTCCAGCACAATTTTTTATTTCTTCTAGAGCTTCTGACTTGCTAATTGGATCACTATAACTTCTTTTATTTGTCATTACATCATAAGCATCTATAATTGTTATTATCCGGGATAAAAGGGGTATTTCATCTCCTATTAAACCTTGAGGATAGCCGTCGCCATCCCAGCGCTCATGATGAAATAGTATATCTTCAGCTATTATAGAAAGTTCAGCAATTGAAGAAGTTATTTTGTAGCCCTTCTCTGAATGCTGCTTTATTATCTCCCATTCCTCTTTATTTAAGTTGCCTGGTTTAGTTAATATATCATCTGAGATTGTAGCTTTGCCTATATCATGCATGGAAGCTAATAATGATAACCTGTTAAGCTCAGAATTACTTAAACTTAATTTCTCTCCAAACCCAAGGGCTAATTTAGTCATTCTTATTGCATGTTCCTTTGTTTCATCACTCTTTGCACTTAAAGTATCTAATAATGCCTGAACAATATTGTTTTTACTACTTTTTCTTTCTGAAAGTTTATTCTGATACATATTATTATCTGCTTTTTTAAAAATTTCTTTTAAATCTTGATCTGGATCTACTTTTGTGGCTGAACCTAGAGCAAAAGATATAGGTATCTCTTCTTTATTATTTAATTGCTTTGCTTTATTTTTTATTCTTTGTATAATATTTCTTACGCTTTTAATGTCAGTCTCAGGCAATAGTATGGCAAATTCATCTCCACCATGACGGGCAATAATATCTTCTTTTCTTAATACTTCTTCTAAAATTTCGGCTGTTCTTATCAGTGCTTCATCTCCCTTATCATGACCATAGCTATCATTGATAAGTTTAAGGCCATTTAAGTCAGCAACTATAATACTTATCGGCAGATTTCTTTTAGTATCTAATCTATCCATTTCTTCTTCAAAGAATCTCCTATTGTATAGATTAGTTAGACTATCATGAAATGACTTATATTCTAACTCTTCCTGATAATATAGTGTTTCTAAGGCTGCTTTAGTGTGGGATATTAGTATCTCTGCTAATTCTAAATCCTGTTGATTAAAGGCATTTTTATCATTGGATATTGCCAGGAAAACTCCAATCTCCTGGATTGGTATGACTATACCGGATTTATAATTACTATTTAATGGTTTTGCATCAGGCTCTAACTCTATATCTGGATTTATATAGCTTTCATTATTTTTAAAGGCTTTACCTATGATTCCATAATCTATTGGCACTGAATCAGGCAGCTTTTCCAGGTCTATTTTACCAGAAGCTGCTGCTGGAATAAATCTATTATCTTTAGCCAGGGCAATAACACTTAAGTCAAAATTCAATATCTCTTTAGCTGCTTCAATTGTTTTTTTACAAATACCATCTTCTTTATTAAGTTTTTGAAATTCAATAGCTATCTTATTAAGTTCTTTGATCATTCTCTCATGCTCTTTCTGTTTTGAAATGTCGATATTAATCCCTAAAACCTTCAATGGCTTACCATCATCTGTACGTGAAATTAATTTGCCCTGGCCTAAAATCCAGACCCAGTGGCCGTCTTTATGTTTAAGTCTTTTTTCACATTTATAATAATCTATTTCTCCATTTAAATGTTTTTGAAAGAGTTTATCAGATTTTTTAAGATCATCTGGATGAACTAAAGCATCCCATGTTTCAATATTTTCTGGATTAAGTTCTTCTAATTTATAACCAATCATCTCTGCCCATTTTTCATTATAGGTAGTTTCTCCTGTCTGGATATTATATTCCCAGGTCCCAACATTAGTACCTTCAATAATTAAATCTAGTTTATCTTTT
>Ga0207421_10008375_pt1 | contig 10742 bp, 10 predicted proteins | sample SodLakKL_010_SED_4_FD_187542 | JGI IMG/M metagenome (GOLD analysis project Ga0207421, IMG submission 187542) | Alkaline sediment microbial communities from Lake Tanatar, Kulunda Steppe, Russia - 8KL_010_SED (SPAdes) (version 2) | ecosystem: Environmental > Aquatic > Non-marine Saline and...
TGGTCGGTCGGCCATCGGCATCAGCTCGTCGTCCGGCGTTCGCATATCGAGTGCTTCGCAGCTGTTGCCGATCGCGTCGGCTGCCGGGAGCTCCAGGATCGCTTCGGCAGCCGGGTTGAGCTGGGTTATCTTCCCCTCGGCATCGAAGACGAGAATCCCTGCTCCGCTCCGGTCGACGATCTCTGCCGATGAGGGTGGTTTCGCTCTGTCGCCGTTGGTCAACTCGCCGTTGGTCAAATCACCGCTGAGAGACTGTTCGCCCGCCTCCTGATGCGTCCGGCTGGCGGCGACAGCCGACCGAATCCGGTGGGCCAAAAGCGAGCCGTGTGCTGCCTCACTCTCTGAGATGTATTCGACTCCGTCGGCATCGAGCGTGTCGAAGACTGCTGTCGGCTGGTCGGTGAGCCACACGACTGCCACGTTCTGCTGTCGGCATACAGCGAGCAGCGACTCGCGGTCAGGTTTCGAGGGGATCCACTCGGCGAGCAGACAGTCGATCGCCCCAGTTTCGAGCTGGTCGAGTGCCGCAGGAACCGACTCAACGGGTTGGATAGTGAGTCCAGGACTCGACAGCGCTGGCGCGTCGGCTCCGGCGGCCGTCGACGAGCTGTCGCCGTCTACATAGCAGACCTGGATCCGGTCCATTCGATTACCGAACCTAGGGACAGCAGCCGGTTATCTCTTATGACACACCAGCTCCAGTTGGCTGTCTGACACGCCCCTTTGCCGGTGTTTCGGGCTGTATCTCCTTTTGAGCCGACAGAACCGGCCACCGCACCCTTTTTATTGTCACACAAAACAACTCAATTCAACATGAGCACACGCCCGTGGACGGAGTGGGACCATATCCTCAAAATCGACCCCGACAAATCGCTGGTTGAGGGCGAGACGTTCGAAGACGTCTGCGAAACTGGCACCGACGCCATCGAAATCGGCGGCACACTCGGCATGACCGAGGACAAAATGCAGCGCGTCGTCGACGCTTGTGCGACCTACGACGTGCCGCTCTACCAGGAGCCCTCGAACCCCTCGGTCGTTATTGACTCACCGGCCCTGGACGGCTATCTCATTCCGACGGTGTTCAACGCCAGCGACCCCTTCTGGATCGTCGGTGCCCACAAGGAGTGGGTCCGGATCGAAAACGGCCTTGATTGGGACCGCACTACAACGGAAGCCTACATCGTGCTGAATCCCGACGCTTCGGTCGCCGAGTACACCGACGCCGACTGCGAGCAGTCAGCCGACGACGTAGCCTCGTATGCGCGCGTCGCCGAGAAGATGTTCGGCCAGGAGATCATCTATCTCGAATACTCCGGGACGTTTGGCGACCCCGAAATCGTCGAGGCCGCCGCCGCCGCGCTCGATGAGTCTACCCTCTTTTATGGTGGCGGCGTCCACGACTACGACGACGCCTACGAGATGGGCCAGTACGCCGATGTCGTCGTCGTCGGCGATCTGCTCCACGACGAGGGCTGTGAGGCAGTCGCCCAGACGGTCGACGGCGTCAAAGACGCCCACAGGGATATTGCGAAACCGAACTGAGTAATAACCGACCGACCGATTCGTGCCACAGGTCGCGGTCCCGCCCGTCTTTCTACTATCCTTTGACGCAATCGCAGCGAAACTCGGCGAGTCGTCTCACTCAACGGTGTTCCGAAGCGTCCCGATACCCTCGTACGTGATCTCGATTTCGTCGCCTGGTTCGATACCCCCTGGGTTCGCTGGGCTTCCGAACGCGATGACGTCATTAGCCAGGAGTGTGCATCGCTCCGAGAGGAACGAGACGACCTCACGCGGGTCGAAAATCATTGCGTCGGTGTTTGCGTGCTGGCGTTCTTCCCCGTTGATCAGTGTCCGCATATCGATTCCAACCGGATCGATCTCCGTTTCGATCCATGGGCCGAGCGGTGCGGAGCCGTCGAAGGCCTTTCGTGCGGTTCGACCGTCTTGGTCGAGCGCGTCGACATCGTTCATAATCGTATAGCCGCGGAGAACGTCGTCGACCTCCTCGACGTCGACGTTTGTACACGTCTCACCGACGACGGCGGCGAGCTCGCCAGCGTAGGTGACGTCATCCGAAAAGGATGGATACGGGATCGGCGTCTCGGGTGGATGTGTTGACACGCTCGGTTTGATAAAGAAATCGGGCTCGTCGGGACGGTCGTACGCCATCAACTCGTTTGTCGAGGCGTAGTTGCGACCCACACAGTACAGCGTCGACGGAGCCACCGGTGCGAGGAGTTCGGCCTCAGCACCGATCTCGTAGGTCCCCTCGTCCGATTCGACGACGCCGTTTTCGTAGCTTCCAGTCACGACCCCATCAGGCGTTTGAGCGCGAGCGATTTTCACAGTAGATCGATGTGCTTTCGGCCATGATAACTCTTGTTTGAATATCGATTGTCAGTACGGTTCGGCTCAGCCCACCCGCCTTCTCGCCGTCGAGGGAGTATCGTATACATTTCGATGGCTCTCTTTCTGGCGGCCATCGCTCAGTATGTTCGCTCTTTCTGGTGGCTATCTATCGGTAGCACTCCGACTGGTCGACAGTTGGTTCATTTCTATCCGATATTTGTTCTTACCAGTTCGAAACTCGTATAAAAGTACAAGCCGCCAGCCGGCAAACCGGTTTGTGGTGGAAACAGATGCCAGTCCAAGACCTCGCACGCAGTGACGTTGTCACTGCGAGCACAGAGACAGCCGTTGCAGCAATCGCCGAACAGATGGCCGACGAGGGTGTCGGCAGCGTCGTCATCGCCGACGACGAGAAACCGGTTGGGATTGTCACCGACCGTGATCTCGCCCTGCGGTGTGTCGCCGAAACGGCGGATCCGACCGAGCTGACTGCCGAGAACGTCATGACCGAAGACGTCCACACCATCGAGCGGGATGCGGGCTTCTACGAGGCCGTCGGCCGGATGAGCGAAAACGGTGTTCGCCGGCTGCCGGTCACCGACGACGAGGGGACGCTCGTCGGCATTCTGACGACCGACGACCTCGAAGAGCTGCTGGCCGACGAACACAACGAACTGGCCGACGTGATCCGGGCCCAGCGGCCCCCCTACGAATGAACTACCGGGAGTTCGTCGGCCAGGCCCAACACCGACTCGAACTCGACGAGCTGGGTCCCACCGTGAAGGTGATCCGGGCGGTGCTGACGACGCTCGGCGAGCGCGTCGACCCGGGCGAAGCCACCGATCTGGCCTCGCCGCTGCCGATGGAGATCGATCGGTATCTGATCGAGGCGGCCGAAGGCGGCGGCGAGAAGTTCAGCTTCGATGCGTTTCTGGGCCGCGTCAGCGAGCGTGCCGACCTCAGCCGGTCGACGGCGAACTACTACAGCCAGACGATCATCGGGCTGGTCAGCGACGTGGTGCCGCCGGGTAACATCGAGAAAATCCGCAATCAGCTCCCAGACGAGTTCGAACCGATCTTCCTGTTCGTCGACGAGCCACACCCACAAGCCCGCGGTCAGTAACGCTCGGCGGCCGGCCGAAACCGGCCGAGTTTAAACCCTGTAGGCGAAACCCCGGTGTATGCAGAACCGAACCTACACTGCCGAGGCCGAACCCGGCGAGACCGTCACGGTCGCCGGCTGGGTCCACGAAGTTCGTGATCTGGGTGGTATCGCCTTCCTCATTCTTCGAGATACGACCGGCAAAATCCAAATCAAGTTTGAAAAAGACGAGATGGACGACGACCTCGTCGAGACCGGCCTGGGTGTCGCCCGCGAGAGCGTGATCACGGTCACCGGCGCGGTCGACGAGGAACCGCGCGCGCCAACCGGCGTCGAGGTTACCCCCAAAACCGTCGAGGTTGTCGCCGAAGCCGACACCGAACTCCCGCTCGATCCCTCCGGGAAGGTCGACGCCGAGATCTCGACCCGGCTGGACAACCGGACGCTCGATCTGCGCAAACGGGAGGTCCAGGCGATCTTCGAGATCCGCGCCGAAATCCAGCGTGCGGCCCGCGAGACGTTCCGTGACCACCACGCCACGGAGATCAACACGCCGAAGATCGTCGCCACCGGCACCGAAGGTGGCACGGAGCTGTTCCCGATCACCTACTTCGGCGAGGAGGCCTTTATGAACCAGAGCCCGCAGCTGTTCAAACAGCTGATGGCTGGCTCGAACCTCGAACGCGTTTTCGAGATCGGCCCGATCTTCCGCGCGGAAGAACACAACACTCCGCGGCACCTCAACGAGGCGACCTCGATCGACTTCGAGGGCGCCTTCTGTGACCACCACGAGGCGATGGACGTCGCCGAAGCCGTCGTGAAATCGGTTTATGAGGCGGTCGACGCCAACTGCCAGGATGAACTCGACGCGCTCGGCCTCGCCGACGAGTTCGAAGTCCCGTCGGGCGACTTCCCCCGACTTAGTTATGAGGAGGCTATCGAGCGCATCAACGCCACCGGCGAGCTCGACGAACAGCTCGTCTGGGGCGACGACCTCCCAACAGAGGGCGAGGTCGCGCTCGGCGAGGACGTTGGTGAACACTACTTTATCACCGACTGGCCCAGCGAGATCAAGCCGTTCTACATTATGGACAACGAGGACGACGAACAGCTCTCAACAGGGTTCGATCTGATGCATCCACGGATGGAACTCGTCTCCGGCGGCCAGCGTGAACACCGCTATGAGCACCTGATCGAAGGCTTCGAACAGCAGGGACTCAACCCCGAGGAGTTCGAATACTACACGAAGATGTTTAAATACGGCATGCCGCCACACGCCGGCTTCGGCCTCGGTGGCGAGCGGCTCGTGATGACGCTGCTCGGCCTCGATAATATTCGAGAGGGCGTGCTCTTCCCGCGAGACAGACAGCGATTGAGTCCGTAGGCGAAACCGAGAGCAGACCGAGCTGCTTTTTATTCGGGGTTCGCTGTGAGTCGACAGCCAACCGCAGTGGCTGTCAACCATTATTATGTCTGATTGTTGCCGAGTAACGTCTCTATACTACAACGGCCACGCGACTTTTACTGTCGAATCTCCGAGAGTAGACAATGGCTACTGACACCTCCGAGGTGGTCCTTGAGGAGGCTGCCTCCCGCGGCGAGACGTTGACGATCCACGACCTCCTTCGGCTGATCGAGCGATACGATACGGGTCCTGGCGTTCCGACTGAGACGCTGGACAGCTATTTTCGCGCGCTCGGCAACAGCCGGTTCAACGAGTCAGCACTCCGCGCAGGCCTCGACAGACAGCTCGCCGACACCGACGTGTGGCGAGACGAGACAACCGTCTACCAGCTCGACGGCGATCTCAGCGCGTTTCCGCCTCAGTGGCACGCAGCTCTCGCCGGCGAAGGGGATCTCACGCAGTACGTGGCCACCATGACTGCCGCCGTCGAAGGGGGTTCGGAGGCGTACGCCCACGGCGGGAAGGGAGCTGGCGTCCCCGAGAAACTACTCCAGGAGACCGCGACCGTCTTCGGTGGCTACAGCTACGACGAGGCCCGGCGGGAGCTCGTTCGACTCCGGGATGTCGACCTCCTGACGGCGGGTGCAGACCAGCATCCCAACGCGCGTGTTCAACTCACGCCAGCCGGTGCCGACCGTCTCGGCACTGATTCCGAACACAGCGCCGTCGCCGTCGACACCGGCTCCGACCGCACCGAGGACCCCAGAATCGACGAGTAGCACCAAAGCCAAACCGTTAATCGGTGGCTCCGAGTGGTCACTGTATGGAACAGGCCGCCCAGGCCACGGCGTTCGTACCGGGCCACATCACGGGCTTTTTCAGTGCCCATCCGGCCGCCGAGCCAGCCGAAGCCGGGAGCCGGGGGGGTGGACTCGCGCTTTCGGACGGCGTTCGAGTGACGGTTGCGGCCGGCTCGGGTGTCTCGCTCAACGGCGAGGCAATCGACGTCGACCCCGTCGACCGCGTCCTGAACAGGCTTGGCGTCCAAGCGGCCATCGAAGCCGAAACCCCGCTTCCGCTTGGAGCCGGATTCGGCGTTTCAGGCGCGCTCGCGCTCGGGACCGCACTCGCCGCAAACGCAGCCGGCGGCTGTGGCCACACCGAAAACGAGCTGATCGAAATGGCCCACTGCGCGGAGGTCGAGGCCGGCACCGGACTGGGTGATGTCGTCGCCCAGGCCCGTGGCGGGATGCCGATCCGCCTCGAACCTGGTGGACCGAGACACGGCACGATGGATGGAATTCCGGCCACCCCCCAAATCGAGTATGTGACGTTCGGCGAACTGTCGACCGAGACGGTGCTCTCGGGCGATACCAGCCAGCTTTCGACCGCAGGCGCGGTCGCACTCGACGAGCTGCTGGCCGAGCCAACCGTCAAGCAGTTCATGCTCGCCTCTCGGCAGTTCGCCGCCGAGGCTGGCCTGCTGACTGACGACGTGCGCGAGGCTATCGAAGCGGTCGAGGACGCCGGTGGCCACGCTGCGATGGCGATGCTCGGCCGAACCGTTTTTTCAGTCGACGGCGGACTATCAGCGGCGGGCTACGACCCGGCAGTGTGTAGCGTCGACGCCGCCGGTGGTCGCATCATCGAGGTAGAAGGGGTCGACTAACGCCGAAAAGCGAACGTTTTGACGCCGGAGTCAAACACGCATACAATGAGCGAGATCGATCTGCCGGAGGATCACCCACGCTATCAGTCACTGTTGACGAGACACCGAATCGAGGAAGGGGTTGAAAAAGGAATTACGAGTAAACAGGGCCTAATCGCCGAGGGCCGCGGCGAAGCCTTCGACTACTTATTAGGCGAACGAACCATCAAGAGCGCCGATGCGGCCGAACGCGCTGCGGCGGCGCAACTGCTGTTGGCGGACCATCCCGTCTTATCGGTCAACGGAAACGTCGCCGCGCTAGTGGCCGAAGAGATGGTCGACCTCGCCGACGCCGTCGACGCCGACATCGAGGTCAACCTCTTTAATCGGACGCCCGAGCGTATGGAGGCTATTGCGGCGCATTTCCGCGAACACGGTGTAACGGAAGTCAAAGGACTCACCGCCGACGGTCGAATTCCGAATCTGAGCCACGAACGCGCGAAGGTCGACGCCGACGGGATCGGTGCAGCCGACGTGGTACTAGTTCCACTCGAAGACGGTGACCGCGCCGAGGCACTGGGCGAGATGGGTAAAACCGAGATCGTCATCGATCTCAACCCGCTTTCGCGGTCGGCACAGGTTGCAGCGATTCCGATTGTCGACAACATCATCCGGGCGATTCCGAACATGACTGCGCACGCTCGTGAGCTCCAGGATGAAGACGAGGCGAGGCTGCAGGAGATCGTCGACGCCTTTGATCCTGAAACTGCGCTGCAAGCTGCCGAAGCCGCGATCCGCGACGGCGAGTTAGCCTAAGCCTACTCGGTCAGTGTCGCGCGGTCGTGGGGGGCCGAAAAGTCGAGATCTGGCCCTTTGGCGATGATGCCGTGGGGTGTCACGTCGGGGTGGGTCGTGTAGTAGTGTTCTTTGATATGGTCGATGTCGACCGTCTCCGCCACGCCGGGGTGCTGGTAGACATCTCGCAGGTAGCCCCAGAGATTGTCGTACTGGTGGATGAACTTCACGTTACACATAAAGTGGGTGTGGTAGACATGATCGAACCGGATGAGTGTCGTAAACATGCAGATGTCGGCTTCGGTGAGCTGGTCGCCAGCGAGGAACCGCTGGTCGGCCAGCACGTCGTCCCAGTAATCGAGGGCGTCGAACAGCTCCTCGACGGCCTCGTCGTACGGCCCCTGTTTGGTCGCAAAGCCGGCTCGGTAGACCCCATTGTTAATGGGTTCATAAATCTCGGTGATGATCTCGTCGACCTCCTCGCGGATCGACTCAGGTGCGAGGTCGACATCTCGATCGCCAACATCACGAAAGCCCGTCGAGAGCATGCGAATGATTTCGCGGGACTCGTTGTTGACGATGGTTGCTTCTTTCGTGTCCCACAGCACGGGAACGGTCACCCGGCAGGTCGCATCGGGGTCGGCCTCGACGTACAGCTCGCGGAGATACTCGCTGCCGTGGAGTTTGTCCTCGGTGCACCCGTCCTTGTCGGGCGAAAACTGCCAGCCGTCTTCGCCGCGGTAGGGGTCGACTACTGAAACGTCGATAGCGTCTTCGAGGCCCATCAGCGCCCGAACGAGCAGCGTGCGATGTGCCCACGGACAGGCATAACTCACGTAGAGGTGGTAGCGACCGGCTTCCGCCTCGAATCGGTCGTCTGGCTCGGCCTCGGCGTGGTCCGGCACATCGGAGCCAGCGATCCAGCTGCGAAACGGTGTCGTCTGTCGTTCGAACGCCCCGTCTTCGTTGGTTGTCTGAAACGCGTCGGTTCGCCACTCGCCGTCGACAAGCATGTTCATAAGTGCCGTATTTCAGCGACCAACGGACAAAAGGGTAGCTCTCAAGATATCAGTACTATAGAATTAGAGCAGTGCGAGGGTGTCTCTTGGCGTCGGTAGGAACTCTCTACGGTCGTTATGAACTGTCTAACTCGCCTTGGACGCGCTGGAGGGTGGCTTCGAGTTCGTCGACCCGTTCGAGAAGGATTTCGTTGCCGTCGGTGATTTCGTCGACCTCACGGGCGACCTGATCGGCCTGTTCGGCGGCCTCGTCGACGATGGCGGCGATTGTTTCGGCTCCAGAAGCCTGCTCAGCGGTAACATCGGCGACCTGTTTGACGCCGTCGGCCGCGTCCGTGACCGCCGTTTCGATCTCTTCGAAGGTGTTCATTGTCGATTCCATAGCGTCGGTGCCGTGGTCGATTTTTTCGGTTGTCGCAGTGAGATTCGAGACTGTCTCGTCGGTTTCGTCTTGGATCTCTTCGACCATCGCTTCGATCTGGCTGGCCTGCTGTTTGGACTCCTCGGCGAGGCCTTTGACCTCGTCGGCGACCACCGCGAATCCACTTCCAGCCTCGCCAGCGCGGGCGGCCTCGATGGAGGCGTTCAGCGCCAAGAGATTCGTCTGGTCGGCGATATCGTTGATTACCTCGACGACTTCGTCGATATCTTCGACGCGTTCCTGAAGGGTGTCGACATCGGCGGCGACCGTATCGGCCGACTCGGAAACCTCACCCATCACCGCCAGTGCCTGGCTGGCGGCTTCGGTGCCGTCGGTGGTCAACTCGCGGGCGTTGTCGGTTGTTTCTTCGACCTCATCGGCAGTTGCGGCGACCTCCTCGACGGTTGCCGACAGATCTGAGACCTCGTTGGCGATGGTTTTGACCCGCTCGGTCTGTTCGTCGACTGATGACAGGATCTGTTTGGAGCTGTCCGAGACGTCTTCGGAGACCGTCGAGAGCTCACCGATACTGCCCTCAACGCTGTCGATCAGTCGGCCCAACAGCTGCTGTTGGTGGTTTATCTGGGCTTCGCGTTCGGCCATCTGGGCCTGGCGTTCGAGCCGCCCCAACGCGCTGGTGACTGTCGAACACAGCAGCTCCATAAATCGCTGGTCGGCCTCGTCGAACTCGTGTGGCTCCGGCGAGGCGGTCAGCACGACACCGTACTCACCAAGCGGTGCGATCAGTTCGCTCCGAAACGGCGTCTCCTCGTTGTGAATCTCGCCCTCGTCGCTCCAGTAGTCGTCGACGCGGACGAACTCGCCGGATTCGAACACCGACCAGGCCATGCTGTCGGGTCCCAGATCCGGCGGCTCACCGAGTTCCTCATCGAGCGTGCCGCTCCAGTCGAACGGCGCGAGCACCTGCCGGCGTTCGTCGTGGAAATGAACGCCGGTTTGGGCCAAGCCGAGAACCTCGACAGCCGCATCGAGGGCGATCTCGACGACAGCCTCCCGTGAGTCGGCACTCGACAACTGCTCGATGGCGTCGTACAGCGTAAATACCACATCGAGGCCGGCCGAATCCGCGGCGGTAGCCTCATCATACCTTTCTGCGTGCTGGTCAGTCATAACGGTAGGTTCTGCCTACTGTTGGGCGAGAACGTTCATGGTTCTTTCTATAAAATTTCCTCACCGATGCGGTGGGATCACAACACCTTTGACCACCCACAGATATCACTAGGTTGTATGTCCGAATTCAGCGGTTTCAGTCCAGCAAGCTCAGCACAGGTAACCCGTGCAATCACCGAAGAGTTCAGCGAGGAGTTCATGGATTTCACCGAAAGCGACGTCATCATCGTCGGCGGCGGTCCCTCGGGCCTGATGGCGGCCAAGGAACTCGCCGAGCAGGGTGTGAAAGTGATGGTCGTCGAGAAGAACAACTATCTCGGCGGGGGCTTCTGGCTCGGCGGCTTCCTGATGAACACACTGACCGTCCGCGATCCGGCCGACGAGGTCCTCGACGAACTTGACGTTCCATACGAGGAAAGCGATGAGGCCGAAGGGCTGTACACCGCCAAAGGGCCACACGCCTGTTCAGCCCTTATCAAGGCCGCCTGTGATGCCGGTGCAAAGATCCAGAACATGACGGAGTTCACCGACATCGTCGTCCGCGAAAACCACCGTGTCGCCGGCATCGTCATGAACTGGACGCCGGTCCACGCGCTGCCGCGTGAGCTGACGTGTGTCGACCCAATCGCCGTCGAAAGCGACCTCGTTATCGACGCGACGGGCCACGAGGCAGTCGTCGTCTCCAAGCTCGAAGAGCGCGGTGTCCTGGACGCCCCCGGCATCTCCCACGCCAAAGAGCACAACACCGGCATGGACCAGAGTGGCGACAACGAGTACGGCGCGCCCGGCCACGACTCGCCCGGCCACGACTCGATGTGGGTCACCGAGAGCGAAGACGTCGTCGTCAACGAGACCGGTAAACTCCACGA
>Ga0207421_10008378_pt1 | contig 10741 bp, 6 predicted proteins | sample SodLakKL_010_SED_4_FD_187542 | JGI IMG/M metagenome (GOLD analysis project Ga0207421, IMG submission 187542) | Alkaline sediment microbial communities from Lake Tanatar, Kulunda Steppe, Russia - 8KL_010_SED (SPAdes) (version 2) | ecosystem: Environmental > Aquatic > Non-marine Saline and...
GGGGGTCCAGAACAACTGGGTCCCCTTCGCATTTATAACCGGCGGTTTTTTCTCAGGACTTGCCGGTTTTTTTGGCATGAAAGCGGCCACTTATGCAAGTGGAAGGGTGGCCAATGCATGCCGGTCCTCACTTGACGGAGGCCTTCGCCTGGCATTTCGAAGTGGTGCTGTGATGGGATTGGTGGTGGTCGGCCTTGTCCTGCTCGACATCTCACTTTGGTTTATTGTGTTGAATATCTTCATTCCCGAAACCTTTGACGGGTATCAGCTGATGACCATTACGGCCATTATGCTGACGTTTGGTATGGGAGCCTCAACGCAGGCGCTGTTTGCCCGTGTGGGTGGTGGTATTTACACGAAAGCTGCGGATGTGGGTGCCGACCTGGTAGGGAAAGTGGAGGCAGGAATTCCGGAGGATGACCCGAGGAACCCGGCCACCATCGCCGATAATGTGGGTGACAACGTCGGAGATGTCGCCGGTATGGGAGCTGACCTGTTTGAGTCGTTTGCTGCCTCCATCCTGGCTACAGCACTGCTGGGAGCTGCTGCTTTTATGGGTTATGGCCTTGACGTGCAGTTCAATGCTGTGGTTGCGCCGATGCTGATAGCATCAATGGGTACACTTTTGTCAATTGCAGGGGTGTTCATGGTGCGCACAAGGGAGGGTGCCAGTCAAAAGGAATTGTTGCGATCGCTGGGTTTTGGCGTGAACATGAGTGCCGGACTGATTGTGGTTGCTTCCTTTTTGGTGCTGTATTATCTTGACCTGCCCAATTACCTTGGTTTGTGGGGGGCGATTGTTACCGGTCTGCTTGCGGGTATAGCCATAGGCCAGTCCACGGAGTATTTCACCGCCTCAGCCTACAAGCCGACCAGAAAAATTGCAGAATCGAGCCAGACAGGTACTGCCACCCTCATTATCAGTGGTGTTGGAACCGGGCTGATATCGGCAGCAGTCCCCTTGTTCATCATTGTGGTGGCCATTACGCTCGCATTTTTATTTGCCACCGGCTTTACATTTGATATTGCCAGCCTGAATTACGGATTATACGGCATCGGAATTGCAGCCGTGGGCTTGCTTTCAACCCTGGGTATTACACTTGCCACGGATGCCTACGGTCCCATTGCCGATAATGCCGGAGGAAACGCTGAAATGTGCGGCCTCGGGTCAGAAGTAAGGGCGCGTACGGATGCCCTGGATGCATTGGGAAATACCACCGCAGCCACCGGAAAAGGCTTTGCCATTGGTTCGGCAGCCCTGACTGCCCTGGCTTTGCTTGCGTCTTATTTTGAAGAGGTCAGAATGATGTTCGTGAAGTTTCTTGACCGTCCGCAGGAATTGATCAACGGAACTCCGGCCATTGAAGCCGAGTTTATTGATTTTGTCAACCACTATGAAGTTCACCTGATGAATCCCAAGGTAATTGTGGGGATTTTGCTGGGTGTGATGGCTGTCTTTTTATTTAGTGGAATGACAATGAATGCTGTGGGTCGCGCGGCACAGAAAATGGTCGATGAGGTGCGCAGGCAATTCTCTTCCATCCCTGGAATTATGGACAGAAAGGCCGAACCGGATTATGCCCGGTGTGTGTCCATTTCCACCAAGGGAGCCCAGCAGGAAATGATGGCCCCTTCACTCATTGCTCTCCTGATCCCGGTCATGGTGGGCATATTGTTCGGAGTACCCGGCATTGCGGGCCTGCTTTTGGGAACCATCTCCTCGGGTTTTGCCCTTGCCATCTTTATGGCCAATGCAGGCGGAGCATGGGACAATGCGAAAAAATACATCGAAGAAGGTCATTACGGTGGAAGGGGCTCTGAAGGGCACAGGGCAGCTGTCAACGGAGATACAGTGGGTGACCCGTTCAAAGATACCTCCGGCCCGAGTCTGAATATTCTGATCAAGCTCATGGTGATGGCCTCGGTTGTAACCGTTGGGCTCGCTGTTGCATACGCGGTGTTTTAATTGATCCGTACTGCCCGGAGTGATCGTTGCGGGGCTGACATGCTTTTCAGCCAGGTTTTGGCTGACCGGCTGCACTTACCGGCTCTGAATCGGGTTCAGGGATACTCTCCGTCCGGATTGCCGTTTTTCCCGGAATCCTCCATGGAACGGGAATCCTCTATGGAACGGGAATTCTCCATGGAACGGGAACTCTCCATGGAGCACATATCCCGGTGTTGCTTATATTTTTAACTATATTTGTTGTATGAAGCGAAAAAGGGTTCTGGTTACCGGTGGTGCCGGATTTATCGGGTCGCACCTGTGTGAGCGACTGCTCAGTAAAGGTTACGATGTACTGTGTGTGGATTCATATTTTACCGGGACCCGTGATAATATTGTTCATCTCTTTGATAATCATCGTTTTGAGGTTATCCGTCACGACATTACCAAAGAGCTTTTCGTTGAAGTGGATGAGATTTACAACCTGGCCTGTCCTGCTTCCCCGGTTCATTACCAGTACAATCCCATTAAAACCATCAAAACTTCGGTGATGGGGGCGATTCACGTACTAGGACTGGCAAAAAGGGTTAAAGCCAGGGTTCTGCAGGCATCTACCAGTGAGGTTTACGGCGACCCACAAAGCAGCCCGCAACATGAGAGTTACTGGGGCAACGTGAACCCCGTAGGGATCAGGTCCTGTTATGACGAGGGCAAACGTTGTGCTGAAACACTTTTCATGGATTATCACCGCCAGAACCAGGTCAAAATTAAAATTGCCCGGATTTTTAATACCTACGGACCAAGAATGCAGCCCGACGACGGCAGGGTGGTTTCCAACTTTATTATGCAGGCCCTGAAGAATGAAAACCTGACCATTTATGGAGACGGAACACAGACGCGCAGTTTTCAGTATATTGATGATTTGCTTGACGGGCTGACCGGGCTGATGAATACCGGAGATGAAATTACCGGACCGGTTAACCTGGGCAACAAGAATGAATTTACCATCAACGAACTTGCACAGATGGTACTTGATCTGACCGGTTCCCGATCCAAAATCACTTACCTTCCTTTGCCGGAAAATGATCCTGTTCAGCGCAGGCCCGACACCATGTATGCCCGGGAGTTGCTGAACTGGGAGGCGGCCATTCCCCTGCGTGAGGGACTGGAGAAAACCATTGCCTACTTTGATTCTCTTCTCAGGGGTTAGATGATGAGGTATAAAATGCTAAGGTTTAGGGGTTTGAAAAAATCAAACAAACATTTAAACTTTTTTGTGTTTATGGCCTCGCCATTTATCAGTAATTTCGCAGCATAATTGCCTTTTGCTATGAAAATACCTGATGTTTTAACGTTTCGTCACCTGGTTGAAAACAGTACTTCCCGTTACGGTGATACCCCGGCCCTTGGTTATGCAGGAGGGGATAGGATGACATACAACGATGTCAGTGAAGGGATTACAAGGTTAACCGATATATTGATTTCAGGAGGGGTGCAATCCGGCGATCGTGTGATGCTGCTGGGACAGAATATGCCCAACTGGGGTGTTTCGTACCTGGCCGTGACCAGCATGGGTGCGGTGGTTGTACCTGTACTGACAGATTTTTCTGAGGAAGAAATTGCCAAACTTATCGGGCATAGCGAGGCCAAAGCGCTGATTGTTTCCGAAAAGCTATCACCCAAACTGCAAGGTACTTTCCCTGAAACCCTGAAAATGGCTGTGCTGATGGATGATTTTCGGGAGATCAGCCTGGGCATGCTGGAAATGACCGGAACGGTCGGCGATGCAGAACCACGTCGCAGTGAAGGTGTTGGGATGCCCCCGGCCCCGAAAGAGGACGACCTGGCAGCCATCCTGTATACTTCTGGTACCACCGGTAAACCCAAAGGGGTCATGCTTACCCATAAGAATATCTTGTCCAATGCCGTGAATACACTCGGTATTCAGGATGTATCTGAGAAGGACAGGCTGTTGTCTGTTTTACCCCTGCCGCATACTTATGAGTGCACCATTGGATTTCTGATCCCTTATATGTCGGGTGCTTCAATATATTACCTGGATAAACTGCCCACCCCCGCTGTTCTTTTGCCTGCAATGCAGCAGGTTAAGCCAACGATGATGCTCACTGTTCCGCTGATCATTGAAAAAGTGTATCGCAACAGGGTGCTTCCCAGGTTAACCGGCAATAAAGCCATGCGTTTTCTGAGTAAGTCGCGTATGGTACAGAAGGCGATTCATAAAATGGCCGGTAAAAAAATCCACAAAGCCTTTGGTGGTGAATTGCATTTTTTTGGCATCGGCGGTTCGAAGCTTGACGCAGCCACCGAACGTTTTTTGCGTGACGCTGGCTTTCCCTATGCCATCGGATACGGACTCACGGAAACAGCTCCGCTACTGGCAGGCTGCGGCCCTTCGCTGACAAAGTACCGTTCGACCGGCTTTTGCCTTCCCGGGCAAAAGTTACGCATCATGGATCCCGATCCGCATACGGGTGAGGGTGAGATTATTGCTTTCGGTCCCAATGTAATGAAAGGTTATTACAAAGAACCCGGTTTAACCAAAGACGTGTTTACTTCCGATGGCTGGTTCAGAACCGGTGACCTGGGTGTGCTGGATGAGGATGGCTATTTGTACATCAAGGGTCGTCTGAAAAATATAATCATCAGTGCCAGCGGTGAAAATATCTATCCGGAAGACATTGAGGCTGTGATCAATAGTCAGCATCACGTACTCGAAAGTCTTGTGTACGAACTGAAAGGTAAGCTGGTGGCAAGAGTCCATCTTAACTATGAAGAGATCGATCAGCGGTACAATGAGCTGAAAGAGTCGGCCGGCCAATTTTACGATCAGGCACACGAAAAAGTCAAAAAACGGCTTGCCGAAATCCAGCAAAAGGTAAACGCCCGCCTGAATCGCTTCTCAAGGCTTACCATTATTCAGGAGCAGGCAGAACCTTTTGAGAAAACCCCCACCAAGAAAATTAAGCGGTTCCTTTACAAAGAAAAAGATCAGGACTAGTTCGGGGCTAACGCCCCTCACGGTTGTTGGTTTGTCGGGGCTAAAGCCCCTCCAGTTGTTGGTTCTCATGGGCTAGGGCTTGGGAAGGCTGCCAATGGCCTGGTAACTGGAGTTGACAGGTTGTTGGTTAGTCGGGGGCTTCGCCCCCTCCGGTTGCTGGTTCTCACGGGCTAGGGCTTGGGAAAGCTGTCAATGGTCTGGTAGACGGAGCTGGCAGGTTGTTGGTTCTCACGGGCTGAGGGCGGTACGGCTTGCTCACAATCATTGGACAAGGCGAGGAGGTTGCCGGGTGCTGCGCACCCTGTTAGTAACATTTGATCCCTTCGGGATCCAACAACCAACAACCACCTGGGCCGTTTCTTGCATCATCGGCAGCTTCCTCAAGCCTAAAGACTTGATAACCAACAACTAACAATTTGCCAGCTTCGGTTACCAGTCCGCTAGTCTTTCCCTTTCCTCTGCCCATGAGAACCATGAACCGCGAGGGGCGTTAGCCCCGAGCTAACCAACAACCGGAGGAGGCGCAGCCTCCGACCAACCGGAGGGCCGAAGGCCCGACTAACCGGAGGCGCATCAGCGCCGACTAACCAACAACTGGAGTGGCGAAGCCACGACAAACTGGAGGGGCGTCAGCCCCGACTAACCAAGGGGGCGAAGCCCCCGTCAACCGCGAGGGGCGTCAGCCCCGAGCGTAGCTTTCGATGGGTTCGCAGGTACACACCAGGTTTCGGTCGCCGTAAGCATCATCGATGCGGGTTACGGGCGGGAAGTACTTGATCTCCACTGACCAGGGCCTCGGGAAAACGGCTTTTTCGCGGCTGTATGGCCGGTTCCAGTCATTTCCTGCTGCCATGGCGGCTGTGTGGGGTGCATTTTTGATGATGTTGTCCTCCTTGTCGGCTTTGCCATCCTCTATTTCACGGATCTCTTCTCTGATGGTAACCATCGCATCGATAAAGCGTTCCAGTTCCGCCAATGGTTCACTTTCGGTTGGTTCGACCATGAGGGTTCCCGGCACGGGGAAAGCTACTGTGGGTGCATGGAATCCGTAATCCATGAGTCGCTTGGCAATATCGATGGCGTCGATCCCAATGCTCCGCTTGAAGGGGTTACAGTCGAGGATCATTTCATGGGCGGCCCATCCGTTCTTTCCGGTGTAAAGCACCTTATAGTGCTTTTCCAGGGCGGTTTTCAGGTAATTTGTGCTCAGGATTGCTGCCTCTGTGGCCCTGGTCAATCCTTCTCCGCCCAGCAGTTTAATGTAACCATAGGTAATGGTCAGAATAAATGCACTTCCGAAGGGTGCAGACGCCACGGGGTGGATCGCCTGGTCACCACCTGTTTGCCGGATTGGGTGCGTTGGCAGGAAAGGAAGAAGGTGTTCTGCCACACCGATGGGTCCGACACCCGGCCCGCCACCACCGTGGGGAATGGCAAAGGTTTTATGGAGGTTCAGGTGGGTCACGTCAGCCCCGCAGATGGCCGGGTTGGTGAATCCGACCTGGGCATTCATGTTTGCTCCATCCATGTAAACCTGTCCGCCATTTTCATGTACGATTTTCGTTACCTCCAGGATCTCTTCTTCAAACACACCATGTGTGGAGGGATAAGTAACCATGATGGCAGCGAGGTGGTCTTTGTGTTTGACGGCTTTTTCCCTGAGGTCATCGATGTCGATGTTGCCGTTGTCGTCGCAGTTGACCACAACCACTTTGGTACCTGCCATTACCGCACTGGCCGGATTGGTGCCGTGGGCAGAGGAGGGGATGAGGGTCACATTGCGGTGGCCTTCACCGCGGCTGGCATGGTAGGCACGGATCACCATCAACCCTGTGTACTCACCTGAAGCACCCGAGTTGGGCATGAATGATATACCTGCATACCCTGTGATTTCGCACAGGTCTTTTTCCAGCTGCCGGATCAGTTCGTAATACCCCGCAGCCTGATCATCCGGAACAAAGGGGTGAATGTTCGAAAATTCAGGCCAGCTGAGGGCAAAGAGCTCGGAAGCAGCGTTCAGCTTCATGGTACAGGATCCAAGGGGGATCATGGTGCGGTTTAGTGCCAGGTCGCGGTTCTCCAGTTTTTTCAGGTAACGCATCATCTCCGTTTCCGAATGATAGGAGTTAAAGCACGCCTGCTGGAGGAAAGGGGTTGTTCGTTTCAGGCTGTCGGGTACGGTGGTTATTTCTCCGCAGTCTTCTTTTTCACACTCAACGGCTTTGAAAGTTTTCCCGGCAGCTTTGGCAAACACCTCAAGTATGTCATTGATGTCGCGCAGTGAGGTGGTTTCATCAATACTGATCCCCACATGCTTGTCATCGATCCGCCTGAAGTTCATCTGCTTTTCCAGTGCGAGCTGATGGATCTCATCGGCAAACATGTTTTCCGGAAGCTCAACCAGCAAGGTGTCAAAGAAATATTTGTTCAGTTGACCGTAACCATATTTCTCCAGTTCGGTGCCCAGTAGTCCGGCGAGGTTATTGATGTGGCGGCCGATCTTTTTAAGTCCTTCAGGGCCGTGGTAGGCTGCGTACATTGAAGCAATGGACGCCAGAAGTGCCTGTGCCGTACAGATGTTGGACGTGGCACGCTCCCTTTTGATGTGCTGCTCACGGGTTTGCAGTGCCATACGAAGGGCATAATCCCCGTTTTTATCCACAGAAACACCAATGATCCGTCCGGGCACGGAGCGTTTGAACTCGTCTTTGGTGGCAAAGAATCCGGCATGCGGGCCGCCAAAGCCCATGGGAACGCCAAAACGCTGGGCTGAACCGACAACCACGTCAGCGCCCCAGTCGCCCGGAGGGGTCAGGAGGGTCAGGCTCATCAGGTCTGCAGCCACCACAATCCTGACCTTCAGGTCGATGGCATTGGCTACAAAATCCTGGTATTCATTGACCGAACCATAATTGTCGGGGTATTGCAGCATGGCTCCGAAGAAGCTATCGTCGAGTTTTACGGTATGATGGTCTTCAATCACCAGCTCAATGCCCAGGGGTTCAGCACGGTTTTTCAGCAGGTCAATGGTTTGCGGGAAACTTCGCCCTGATACAAAGAACTTATTGACCCCCTGCTTTACAGCACTTCTGGGCCGGCTGTTAAAGAGCATGATCATGGCCTCTGCAGCTGCGGTGCCTTCATCCAGCAGGGATGCATTGGCAATGGGCAGGCCGCTGAGCTCAGATATAACAGTCTGAAAATTCAGAAGGGCTTCGAGCCGGCCCTGCGATATCTCTGCCTGATAGGGGGTGTAAGAGGTATACCAACCGGGATTTTCCAGGATGTTTCGCTGGATGACTCCCGGCATGATGGTATTGTAATAACCCATCCCGATATAGGATCTGTAAAGCTTGTTTCTGGCTCCGAGTGATTTGAGGTGTTGAATGTACTCATATTCATTCAGCCCCGCGGGAATGTCCAGGGGCTTGCTTAGCCGTATGCTTTCGGGAATGGTTTGGTCAATCAGTTTGTCAACCGAATCCAGCCCGATGGCCTTCAGCATTTTTTCCTCATCATCTTTTCGAAGTCCGTTATGGCGGTCAATAAAGTTATTCGTCAACATAGTTATCAGCTGTTTTTAAAATATAACGTTAAACCGTTTTTTGAGCCTGATTGTTTGATTATTCCATTGATTTTTGGGCAAAACTGCGACCGGCCCTGATCGCTTCCAGGTTGATGTTCACCAGGTCTTCACCCTTTTTGCCGAAAATAAAACGAATGGCGTCTTCCAGCTTGCTGAAAGGGATATCGATGAAGGGAGAAGCTGCTCCTAAAATGACCATGTTGGCGGCTTTTTTGGTGCCCAGCTCTTCGGCCATCTGATCGGCATTCAGCAATACGTGGCGTGGAAGCTTTTCAATCTCCTGCATCACCTGCTCTTTCGGCGGGTAGTCGGGGATGTTTACAAAGGGCTCTGAATTGGAAATGACCCAGGCCTCGGGTGAAAGATACGGCAGGTATCTCAAGGCTTCCATGGGCTCCACTGAGATGATCATGTCGGCCTTGCCTTGCGGGATCAGGTCAGACGCGATCTCTTCAGATGAGAGGCGCAGATGTGATTGTACATCACCGCCCCGCTGGCTCATTCCGTGAACCTCGGCCTGTTTCAGGTATAAATTTGACTGGACGGCTGCATATCCGATAATGGCGGCAATGGACAAAATCCCCTGTCCGCCTACACCGGCTAGTATAATGTCGTTCTTCATTGGATATATGTTTTATTGTTTGGCGCTTTTTTTCTCTTTGAATTTCTGGCGCATTCTTTTGTTGAGGGTCTGGATGCATTCCCGGCGGGGTATGATCACGGACACCCCGTCATGGGCAAGTTCCTCTTTCATGATGCGGGTGTTTTCCTCATGGTTTTTTCTCAGTGGCTTGATCACCCGGATGTGATCTTCTTCCACACCAATGCCCCTGCAAATGTCTTCGATCTTGTTGAAGGCGGCTGAAGGCTGTCCTCCCGTCATTCCTGTGGTGGAGTTGTCCAGGATAATGACAGTGATATTGGATTTGTCATTGACGGCATCGAGCAATCCGGTCATCCCCGAATGGGTAAATGTGCTGTCGCCGATCACGGCAACAGAAGGCTTCATGCCGGCGTCTGCTGCCCCTTTGGCCATGGTAATGGAAGCACCCATATCCACACAGGTGTTAATTGATTCGTATGGGGGCAGGGCACTCAGGGTATAACACCCGATGTCTGAAAAGACCCTTCCTCTGCCGTATTCTTCAAGGGCTTCATTCAGGCCGATAAAACTGTCGATGTGTGAGCAACCCTTGCACAGTGACGGGGGGCGTTTGGCCACCAGGTCCGGAATTGAGGCGATTCCCTGCTGTGGCAAACCGAGTGCCTTTCCCACCAGGTTCGGGTTCAGTTCTCCGGCACGTGGCAGGGCGCCGTCCATCCGGCCCATGATCTTCTTGCCGTAATTGAGAAAGCCTTTTAGTTTTTCTTCCACCACAGGATAGCCATCTTCAAGAACAAGCAGGCTGTCGCATTCATCATACAGTTTTTTGATCAGGCTGTGGGGAAGCGGATATTGACAAACTTTCACCACGGGGTAGGGAATGTTCCTGTCTGGATAGTTTTCCATCAGGTAATTGTAAGCCAGTCCGCATGCCACAACACCCATTGACTTGTCTTTTCCTTCAAAATACTGATTGTAGGAAGAGGATTCGGCATCCTTCAAAAACAAGGGTTGGTTGTTAAGCAGATCCTGGTATTGTTTCCTGGCGATGGCCGGAAGCAGGACGAACTGGCGAAGGTTTTCCGGAAGTTTGAATTTGTTTTGTTCTTTGGATTCTTTGCGCGCAACCCCTGCCCGGGAGTGAGCAAGCCTGGTGGTGATGCGAAGCAGTACCGGAATTTTGCGTTTTTCCGAAATGTCGAATGCTTCATGCACCATGTCATAAGCCTCCTGCTGACTGGATGGTTCAAGCATGGGGATCATGGCAAAATTGCCGTAAACCCTGGAATCCTGTTCATTCTGGGAAGAGTGCATGGACGGATCATCGGCCACAACGAAGATCATACCGCCATTGGCACCGGTGATGTTGGCGTTCATGAACACGTCAGCTGCCACATTGAGCCCCACATGCTTCATGCAGGTCATGCTTCGTTTCCCTGCATAAGACATCCCCAGGGCAGCCTCCGCCGCTGTCTTTTCATTGGCGCACCAGGTGGCGACAATTCCCTTTTCTTTGGTTTCAGGTGAACGTTGAACGTATTCGGTAATTTCTGTGGATGGCGTGCCGGGGTAAGAAAAAACGCCTGA
>Ga0207421_10008379_pt1 | contig 10741 bp, 12 predicted proteins | sample SodLakKL_010_SED_4_FD_187542 | JGI IMG/M metagenome (GOLD analysis project Ga0207421, IMG submission 187542) | Alkaline sediment microbial communities from Lake Tanatar, Kulunda Steppe, Russia - 8KL_010_SED (SPAdes) (version 2) | ecosystem: Environmental > Aquatic > Non-marine Saline and...
CTGATCGGCTTGGTCAATGACGACATCAGCCAGTATGTGGACAACCCGAGCTTCTTCATGTGGTAGGGTTTACTCTGCATTAAGCTCCTCTTCCAGATTGAAGAGAAACTCACGCACAGCCGCCAGGGTTTTATCCCGGCGGCTTTTTTCGTTTTCTTCAGCCAGCAACCCCGCTTGCCTGATGCCTCCGAAATAAAAGGACTGGAAAGGCCCCAAACCGGCAAACACCCCGGCAACATAGTATCCGTTCAGCGCCATTGCGGTAAACGCCCCCAATGATGCCAGTTGAGAAAAGGCATTGAGTACCCCCCACCCCGTTTCCCCGGCATACAACTGACCCGATCCGGGAATAAAGGTGGACCAGAGCCGGGCTTTTTCCGGATCAAGCTGTCGTTGGTCATCTTTCCTGACAAGGATCTCTGTATAATGAGACAATTGCTCATCCGCCATTTGCTGATCACCGGACATATTAAGCACCCATCCTTCAAGGTGATCTGACAGTGCATCCCATTGCCTGAGATCAGCAAGCACAAGGCCCTCCAGCAAATAAACACGCTGATCTGAACCCTGGCCGTAACGATGTCTGAATTGCTGCAGCAAACCAAAAGCCTCATCCGGGTTGCCGTCCATGTAGGCACAAAATGCCATTTCATACAGCAACTCCATGCGAAGGGTATCTGCCCCGGAAAAAGTCATGGACCGACGCAGATCCCGGTAAGCCTTTTCATATTCCCCCAGCTGCTTCAGTGCCCTGGCCTTCTTCAGGTTGGCAGTGATTCTCCATACCGGATCATCCGCCTCAAAATATACCCGTTCATAGGCAATGGAGGCCTCAAAAAACTTTCCTGAAGCAAACAGGCTGTCTGCCCGCTTCATGAGCACTTCATTCTGTGCATAAAGCCCTTCAGAAAGCATTCCGCAAAGGAATATGCATATCAAACAAAACCCGTTGGTCCATTTCATGATTAAACTCCTGATTAACACGCCGGGCAGCCGTAGCACTACCCACAATATTCCCCACATAGAATGCCCCGGCCGCCGAAGCAGACAAAATAAACAACACACTGTCCGGTCCGGAGCCACGATAAAAATCAAATGCAGTCAACCCCAGCGCTGTTACATACAAAAACCCTGCAACACCTTCTGCCGGTTTCCCCGCATATATTTTACCCAGACCCGGCACAGCAGCAGATAACACCCCGGCCACAAAAGGAGATGAGGCCCGATGATCCATTAAACGATTGTAGTGATGCTCCATTTGCTTTTCCTGTGCAGCTGTTACATGATGGTTTCCGGAAAAATCAGTCGCATAAGAACGGTATTGCTCCAGGTTCCTTTCCAGCAAAGCTGTGCCTGCCAGCTGCAACCGTTGCAGGGCATGATATAAACCATCCTGGCCGGCATCAGTCCGTTTAAGCACCTCACGCCCTTTGCCTGCATCGCCAATATGGGCGAAATTGTAAGCGGCAAAAAAACGGGATTTTTGATACACCGGACTGTCATTGCCGACTTTAAGCAGATACCCGGCCGACAGCTCCAATGACTTTTTCTGGTAATGCACCCACCCTGTCAGGTAATTCAGAGAATCAAGCTGCCGGGTGGTTTCCGCTTCCAGCCTTTCCAGCAGGAAAAGGCTTTCCCTGTAGTCTTCCCTGCTTATGAGGTGACGGATAAAACTTACTTCCCTGCTCCAGCTGTCTTTGCAGCCGCCTGATGGTCCGAATCCATCCGTACTCACAACCCCGTCATATGGTTTCAGGCTTTTTCCGCCGGCAATGGAGCAACCGGCGTAAACCGGCACCATGTAAAATACCAATAAGACTACAGGCACGATTTTAGTCATAAGCACTCTTTGTATACATACCTGTTTCCTCCTCAGCCTTTCCGGAGCCTTCACGTATATGCATGGGATGGATGTCAAACGCGGCCACCCTGTTGCAGCGCGAAAGGCGATCAGCCGTTGCAGCCAAACCTTTTACCAGGCCCAGGTCTCTGATCAATTCCTTACTGAACCCAGAGCAAGTCGGATGGTAAAGACACTCAGACGGAAGCTGCGGAGATACCAAACGCTGATACACATACATCATCCCTCCGAGCGTCAAACGCACAGGATTGACCCGGGATAAAAAGCGATCACTCCCTGAGTCCATAAAAGTAATGTCAGAGCCCCCAAGTTGCACCACCATCTCATCATGGCCTGCACGCAGCAACTCTCTGTCACTCAAAGGTTCACTGGCAAAACCATTTGATGCGGCCAACAACAGGCACAAGCAGAACACCCCACTTCCGGTAAATTTATTCAATAATACGCGCATCATCGGGTACGTTAAAATCAAACCATGAACTCTCCGCCTGACGATTCATCCTGACATCAGATAAACGAACACGGCTTACAATGGAATCTCCTGTAGCAAGGTAATTGAACTCTGTAATGGATCGGGGCAGGATCAGGTCAGAAAATATCTCATAATCATCATAATACACCTTTTTAACCAGTTTACCCCCGGCATCATAATACCCGGCATACACCGGCATATAATCATCATGCACCAGCTCAATATATGAAAACAGATGGTTAAGCGAAGAAGGAGGTTCCCACCGGGTAATCATCAATCCATCTTCAAAATCTGTCCTCCTGTTTGAGAACCCCATCTCACGCAAACCAAGATCCTGGGTCCTGCCACTCAAAAAGTAATACACAAGATTGTTTTCCGAACTGTACTCCACACTTTGGGTACGATAAACCGTATTCTCCTCCTCATCATATATGGTCAGCTCCCCATGCCGGTTGGTAACCATTACCTGCCCGTCAGGTTTGTCAAACTTTGTGATAAGTTTACCATCGTAGGCTTCATAAAACAGCTGGGCTTCCACAGTGGCAACCTTCCCCCCCTGCAGTTGACGGCTTTCCATCCGAAGCATGATCCGTTCGGGCGAAAAAAGAACAAATCCGCACAAAAACAATAGTAAAATAACCCCGGCAAAAAAGATCAGATGACTGCGCATAACTGTAATCTTACTTATACAAAATGATCCGGAAAGTAGTTCCATTGTTCAGTGATGAGTGCTTCACAAACAACTTCCCGTTGTGATAATTTTCAATAATTCTTTTACTAAGGGATAACCCGAGACCCCAGCCCCTCTTTTTACTGGTATAACCCGGGTTAAAAATCGATTTCTGTCTGGATGCCGGAATACCTTTGCCATCATCTGAAATATCAACGGCCACCTGATCCTTGTAGTCCTCCACCGACACATAAATATTGCCAGTTCCCTGCATGGCATCAACCGCATTTTTGATCAGGTTTTCAACCACCCATCCAAAAAGGCTGGCATTCAAAGGCACCATTACCACCTTGTCGGGTGTGGCCACATTGAATGAAACCTTTTTCGGCATTCTTCGCTTCATGTACCCCACCACTTCATTGAGGGTGTTCATAATATTTTCAGGGATCAGTTCCGGAGACGAACCTATCTTCGAAAACCGCTCGGTAATGTTTTCAAGACGCTTCACATCCTTGGAAATTTCTTCAAGGGTTTCTTCATCCACCCCTTTCATTTTCAACAACTCCACCCAGGCGATCAGCGAAGAAAGCGGGGTACCCAGCTGGTGGGCTGTTTCTTTGGACATCCCCACCCAAACCTGATTTTGCTCGGCATTTCGCGCCATACTGAACAACAGGTAGGAAACAAAAAGAAAAACCCCAATGGCCAGAAACTGCCCCAGGGGGTAATACCGAAGCTGAGTCAGTAAAAATGAACTGGTGTAATAGACATAACAGCGGCCATAGTCGGGAAGCGTAATAGACAAATACCGGTCACCCCCGGCCATGGAAGCGATCAGCTCCTGCACCTCCTGCTCATCCTCCATATCCACCCCTTCAATATTGCCATGTGCAATGAGTTCCTGGTGCGCATTGTCAACCACAATCACCGGCACATTGGCAGAGCTAACCACCAGGTCTGAAATAAAGGTATCCAGCAGATCATCCATCACATTCCTGAGCTCCGTAAACACCTTGGAATCACGAAAATAAATATAGCGTCTTCCGTCAATGATCCGGAATGTCATGGGAGGGTGATCAGAAAAGTATTCCGCCAGATCACCGGTCAGCTCTTCAAAACCCCGCAACCGCGAAGGCAGATTACTGCTGGATATCACTTCTCCCTGCTCATCCGTCAGTACAAGGGGGATGGTTGTATTGCTTTCCAGAATATTTGTATACAGGGTGAGATCCTCACGATCAACTTCTGCCCTGTTCAGCCGGTCAAAAACCTGGGTCAGCAACTCCACACGCTTGTGTTCCTCTTCACGAATGACATCAAAAAGTTTTTCGCTGTCTTGCAAAAGAGTTTCTCTCTTGCGGATGGCATCCGCCCATAACTCCACACGCTGGCGTTCATCATGCGAAATTTTCCGCACCATGATATCGGTGTAATACAAAGAGGCCATCACAATAACAGCTGCAAAGGCAAGCAAATAAAGCTTCCACCTCTGCTTCCTCGAATATACTTCAAACCCCTTTATTTGATTGAACAGTTTCAAGCCACCTCTTTTTTTTTATCAGTCTGATACAGACAACGGATTCGCTTCGGAATTCTTTCTCAAAAATATAACTTTTGTACCACATTGCGGATGATTCATTACCGAGACAGGCGTGAACAGAAAAAATGTCGCAAAACATGTACTGATATTCGTTACTTTTGCCTTTGGAATCTGAAAAAGCTCCAACATGTCATTTCTGAATAGCATCGCCAGCTGGTATGTAAAAAAGCGGCTCTCGCAGATCAATCATTTCAGAGAGAACCCCGCTGAAGTGCAGAACGAGGTTTTGCAAAACCTGCTTCAGGTGTCGCGTAATACCGAATGGGGTAAAAAATATGAGTTCAGTACCATCCAATCTTATAAGACTTTTAGCGAGCGACTTCCCATTCAGGATTATGACGACCTGCAGCCAACCATTGAACGCATGCTAAAAGGAGAGCAAAATATTCTATGGCCAACCGACATAGAATGGTTTGCAAAATCATCCGGCACCACAGCAGATCGCAGTAAATATATCCCCATCAGCCCGGAGTCTCTTTCTGAGTGCCACTATAAAGCAGGAAGAGATGTGCTGGCCATTTACTGCCACCACCATCCGGAAACCCGGGTCTTTGACGGAAAAGGTCTGATCATGGGCGGCAGCAACAAAGTGAGCGAATACAACAATAATATTTCTGTGGGAGACCTTTCAGCCGTATTGCTGCGGAATGTGCCATTTTACGGTGAGTTTTTCCGGACACCTGACATTTCTCTGGCACTGATGGAAGATTGGGAGGAGAAGCTTGACAAAATTGCCCATGCCACCTATGCGGAAAATGTCACCAACATAAGCGGAGTTCCGTCCTGGAACCTGATATTGCTGAAGCATGTGCTGGAGATCACCGGACGCAACCACATCCTGGAGGTCTGGCCCAACCTGGAGTTATTTATTCACGGAGGGGTCAGCTTCGCCCCCTACCGGCCTCAGTTTGAGAAAATCATCCCCTCCCGTCAAATGGTTTATCTCGAAACCTACAATGCCTCTGAAGGATTTTTCGGCATCCAGGATAACCCGGATGAAAAAGACATGCTGCTCATGCTGGATTACGGGATATTTTACGAATTTATTCCGGCAGAAGAACTGGAGGAAGACACCCCGCGCATCATTCCCCTGGCGGAAGTTGACACCGACACCAATTACGCCATGGTCATTACAACAAACGGTGGTTTATGGAGATACATGATCGGTGACACAGTTCGCTTTACGAGCCTTTCTCCTTACCGGATCCGGATTTCCGGACGCACCAAAAGTTTTATTAATGCGTTTGGGGAGGAAGTGATCGTAGACAATACCGACAGTGCCTTGCAAAAAGCCTGTGACGAAACAGGTGCCGTGATCAGTGAATATACCGCGGCCCCCGTTTACCTGAACGACAATCAGCGTGCAGCCCATGAATATGTGATTGAGTTTGAGAAAGGGCCATCCGATCTGACGCACTTCACCGAAATCCTTGACCAGGAGCTGCAAAACCTGAATTCAGACTATGCAGCCAAACGCAGTGCGGACCTGATGCTGAAAAAACCAAAGCTTACCACTGTTCCGCCCGGCACATTTTTTAACTGGCTCAAGTCAAAAGGGCGGATCGGAGGACAGAATAAAGTTCCGCGACTTTATAACGGACGGCGTTATGTGGACGACATTCTTGAATACAAAGGCAGAATCGGGCACTGATTTTCCCGGCCCGGGAGGTTGCCTGTTTATGCCCCTTTATTACATAATCCACCTACAACCAAAACCAGCTCAACATGCACATAGCCATTGCCGGTAACATCGGTTCAGGAAAAACCACACTGGCCGGATTACTGTCCAAACATTACGGATGGGAAGCCAACTACGAAGACGTAGACACCAATCCCTACCTGAATAATTTTTATGAAGACATGCAGCGTTGGTCGTTCAATCTGCAGATTTATTTCCTGAACAGCCGGTTTCGGCAAGTGGTTGAAATCCGGAAAAAAAACAAAAAAGTCATACAGGACAGAACCATTTATGAGGATGCATATATTTTTGCACCCAACCTGCATGCCATGGGCCTGATGTCGTCGCGCGACTTTAACAACTATTCAAGCCTTTTTGAATTAATGAGTTCACTGATCGATCCGCCCGACCTGCTCATCTACCTAAGGGCAAGCGTCCCCACCCTGGTTAGCCAGATTCAGAAAAGGGGGCGCGAATATGAAAACACCATCAGGCTGGACTATCTTAAAAAGCTGAACGAGCGCTATGAAGACTGGATCAGCGGATATGACCTCGGCAAACTGCTGATAGTAAACGTTGACGACCTGAAGTTCAGCGAAAACCAGCAAGACCTTGGCGTCATTATTCAGAAAATTGATGCCGAAATACACGGATTGTTTTAATCAACTGCCATGCAAGCCATTGGTATCATCCCGGCACGTTATGCTTCTTCCCGTTTCCCGGGAAAGCCCCTGATCAACATCAGCGGGCGATCCATGATACAACGGGTATATGAGCAGGCCCTGCAATGCCCGGCATTGAAAGAAGTAGTGGTAGCCACTGACGATCAGAGGATCTTCGACCATGTATCGGTGTTTGGGAAAGCAGTAATGACAGGCACCGGTCACCCCAGCGGAACGGACCGGTGCGAGGAAGCACTCAGGTTGCTCAACGATGCAGACAGCTACACCGAAAATGACATTGTGGTTAATATCCAGGGAGATGAGCCATTTATTGACCCGCAGCAGATTCAGCAACTGATCAGTGGTTTTTCCGATCCCGGCAGGCACATCGTTTCACTAAAAAAGGAAATCTGTTCCCAGACAGATATCGAAAACCCCAATGTGGTAAAGGTAGTATGCGACCAGTCAGGTAACGCAATATATTTCAGTCGGTCGCCCATTCCATTCATTCGCAGCAAATCATTTGAGTCGGTGCCGCAAAACACATACTTTAAACATCTTGGGATGTATGGATACCGCATCCAAACACTTAAAGAAATTGTAACACTTCCACCAGGCAGGCTTGAGCAGCTTGAATCGCTGGAGCAACTGCGGTGGCTTGAGAACGGATATAAGATCTTTATGCAGACAACCAGACTGGAAAACATATCGATCGACACCCCCGAAGACCTGAAAAAAATTCCGGCAAATCCTGATAAAACAGCATAACAGAAAGACATAAGCAAAGAAACAAAGGCTATGTGGCGTTTTTTTTCTTAATTTAGCTTTCTGCATAATACATTGAAATCACTAAACAGCCGGGTACAAAACAACAATAACATGAAGATCGGAAAATACATCAGCGAGTTACTCTATTCCCACGAAACAGTTATATTGCCGGGTTTTGGTTCCTTTTCCACCAGGTATGTCCCGGCAAAGTTTGTTTCAGAAAAGAACATTGTGGAAGCCCCCGCAAAAGTGGTCGATTTCAGCCCCGAGCCAAAAGAGGGCTTCACCCCGCTGACCGCTTTGATTGCCGAACGGGAAGGAATGACAGAAGATGCGGTCAATGATTTTTTCAGGAAGCTGGCCCCTGAGATCAACCAGTCACTCCAGGAAGGCCAAAAAGTACAGCTTGAAAAAATCGGGCTGTTTCAAATGGACGAAAAAGGGGAGATCCAATTTAGCCACGACAAAAGTGTAAATTACCTGAATGAAGATACCGGTGTGAGCCACATCAAAGCCCCCGCCTTTTCACCCCCTGAAGCCCCCCCCGCAGAAAAAGATCAGCCCGCTGATGGGGATGCCGGCGCAACCGATGATAAGCCTGCCGATGAAACTGCAGACAAAACTGCTGACCAACCTGCTGACCAACCTGCCGGCGAACCTGCCGGTGAACATGCTGACCACCCTGCCGATGAAAGTGCCGGCAGCACTCCGGACAAAGCTGAAGGCGAATCTGCCGGGGAACAAACAGAGAAGGCCGCTGATACGGCTGCCAGCGCAACCGATAATAAACCTGCAGGAGAAAAGGCAGGTGAACCCACTCCCCCGCCGCAGACAGCAAATGAACCAAAGGATGATGCGAAAAGATCCGGAGGTTTTCAGTGGTTGTTTTACATAGGCATTCCGCTCCTTGTGATTCTGCTTATCCTTTTACTGAGATTTGACTATTTCTTTGGCGGCGAAGGCGTTTTCCGTACACAGGAAACTGTTGAGCAGATTGAACCGGTGCCTTCCGAGCCGGCCGATCCCCCGGCAACCGACGAACCCGAAGAAGAAATTGCAGAACCCGAACCGGCTCCGACCGATCCTGACATTGAACCCCCGGCCCCGGAAGCCGGTCGCCCGGTTTATTATATCGTGGTCGGCAGTTTCCGCAACGAAAGCGAGGCACACAAACTTGCCCGGCAACTTCGTGCTGAGGGTGCCAACCTGGCCAGTGTGTTCATGCAGACACCGGCCGAGTACCACAGGGTATGTTACGGATATTACTACGACCTTGACGAAGCAAAGGATCAAAAAGCCACCCTGGATGGTGAGCTCAGGGATAAAGCCTGGATTTTGCACCGATAATGCCTGCATCTTCACCGATATTGCCTGAATTTTTACCGATAAAGTCCGGCTCACAACGAAAAAACCCGGACTTTCACCGATAACCCATTGTTGACCCATACTTTCTGTTTGCTGTGGCAAAAAACAAGCTGAAAAAATTTGCTGAGATCAACAGCTTTTCCAATGTAATACAGCCTTCGGCCTATTATTCCATTTCCCGTTTCAGTTACAGGGGCAAATGGAAAGAACAGTTTTTCCGGAATCAAAACCCACTGATCCTTGAGATCGGTTGCGGAAAAGGGGAGTACTCTGTTGGTCTGGCAAGGGCCATGCCTGATCATAACTTTATCGGCCTCGATATCAAAGGAGACCGCATCTGGAATGGAGCCAGGGAAGCACTTGACGATGGTTTATATAACGTGGGATTCCTTCGGGTACGTGCAGAAGCGATCAATGCTTTTTTTGGCGAAAATGAAGTAAGTGGGATCTGGCTTACTTTTCCTGACCCCCACCTGAGGCAGTCGCGTTCAGACAAGCGTCTTACATCGCAGCGATTCCTTGAAAAATACCGCCGGTTACTTGCTCCCGGAAGCCCCATTCATCTGAAAACCGATAATGAATCACTCTTCAGATACACCCTGGACGTAATCAGAGAAAACCAACACAGCCTGGTGGTCAAAACCGAAGACCTATACAATGATCATGCTATGCAGGATTCTTTCCTCAAAGAAATCCAGACATATTATGAAAAAAAATTTCTGGCTGAGAATAAGCCCATTTTTTACCTGCAATTTGTGTTGAATGCCACAAAAGCAACATAATTCATTGTCGTTTTTTGACAGGGTTTACAAAGTAGTCCGGGAGGTTCCCCGGGGGCGTGTAACAACATACGGAGCCATTGCGGCCTGCCTGGGAAACAGGGGCAGCAGTCGCATGGTAGGCTGGGCAATGAACCATTCACATGCATCTGACCCCTCCCTCCCGGCCCACCGCGTGGTAAACAGAAAGGGGATGCTGACCGGCAAACACCATTTCGGGAACCCCAATTTAATGAAGCAATTGCTGGAAAATGAGGGAATAGAGATCAAAGATGACAGGGTACTCAATTTTGAGAATCATTTTTGGGATCCGGCATTTCACCTGGGAAGGAAGTGAAAACAATTTCCCGTAAACAGTCGTTATGGTGCCAGCGTAAAGCAGCCCGGCGAACCTTCATGGGGGCGGCACCGGGCAACGGTGAAAGGACGCCATGGCTCGACCATGAAAGAGCAATATGGGGGCCACTACACACAAATCAAAAAAATCTTATCTTTGTAGTGTTATTTAAACAAAAACCAAATTAAGATAACCTTTTAATTGCTCAGAAATATGTCACAAAACCTGGAATTAATCAAGAAAGTAGAAAACGTAATTGACCAGATACGCCCCTACCTCGAAGCAGACGGAGGAAACATCCGCTTCGTCAGCCTGACGGAAGATAACGTGGTAAACGTTGAGCTGCTTGGTGCATGCGGTTCATGCCCCATGAGCCAGATGACATTGAAAAACGGCGTGGAACAGGCCATGAAAAAAGCCATTCCGGAAATCAAGGCAGTAGAGTCGATCAACAATTAAGTATCGCGCCATACGATCCTTCCAGCGGCATTTCACGCCCGACACCCAGGCATTTTGCGGATACCCTCATAACCGGCGGTGACTGGC
>Ga0207421_10008380_pt1 | contig 10740 bp, 8 predicted proteins | sample SodLakKL_010_SED_4_FD_187542 | JGI IMG/M metagenome (GOLD analysis project Ga0207421, IMG submission 187542) | Alkaline sediment microbial communities from Lake Tanatar, Kulunda Steppe, Russia - 8KL_010_SED (SPAdes) (version 2) | ecosystem: Environmental > Aquatic > Non-marine Saline and...
GTCGTGCCTGGTTGTGTCTGGTTGAGTCGTGCCTGGTTGTGTCTGGTTGTGTTGTGTCTGTTTCAGAAGCGTTAATCCAATAAAAGCCGAACAGGTGCACGTACGGCATCGTTCAGGCGAAACGCAACATATTTGATAGCCTTGCCTGCGGAAATATGCTGTTTTTCATAATAGGTCTGGATGTCCAGATTTTCAGGCCTGTTATCCAAAGCATAAATATCAGGTATTTTATACACAACAGGCAATTCAAGCAGGGCAATAACCTCCAGGGTGAACGCATAGAGCTGATCGCTGTCGGTTTTCAGGTGAATGAGCCCGCCGGGTTTGAGGATGGATGCGTACCGGTTGAGAAAAACGGGATGAGTCAGACGTTTGCGCTTTTTTGATTTCCTCGTATACGGGTCCGGAAAGGTGATCCAGATTTCGTCGATCTCGCCGGGGGCGAAATAATTCGTGATGTGGTCGATACGCGTGCGCATGAACCGCACATTATCCAGGCCCTGCTCCAGTGCCTCGGTGGCCCCTTTCCAGATCCGGTCTCCCTTAATATCCAGCCCGACAAAATTGCGCTTGGGATAGCGGGAGCCAAGGCCCAGGGAGTATTCTCCTTTGCCGCAGGCCAGTTCCAGCGTTATGGGATGGTCGTTCCCGAACAGCTTGGACCAGTTGCCGCGAACGGATGCGTGATCACCATGCCGGTAGTGATGCAGATCGATGACATTTGGCAGGGAAAGGATATCCTGATATCGCTGTACTTTTGTTTTTCGGGACATGCACTAAATGGCGTTCATCATTTGCTATCGGGAAAATTTTCCTTATTTGATCAGGAGCATTTTGCCGGACTGCGTGCCGAAGGTACTGGCAATGCGGTACAGGTAGACTCCGCTGGGGAGGTTGCGGCCGCCATCCACGGCGTTGAAAGGCACAGAATGTCGCCCGGGCGGCAGAGATTCATTCAGCAGCGTTGTAATCCGCCTGCCGGTCATATCGTAGACGGAGAGTTCCAGATGTGAGGTTTCTGAGAGCTCGAAAAGGATGTTTGTATGCGGGTTGAACGGATTCGGATAGTTGCCGATCAGCGTCAGCCGATGTGCCGCCTGGTCGGCCAGCATGGGATCGTCATCTACAGAAGTGTCTATGTAACCGCCAAACCCGGCGACGGTCGACAGGTTGAGCTGCGTGACCTTTTGGACCAGCTCCATATTGACCTTCTCCCAGGTGTCGGTGGTTTTGTGGTAGTAGGGATTGGCCGTGTAGTAGTCATTGGATTGCCACGGCGGGGCATTTTCGATGACCAGCACTGAAGGGTAGCCTGCATCGGCGAAGACATCGTGGTCGCTGTAAGCCCCACGGGCGAAAGGAGGCTCGTTCATGATCAGACCGATGTCGAAATCAGTGTTGGCTTCATAGAGCAGGGTGCCGAACTGCACAGACTGATTCACCATGAAATTGTTGTGCATCACCAGTGAGGTGTACATATGGTGATTGTTATAGCCGATCATATCAATGGAGATCATGCCACGGATGTCATCGTTATTGGCTCTTGCGTTTTGTGCAAAATGGCGGCTCCCAACGTGATTGTTGTTGGTGTTGGAGGCCCGGATCGCTGCGGGGATGCGCTCTTCCACGCCGAAAGCGATGAAGACCAGGGTGTAGTCGGGACGGAAACCGGTGGCCGGATCGGAAAAGACCCGGGCCATTTCCAGGACGGCCGCCACTCCGGTGGCGTTGTCATCAGCGCCTGGCGCTTCCATGGTCTGCCAGTTGGCGCCATTGTTCCAGTTGTCGTCCCGGTCGGCGATGGAATCGTAGTGCCCGCCGATCACATAGTAGGAATCGGGGTATACGGAACCTTCAATGGTAGCCACCACATTGACCTGAGGCATGTTGTTAAAGGGTGATTGTGCCGCGGCCACATAAAACGTGTCGTAGTAGACAGCCGAAAGACCCGGCATGCGGTCGAAAACCTCCTTGACGTAAACGGCGGCATTGTGTTTGCCGCGGGTGAATGATATCCTGCTGCGTGTGCCGCCCGCATCCTCCAGTACCTGTATGTGTTTGCGCAAACTGTCGATCGATATGGCGTTGATCATTTCATAGACGGCCTCTTCGGGTGGAGGCGTGCCGGCATGAGATAAAGCCGGACCAAGTGAAGCCGCCGACAGGTATAAGGCTATGGAAAGTATAAAGGCACGTGCATAAAAAGACATAGAAACGTATGGTTTGATGGACAACCCGTGTGTGCAGGTCTGTGATGTGAAGATGCAACAAAATTATTTGACCAGCATCATGCGATTGTAAAGGCGAACGGTGCCGGCCGTCAATTCGTAGAGGTACATGCCGCTGGGAAGGGCGGATGCATCGAAAGAGACACGGTGTGAGCCGGAAGCGAACCGCTGATCTGCGGCAATGGCCACACGTCGGCCCAGAAGGTCATAGACGGCAATGCGCACATGCGAGGCCTCCGGCAGGACAAACGGGATTACGGTGACCGGATTGAACGGGTTGGGATAGTTTTGTCCCAGCCGGATCTGATCCGGCACTTCGCCTCCATGCTGCCCGGGACTGATGTCATCAATAGAGGTCACGGTGGCATTACCGGTCATGCCGAAACGAACGGCATCGGCAACGGCGTAGCTTGGCGAAGCCGTACCGGACGCGTCGTTGGTGATGATCACCTTGTCGTCTTCCGTGCCGCTGAAATACCAGGTGCCGATATCCACCCAGCGGGATCCGTCGGTGGACTGATCCACCCGCACGGTATCCATACCGTTGAGGTGATGCACGATATACGGGGTGTTTTTGGTGCGGTTGAACGAGGCCACCCACCATCCCGCCACCGTGTATTCGTGTCCCGGTTCCAGGTCCGGAAGGTAGGTCACGGTCTCGCTGCCGTCGCCGGCGGGGACCACGAGCGAAGGGGATTCACCGTAAAAACCGGGATTCGCCGTCTCGAACCAGCCGTCGGTCACCGTCACCTCATCCATTTCGGTGTCCAGGATCACCTCTTCCAGGAGTTCTCGGGGCAGCTTCAGCGAGTCGGCGGGGACAATGGCCAGGATGGTCGGGATGTTCCGGTTGACGAATTGATAGTTGACCAGCTGGTCGCCGACGGTCATATGGGTAGATCCGCCGCCGTCCAGGTTCAGCGCTTCATGGCACCCCAGGTCGAATAGCACATCGGCCAGTTCATCAAAAGGCATGCCCGGAGTCTCGTTGGCCACAAAAAGCAGGGCGCGATCGTCTTCGGTATAGCAAACCGCGGTGCGGGCGCGACGCTCATCGAATTCCCCGACGCCGCCCCAGATGAGCTCTTCGGTAAAGGTGATGTTGATCTGGCCGTCCTTGATCAGGACAGGTCCGCCCCCGATGCCGACCAGGAGGTCCTCGAACGGTCTGCCGTCGTCGCGGCCGGGGGCCGGGGCGGGTGTGCCCCGCTCGTTGGGGATGGCCTGTTCCAGCCGGTAAAGATCATTGATGGTTGCGCCGAAATGGTAGATCCAGTCCACAGTCATGCTGCGGTCGGTGTTCACGCCGAAATGTCCGCGCGAGATATGGTAATTTTGGGAGACACCATCCACCGTACGGCTGAGAATGGACGGGTTCTGCGATTTGATGTCACCGCCGGGATAGACGATGGTGGACAGCGACGTACTGCCGGAAAAATAGCCGCCGTTGATGGCTGCAATGGAGCCCACTTCCCTGGAGAAAGCGGGGAGACCCTTGCTTGAGGAGATGTAGGGATGGAGGATGTACTCCTCATTGGCCATGTCCAGTTCAAGATACCACGCCTTGCGGGTGTCATTGTTGAACAGACGGATGCCCTCGGGCAGTTCAAAATCTTTGGTGATCTCGACCCAGCCCGACTGGGATTCATGGTTGTCCTGGGCATACGCGGACGCGAGGAAACCGCCGGACATGATCCCGGAAATGATCACAGCGATCAGCAGTATCAGTGCTGTGACATGGTTAAGCGCTCCAATCGAAGAAACGTTTGCGGTTATCCGGCTGTCGGATGCCGGAAGCCGGCTTTTCGCCAAGTGCCCTGAATGTGCTGTCCCTGTAAAATGTTCTCCTGCAAAATGGTTCCCTGCCGCAGGGCCCCCTGCAATTCTGGTCATATCACGTTCCTCATGCCTGTTGTTTCCATTTGATGTTGCAGCCGATAGAAGGTTTCTGGTCTTCAGAGGGTTTTTCGCCCTTGATTAGTGCATCCATCGCGGTTTTCAGGTCGGCTCCGGTAACCGGTTCGTCGTTTCCGGGTCGGCTGTCGTCGAACTGCCCGCGGTACACCAGCGAAAGATTTTTGTCGAACAGGAAGAAATCAGGAGTGCAGGCGGCGTCGTAAGCGCGGGCCACTTCCTGGGTCTCATCGAACAGATAGGGAAAGCGGTAGCCGTAACGTTCGCTTTCTTCGGCCATCTTGTCCGGTGCGTCATCCGGATAGTTTTCCACATCGTTGGAGTTGATGGCCACCACCCCGATACCCTTTTCGATGTATTCGGAAGAAACTTCCACGAATCGATCCCGGATGTGCTTCACGAAGGGGCAATGGTTGCAGTAGAATACGACCAGCAGGCCGTGTTCACCGGCGACCTGGTCGCGGTTGAATACGTTGCCGTGGGGATCAGGAAGCGAAAAATCAGGGGCTTTGGTGCCCAGTTCAAGCATGTTGGATGGAGTTCGTGCCATAGGACAGGTTTATTTCGGTAGATTTATTTGGGTGGATCGTATAGCTGTTAACTTCAGTCAAAACCAACAAGATAGTTTATTACCGCATGGATTTCCATCATGCCTGCTAAATAGCAAGATGCAGCAGCAGAATATTGCATTTTTCATTATGGAAAGGTTGCGCAACCTCTTATTTTTAGCTTTTCGCCACAACCATCCGCACTATGGACTCCCAATCGCAGCCTGCCAGACCTGATTTTCGCAAGATACAATGCGTATTTTTTGACCTGGATGACACGCTGATCGACCACCGAAAAGCCCAGGAACGGGCCCTGGTGGATGTATGGACGCAGTATCCCGAACTTCATCAGGTGGAACCACTGGTGTTTGCCAGGGAGTATGCGGCATCCAATTACCGGCTGTGGGATGCCTATCGCAAGAACGAAGTCACCCAGTCCGAGTTGCGCCGCCTGCGGTTCGAACAGACCTTCCGGGAGCTCGGGGTTGGCTCTTTGGATTGGCGTGAAGTGGATCAGGTTTACATGGATTGCTATTCCCGCCACTGGGACTGGATACCTGATGCCCGGGAGGCCCTGATACAGATATCGGAGCACTATCCCGTCGGGATCATGACCAACGGTTTTATCTTCGTCCAAAAGAAAAAGTTTGAGTATTTTTCCCTTAACCGCTACACCCGCCATCTGATCATTTCCGAAGAAGCGGGATACCTGAAACCTGATCCCCGCATATTTGCGTTTGCTGCCGAAAAATCCGGATTTGATCCGGCTGATCTGCTCTATGTCGGAGACTCGTATTCGTCCGATATCGAAGGCGGTTCCCGCAGCGGCTGGAAGACGGCCTGGTTCCATCCGGCAGAGCTGGACCCGGATAAAGATCTGGCAGATCTCGTTTTTTCCGGATATGCAGAGCTTCTCAGGGCGCTGGCGGTACCGCAACGTGAATAAAAACCGACCGTCCGACGGCCGTTCGGATGGCCTGACGCATCCATCCGCATCCACCCGAATCTTGTTCAACAGCATCTGAACCGCAAAAAAAACCTAACCTGATCCACCCATCACATGATGTCCCAACAGCACCTTTCCGAACCAGAAGTGACACTTGAACTGGCCAGGGAGCACGGCCTCACCGACGAAGAATTTGACAAGGTTTGCGAATATCTTGGCCGTACTCCAACGTTTACCGAGCTTGGGGTCTACTCGGTCATGTGGAGTGAGCACTGCTCCTACAAAAATTCCATCGCCGTGCTGAAAACCCTGCCGCGCAGCGGACGGACGTTGCTGGTCAGCGCCGGGGAGGAGAATGCGGGACTGGTGGATATCGGCGACGGCCTGGCCTGTGCGTTCAAGATCGAGAGCCACAACCACCCGTCAGCCGTGGAGCCGTACCAGGGTGCGGCCACCGGTGTTGGTGGCATCCACCGTGATATTTTCACCATGGGCGCACGTCCGATCGCCTCGCTGAACTCGCTGCGCTTCGGCTCCATGAGCGAGCCGCGGGTCCGTTATCTGGTGGATGGGGTTGTGCGCGGGATTGCGGATTACGGCAACTCTTTCGGGGTGCCTACGGTTGGCGGCGAGGTGTACTTCGACAAAAGTTACGAGGGCAATCCGCTGGTCAATGCCATGAGTGTCGGTATCGTGAAGCAGGGTGATACGGCCTCGGCCATTGCCGAGGGTGTTGGCAATCCGGTGATCATCGTCGGCGCGTCGACGGGCCGCGATGGCATCCACGGGGCCACCTTTGCCTCCGAAGAGATCAGCGAGGCCAGCGAAGCCAAACGCCCGAGCGTGCAGGTGGGCGACCCGTTCACCGAAAAGCTGCTGCTGGAGGCGACGCTTGAGGCGCTCAAAACAGGCGCCGTGGTCGGCATCCAGGATATGGGTGCGGCAGGCATCAGCTGCTCCAGCTCCGAGATGAGCGCAAAGAGCGGCACCGGCATGCGGCTGGACCTGGACAAGGTTCCGCTGCGCGAGGAGGACATGAGCGCCTATGAGATCCTGCTCTCCGAAAGCCAGGAGCGGATGCTGATCGTTGCGGAAAAAGGACGTGAACAGGAGATTGTCGATGTGTTCGGCAAATGGGACCTGAACGCGGTGGTGATCGGTGAAGTGGTGGATACGGGCCGGGTGACCTATCTGCGGAACGGCACCGTGAAGGCGGACATCCCCGCGGACTCGCTCGTGCTGGGCGGCGGCGCCCCCGTCTACATCCGCGAAACACAAAAACCGGAGTACCTGGAAAAGACCGCGACGACCGACCTTTCGCCCTATATCGATATCGAGGATGTCGAGGGCATCATGCTCAGACTGCTGGAGTCGCCGAATATCGCATCCAAGCGATGGGTCTACGAGCAGTATGATCATATGGTCCGGACCAACACGGTCACCGGACCGGGTCCATCCGATGCCGGAGTGGTGCGCATCAAGGGCACGAAAAAGGCGCTGGCGATGGCGACCGACTGCAACGGCCGTTACGTCTACCTGAATCCGCGCAAAGGGGGACAGATTGCGGTGGCCGAAGCGGCGCGCAACGTGGTCTGTTCGGGTGCACGCCCCATGGCCATCACGAATTGCCTCAATTTCGGCAATCCCTACAAGCCGGAAGTCTATTGGACGTTCAAGGAGGCCGTCGGCGGCATGGGCGATGCCTGTGAGATGTTCGGCACGCCGGTCACCGGCGGCAACGTGAGCTTTTACAACGAGAATCCGCACGGCGCGGTATTCCCGACGCCGGTCATTGGCATGCTTGGGCTCATCGAAGATTATGAAAAACACACGATGCGGGCCGGGTTCCGTGCCGAAGGCGACGAGATACTCTATGTGGGAGCGCCCAGGATCGGTATCGACGGAAGTGAGTATCTGGCTTTCATTCACGGGATCACGGCAGGTGATGCCCCCGATCTTGACCTGGAATTTGAATTCAATCTCCAGACAGCCATTCTGGATCTGATCCGCAAGGGATGGATCGCATCCGCCCACGACCTGTCGGATGGCGGACTCGCCGTGGCCCTCATGGAAAAAGCGATCTTCTCCGGTCTGGGAGCCCGTGTGTCCCTCGACCTTCCGGGTCAGAGTACGACCGAGCAACTGTTCAGTGAAGCACAGTCCGGAATCTTGCTGACCGTCGCCCCCGAAAACATGGATCAGGTGCGCGAGTCGCTGGCCGGGTCGGATATCCCCGCCACCCATCTCGGAACCGTCGCGGGCAAGTACCTGATCGTGGAGGACTTTGCCGAGATCCGGGTGGAGGCCTTGCGTGAGATTTACGAAGGCGTGCTTCCCGATGCCCTCTCGCAGACACAGGCGGTATGATATTATTACCAGTCGGCAAAAAGGTCTGGTCTGATGCAACCGCCATGCAGAGCGGTGTGGTATGGTATAGTCGACATGCTGACCGGTGTGGTGTGGTGAGTTGGCGCGCAGGCCCGGGAACCCGCAGGGTACTGCTTGTGTTGGAACGTGGTACAAAACAAACGGCAAGCGCATCCATAGTGGAAAACATGGTCGTAAAAAGAAATACGGCCGTTAAAGAAAACACGGTGCTTGTCGCTCATATGTATCCACACCAAATCATTTGACAGATGCTGGACAAAGTAGTACTCATTGCAGGCGGAACCGGCGGCATAGGATCCGCGACGGCCCGCCTGCTTGCCAAGGCCGGAGCAAAAATAGTCCTGGCTGCGCGCAACCGTGAAAAAGCCGACGCCATTGCCGCAGAAATCAACGAATCGGGCGGAGAGGCCTGGGCCGTTGACCTGGATGTGACCGATGTGTCGTCCGTCTATAAGATGACCGATACGGTGATCAAGGAGTTGGGCCGAATCGATGTGCTCGTAAATGCCTTCGGTACCGGAATGATCCGGGGTATCATGGATGTGGATCCGGAGAAAGCCAAAAACGTGCTGGATGTCAATGCCTTTGGCACCATTCTTGTTACCCAGGCCGTGCTGCGGCATATGATCTCGGAGAAATCCGGCAAGGTGGTCATGCTCCCGGGAATCCTCGGCAAGCATGCCATGCGCAATTCGTCGGTCTATTCCGCTTCCAAATTTGCCGTGACAGGGTTCACCAAGGCGCTGGTGGAAGAGACGCGCCGCCACAATATCGGCTTTTCGCTGCTGTACCTGGGCGGGGTGGCCACGGAGTTCTGGGAAAACCCGGACGTGGACATGAAAGTCCAGGCCGACAAAATGCTGTCACCGGAAGAAGTCGCCAAGGCCGTGTACTATGCCGTGACCCAGCCGCCGCCCGCCGTGCTCAACGAGTTGGTCATCCAGCCGGATTCCCACCAGATGATCTAGCGGGGCCGACCATTGAAGTCCCGTCTGCCTGATTACGGCTTACATAACCTCCTTGAAGGATCTCCGTGCAATGTCGATGCCCTCATCCACATGCTCTTTCTGGACGATCAGCGGCGGACGGAAACGTACCGCGTGTGTTCCGCACGGCAGCATCAGCATCCCGTTTTTGTGCGTTGCCTTCAGGAACAGATGACGTTTGCCGGGATCGGTAAAATCAAAGGAGCACATCAGCCCCTTGCCGCGTGCGCTATGGATTCCGTCAAACGCTTCCACCAGCTCATGGATCTTTTCCAACAGGTAAGCACCGGTTCTTTCGGCGTTTTCGACCAGCTTGTCCTCCTCAATGATCTCGAGGTAGCGTGAAAAGCGGACCATATCCACCAGATTTCCTCCCCATGTTGAGTTGATGCGGGAGGATACGCGGAATACGTTGGTTTCCAGGTCGTCGATGCGGGTGCCGGCGAGGATGCCGCAGACCTGGGCTTTTTTGCCGAATGCGAGGATGTCCGGTTTCACGTAATGTTCGTGCGCCCAGAATTTGCCGGTCAGGCCGATGCCGGTCTGTACTTCGTCATGGATCAGCAGGGCTTCGTGCCTGTCGGAAAGGTCGCGCAGCGCCTGGTGGAACTCCGGACGGAAGTGGTTGTCGCCTCCCTCGCCCTGGATGGGCTCAATGATGATGGCGGCGATATCGTCTTTGTATATTTCGAAATGCCTTTCGGCCTGGGCGATGGCTTTCTTCTCCATGGCAATCACCATATCGGTGTTTTTCTGGTCCATGGGGAAGTGCATTTTCGGGTTCACCACGCGCGGCCAGTCGAATTTCGGGAACAGGGCCACTTTGCCGGGTTCGGTGTTGGTCAGCGACATGGTGTAACCTGACCGGCCGTGGAAAGCCTGTTCGAAATGAAGCACCTTGTGGCCCCTTTCGACGCGATATCCCTTCTGGAAATTTTTCTGCACTTTCCAGTCGAAGGCCGTTTTCAGCGCATTTTCGACAGCGAGTGCGCCACCAGCCACGAAGAAGGCGTGCGGCATATCTGAGGGGATGCCGACGCGTGAGAAGGTTTCCACGAACTCCGCCATTTCAGTGGTGTACACATCGGAGTTGGAGGGATTGTGCATGGCCACGAAACCGATTCTCTCCCGGAATTCCGGATTGTCCACCATTTTCGGGTGGTTCATACCCAGCGGATTGGAAGCGAAATAGGTGAAGAAATCGAGGTAGCTGCGACCTGCTTTTGCATCGTGGAGATAGGGCCCCCGGCTTTTATTAAGGTCCAGGACCATATCGAAACCGTCGGCCAAAATATGTTTGCCGAGGGTGGAATGCACAGCATCAGGCGTAATGAGGGATTTTTGAGTCATGAAACCAATGATTAAGTGGTGCGGACGTACAAAAAAATAAATTGTACACCAAAGCTACCAAAAACCGCGTTCAGTAACAAAAGAAGCCCGTTTTCTTTTTGGGTTTTAGTATGAAATCAGCGTTTAAATAATTTGACAATGGAAAAAAGATTCCATACCTTTATAATCTTGACACTGCGGGGTGGAGCAGCTGGTAGCTCGTCGGGCTCATAACCCGAAGGTCGCAGGTTCGAATCCTGCCCCCGCCACCAAGGCCTCTCTGAGTTCATTCTTGGAGAGGCTTTTTTTTGTTCAGGCAGAAAAATATAATAATATTGCGAATGTTGCGCACGCAGGCCGGTTCATCGGCTGTACCTTGCTAATGTGTCTTTCTGCTAATG
>Ga0207421_10008381_pt1 | contig 10739 bp, 8 predicted proteins | sample SodLakKL_010_SED_4_FD_187542 | JGI IMG/M metagenome (GOLD analysis project Ga0207421, IMG submission 187542) | Alkaline sediment microbial communities from Lake Tanatar, Kulunda Steppe, Russia - 8KL_010_SED (SPAdes) (version 2) | ecosystem: Environmental > Aquatic > Non-marine Saline and...
GCCGATACACCGATGCAAAACGAACATACGCCACTTCGTCGAGATCCCGAAGCTTGTCCATCACCAGTTGCCCGATCTCTTCCGACGATATTTCCCGCTCGAAATTCTGGCGAACCCTTCGCTCCACCTCATCCACAAGAAGTTCCATCTGATCCGGAGAAACCGGGCGCTTTTCACAGGCGCGCAGTACACCGTTGAGGACCTTCGCACGATTAAAGGCTTCACGGCGGCCATCTTTCTTGACCACCATAAAGGGAACTTCTTCGAGCCGTTCATAGGTCGTAAACCGTTTGCCGCATTCCCCACATTCCCGCCTGCGCCGGATAGACGCTCCTTCTTCTGTAGAACGGGAATCCAACACTTTACTGTCTGCATGCAGACAAAACGGACATCGCACCGCTCCTCCTCCTCGCATCAGGTTCGACGCCAACATCTCCGTCATAGTTCCATTATACCGCAAAAACAGTACCACTGCCATGCCTCGACCGGCAACCGCGGAGCAACGCAGTCGTCTCAAAAAAAGGGAGGCCGTAGGCCTCCCCTCCCGACACCGTGTTACCTTCTGCGCAGAAACGCCGGAATATCCAAGTCTTCACGTTCCGTAAAACTCTTTACCTTCAATTCCTCTTCACCTTCGGCAGCCTTGGCCTTTCCATCCTGTATAACCTTAGACGGCGTCACATCAAATCCCGTGGCGATAACGGTCACTCGCAGTTCATCTTGCAGGTTTTCGTCAATTACGGCACCAAAGATTATGTTAGCCTCTGCATCGGCCGCCTCTGACACAATCTCAGCCGCCTCGTTGACTTCATAGATGCCCAAGCTGGAACTTCCCGTCAAGCTCAACAGAATACCCTTTGCTCCTTCGATGGATGCCTCCAAAAGCGGACTGGAAATCGCTTCCCGTGCTGCTTCCACCGCCCGATCTTCGCCTGAAGACTGGCCGATTCCCATCAGGGCTGAACCCGCGTCGGTCATAATTGTCCGTACATCGGCAAAATCCAAGTTAATCAACCCAGGAACAGTAATCAAATCCGAGATTCCTTGCACACCCTGCCGCAGCACATCGTCTGCAATCTTGAACGCTTCGATCATCGATGTCCGCTTCTCCACCACCTGAAGAAGCCGATCGTTGGGGATAGTGATGAGGGTATCGACTTTCGACTTGAGTATGTCAATTCCTTGTTCTGCCTGCTGCATACGCCGCCTGCCTTCAAAGGTGAAAGGCTTCGTTACGACGCCCACTGTCAGTGCCGAGACCTCGCGGGCAATCTCGGCTACGACCGGCGCGGCTCCTGTCCCGGTTCCGCCGCCCATACCAGCCGTAATGAATACCATATCTGCTCCTTCCAACACCTGACGGATTTCTTCGCGGCTTTCCTCTGCAGACCGCTGTCCGATATCAGGGTTGGACCCGGCACCGAGTCCTTTCGTCAGCTTTTCCCCTAATTGAATGGTTTGTCCGGCTTCTGAAAGCAGAAGGGCTTGCGCATCGGTGTTCAGGGCGATGAACTGTACACCTTTCAACCCAGAATGGATCATGCGGTTGACAGCATTGCTGCCGGCACCACCGCAACCAATCACTTTTATATCCGCAAACTGGCTGTTATCCATATCGAACTCAAACATGGGATCCCCCTTCTCTGCTACAGAAATTCCTATCACTCTACGTTCAACAAAGGGAAGTGATTTCCTCCACGGATTCGCGAAATTGAAGAAATTAACCTACTCGAATGCTACCACCGGTGCCGTCGGGCTTCGCAGATCGATGGACCGCGGTATGGGAGTATCTTCTTCTGGCCCAGATTCCAGATCTTCGAGGATTGCAGCCAGAACCTGATACTTCCTCTCGATATCGGTCAGATCGCCAAGACGTACTATCGTCCCTTGCTCCATAACCAGTAGCTGTCGTTGTCCGTTGTACTCCGAAACCCGTTCTGCAAGGGTTTCCGGCATGGCTTGCAGGGATGCCGCTGCCCTCCCCAATCGGCCCTTGTCATTGGCATCCACGGCAGTGATTATGGGCAGAACGGGCACCGGCTCGTTTCGAGGAAGGGGCAGACGATACCCCTGTTCATCCACCAACAGCCAAGTACCTCCGTGAGAAACCAAAGCATGGGGAGTCCGTTCCTTGATTTCCAGTGTGAGCTCGTTAGGCCAATCCCAGACAACAAAGGCATCATCGACCCAGGGGTGCCGGACCACCGAGCGCTGCATGGCGATGAAATTCATCCGGAACACGTTGCCTGGCACGAAGCCGCTGAAACGCTCGAGTTCGTCATCTAGGGCATATCGGTGACCCTGCACGTGCAGTTCCACAGCGTAGAACGTCGGTAGGTGCAGGGCAGCAAATGCCAGTAAGACGAGAATGGCTGTAGTTATCTGCACAATGATCTTCAAGTATAAGGCCCCCTTCCCTTCATCGGGGCTTACGCACTCTCGGCTGTCGGGAAATATTGAGCAGAATCCCTGCGGAGGCCATGGCTGTGAGGAGAGACGAGCCGCCATAGCTGATAAACGGAAGCGGTATCCCCGTAATCGGAAGCGAACCTGTGGCTACTCCCATATTCAGCAAGGCCTGGAAGGCCAAAAGCGTTGTTAGGCCCACCCCCAAGAGCATTCCGTAGGTATCCTGGGCGTCCAAGGCAATTTTGTAACCGCGCCAAACGAGTACGGCAAACAGTGCCACCACCGAAGCGGCTCCGATAAATCCCAATTCCTCAGCGAGGATCGCAAAGATGAAGTCGGTATGATGCTCTGGAAGATAGGAAAACTTCTGGCGGCTGGCTCCCAAGCCCAATCCGAATAATCCCCCCGAACCAACGGCAAGCAGAGACTGGATCAAGTTCCAGCCGGCGTCGGCCGGGTCCTGCCAGGGATCGCGAAAGGTAAGAATGCGCCGCAGGCGGTATTCCTGGCCTACGATGAGCTGTCGAAACCCGACAGCCGCTGCGACGGCCGCTGCCATGAGATGACCCAAATAAGCTCCGCCAGCGAACAACAGCAGCACTGTAGTAAAGAGCAGCGCCGCAGCGGTTCCGAAATCGGGAGCCAAAAGTATTAGAGCGAACTTGCCGAGGGCGATGGTCAACAGGGGTACCAATCCGGAGAACAGCCGCCTGATCTTTCGTCCTTTGTGGGAAATATAGACGGCCGTGAAATTGACCATAGCCAACTTCGCCACCTCCGAAGGCTGCAGGTTAAAGAAGCCCAGGGAGATCCATCGTCGGGCGCCGCCGATATCCCGTCCGATCCACAGCACCAAGATAAGCAATATAAATGAAGCAATAACACCGGGAAGGGCCAGTTTCTTAAACACTTGGTAATCTACTTTCATCAGTACGAACAAGGAAATGAGTCCCAAGCCAGCCCAAATGGACTGCAAACGGAAGAAGTGATATGGGTCACGGTCAGCTGCCAAGCCCATCACCGAAGAAGCACTAAACACCATGACCAAACCCATACTAACCAAAACCACAACCACTGTGAATAGGATCAGATCCGGCTGCGCCGGTCTCTTCTGCAATCTAAGGCCCTCCTTTCCGGCAACAGCGTCGAGAAGCGGTCTACGGCCAGACAATGGCAGCCATGGCCATCACTGCACCGGCAACGGACAACAGCCACATCCGCAGCATCACTTTGGGTTCAGGCCATCCCGCCAATTCGAAGTGATGGTGAATCGGAGCCATTAGAAATAACCGTTTGCCTCCGGTCCAACGAAAATAAGCCACCTGCACAATCACTGAAAGGGTTTCGACGACAAATACGACCCCGATAATCGGGAGAAACAGCACATTGCCAGACAGAATGCCCAAGAGGCCAAAGACCGCCCCCAAGGCTAGAGAACCGGTGTCTCCCATAAAGACAGAGGCAGGATATGCATTATGCCATAAAAAGCCCGCGCAGGCCCCGGCCACCGTCAGCGCCAGCACACCCACACCGTCCTGGCCGAGGCCGAGGGCCATCAGGCCGAGGGTCAGACAGCCTATGGCCATGGTTCCGGAGGCGAGCCCATCCAAGCCGTCGGTCAGATTCACAGCGTTGGCCGCACCGACAACAATAAAGATTGCAGCTGGAAGAAACAACCATAAAGGTATGGACAAATGCTGCGACGTAAAGGGCACAAGCCACTGTGACGAGCCGGGGACATATATGTAGGCAGCACCCGCCAACACAGCGGCAGCCAGAACCTGACCGGCCAGTTTTTCCCGTGCCTTCAAGCCAGTGCTGGCCCCAGTACGGATCTTGCGGTAATCGTCCAGAAAGCCAATACTGCCATAGACAAGCATGCCCAAGGCCGCAATCCAGGCAGATGAACTTTCCGGGTGGACCACCAAGGCCACCGCCGCACTGACCCCGGTAACTAAAAGACCGCCCATGGTCGGTGTCCCAGCCTTGGTTCGGTGAGCGGCAGGACCGTCTGTGCGAACTGCCTGTCCCCACTTCAGCCTCCGCAGACGCTCAATGGTGAATGGCCCGCCTGCCGCGACAAGTGCCAAGGATGCCAAAGCAGCCCACCACCACAACGGTTCATAGATCGACATGATCGTTATTCCTCTCTAACAAAGGTTCTAAACGCTCTAGTTCAACCCCGCGCGATCCTTTCAGAAGCACGAGGTCCCCGCTTTTGATCTCCGCTTTCAGTATCTCCTCGGCGTCAGACACTGCGGCCACCCAGAAGAAGCGGTCAGAAGGAAAACCGGCCTCGCTCAGCCCTTCGCCCACAAAACCGCCGTATCGACCCACAAAGAGCACCGTGTCGAATGCCGCCGCCAACTGTCCCCCCAACTCGCGGTGAGCTCGAGGACACTCTTCACCCAACTCCAACATGTCCCCCACCACTGCCAGTTTCTGGCCATCCACGCGGCACATGGCAGCGGTTTCCATCGCTGAACGCATGGATGCGGGGCTGGCATTGTAAGCATCATTTATCACCAAACAGCCGTTTTGGGATGGATAGATGTCTAGCCGGCGCGGCGAAATCGTCGCAGCGGTTAAAGCGGCGGTGCCGCAGTCCAAATCAACTCCAAGACAGATCCCTGCGCCCAAGGCCAGGAGTGCATTGGAAATATTGTGGGTGCCCGCAACTGGAAGCTGAACACGGGAACTGTCTCCTTCAAAGTGTGCTGTAAAGCCCGCACGGCCCGTGGCATCAACCGAAACATCTGAAGCATAAAGGCCTGCGTCTCTGTTTTCTGCGGAAGTCCAGAGAACCGGGCAGCGATGCTTCCTCCACTGTTCGCGGACCAAGGCATCATCTTTGTTGAGAACAGCTATGCCCTTTGGCCCGACCGCCTGCAGCATTTCGCCCTTGGCGTCGGCCACTGCATCAAGGGATCCCAAGAGCTCCAGATGCACGGGCCCGATGTTGGTAATGACGCCAACGTCGGGCGGCGCGATATCTGTTAGAGCAGAGATCTGCCCTGGGCCGCGCATGCCCATCTCCAGTACAAGCACATCACACAGGCCGTCCATGGCAAGAATGCTGAGCGGCAGACCGATTTCATTGTTGAAATTGCCGTGGCTAGAGTGCGTTAGGATTTCTGACGACAATACGGCGGCAGTCATATCCTTGGTCGTGGTCTTCCCGTTACTGCCGGTCACAGCAACTACCTTGGCCCCATGCTGCTTAAGATAGCTGCGAGCTAGACTCTGCAGAGCAGTCAATGTGTCTGCCACCTTGAGCACTCGCTTTCCCTCAAATTCCGGCCGAGAAACCAGCACAGAGGCCCCCTGTTCAAGAGCCTGGGCAGCGAAGTTGTGTCCGTCGGTACGCTGACCGGGTAGAGCCACAAATAGTGACCCCGGTCCGGCCTGCCGTGAATCGATCACCACCGATGAAACTTCCGTAGGTTCGTCGGAGTGTATACCCATCCATTGGCTGAGACGGCTAAGGGTTGTTGGTTTCATTGGCTGCCAACTCCTTCAATACTGCCAAAGCTTCTTCGCGATCATCGAAATGCAGAGTTCTACCGTCAATTTCCTGGTATGTCTCATGGCCTTTGCCCGCTATAACAACCATATCGCCTGCTCGAGCCATGCCTATCCCCTGACGGATAGCGCGGCGCCGATCGACTTCCACATGGTAATCACCAAAGCCTACATCCCGCAGGCCTTTCTCGATCTGTCGACAGATGGCAGCCGGGTCTTCGCTGCGGGGATTATCAGAAGTAATGATGATATAATCGCTGTACTTGGACGCCGCTTTTGCCATGAGAGGCCGTTTGGCAGCATCCCGATCACCGCCGGCCCCGAACACGCTGATGATCTGCCCGGTTGCACTACCCCGTGCTGTCGACAAGACATTGTCAAGACTGTCTGGAGTATGGGCATAGTCCACCACAACCCCAAAGGGCTGTTGGACCTGAACAGGTTCAAATCGTCCAGGAACCGGCTCCAAGGCATGCATTGCATGGTCGATCTGCCGGGCCGAGAAGCCTTCTTGGCAGAACACCGCCGCCGCGGCCAAAGAATTGTAAACATTGAATTTGCCCGAAAGAGGCAGCGATACGTTCATGGGGCCCACAGGGCTGTGCAGCTCATACCGCAATCCCATTTCCGACAGAACGACGTTGCGAGCGGTGACATCGCAATCACTGTTCAAGCCGTAGGTGATAGGCCGCACACGGCATTGGCTGCGCATAGTCTGCCCAAAGGCGTCATCCATGTTGATCACAGCCGCTTTGTTCTTCAGAGAACCCGTGGAGCCCAAGCTTGCAAACAGCATCGCTTTCGCCGCAGCATAGTCCTCCATGGTCGGATGAAAGTCAAGGTGATCCTGGCTCAGGTTGGTATACACAGCCACATCGATGTCCATGTAGTCCAAACGGCGCAAAACCATCCCATGGGAAGATGCTTCAAAGACAAAATAATCAGTTCCTAAAGCGACAAGTTCTGCCATAAAAGCCTGCAGATCAATGGACTCTGGCGTGGTACGCCCCGTCTCATACACTGTTTGCCCGATCATGCGCTGCACCGTTCCGGCAAGCCCCACCGCATAACCCGTCTCTTCTAGGCCTTTCTTGATCAGATAAGTAGTTGTCGTCTTGCCATTGGTTCCCGTCACAGCAATTACTCGGAGTTTTCGAGAAGGGTGGCCATAGTATCGAGCAGAAGCTTCAGCCATGGCACGGCGGGTATCGTCGGTGACTAGCTGCGGAATCGAAAGCCCCGTGGCCGGAGTTTCAACCATGACAGCGGCTGCTCCGCGCTTGATGGCATCATCGATGAATCTGTGGCCATCGACATTGAATCCCTTAACGGCTATGAAAAGCCAACCGTCTCGCACGCGTCTCGAATCATAGGTCATTCCGGAGACTTGAACATCACGTCCGAGAAGTTTCCATGGACTATGGTACAACAACTGGGATAAGTACATGGCAGTCACTCCCACTTTTGACGAAACATAGCGCGGATAACACTACCGGCCTCAACATGGGAACCGGCCTCTGGTTCCTGCTTGACAAGGAAGCCACTGCCCTGAGCATCTAAGTGCAGGTTCAGGGCCTCTGCGCGGCGCAGCGCCTCCCGCATGCTGAGCCCATCCAAAGAAGGCACCTCAACCATCTCAGGGGTAAGCTTTGGAAAAAACTGAAGAGCTACCACGGCATCGGCGTGCGTGCGAACTCCCGGAGCCGGACGCTGGTCCACAACATATTCACCACTGCCATGATAACTCCATGTTAAGCCTTCTTCAGCCAGCAGCACCTGCGCTTCGAGGACAGAACGGCTGCGCACATTGGGAATATGCGGCTCACTAGGCGTTTCCACGTCGGATATCGCATCGACTCCAAGTTGGTCTAGGGCGTTTTCCATGACCGTGCTGAATACTGGCGCCGCAAGAACGCCTCCGTAGCGGTTATCTGTCTGCGGGTTGAAAAGCACCACAATTCCCGTAAGCCGCGGGTTGTCCAGGGGCGCAAAACCGACAAATGAAGCAATTCGGTCGTCGCCGTAACCACCGGAGACGGGCACTTCTGCCGTTCCCGTCTTACCCGCAACAGGGTAACCGGGGATGTCGGCTTGGCTGCCGGTTCCATTAAGAACAGCACTCCGCATCAAATAAGACGTCTTCGCTGCTGTCTCAGGAGATATCGGCGCGGCAAGCACCTCAGGCTCCGTGGAGTGCTTCAAATTCCCTTCTGAATCTCGTATTTCCTGCACATAATAGGGCCGAAGCAGTTCTCCTCTGTTGGCAATGGCATTAACGGCGCATAATAACTGCAATGGACTCATGGCAACGCCTTGCCCAAAACCGATGTTTGCCCACTGCAGAGTTTCACCAAATTGGATCTCGCCGGGTGCCGGCAGCCTTCCGGAAGTTTCGCCGGGGAAATCAATCCCCAACCGATCGCCAATGCCAAAGTCTCTTAGGTAGGGGTAAAACCGGGAAGGTCCTAGGTCCACGGCCAATTTCGCGAAGGCGATATTGTCCGATGTCTCCATTGTTTCCACAAATGTCTGTTCCTCAGGCATTCGCCGGTTCCAGTTCCGGACCCTTCCACCGCCAACCTGCCAGCTGCTGCCGCTAGAGAAGACCGTATCAAAATCCACAGCCTCAAGGTCCAGACCGGCCGCAGCCGTAAGAACCTTCAAGGTTGAACCCGGTTCGAACTGATCAGCAACCCCGATGTTCCGACGCACATGACTGCCGTAATCCTGATATCGATTGGGATCAAAGGACGGATAGATGGCATTGGCTACAATGCCACCGGTTTTCGAATCCATAAGCAAGATAATGCCGCGATCGCTGCCGGAAGCCTCCACCGCCTGTTCCAGCTCCGTTTCAGCCATATATTGGACTTTCGCATCCATGGCCAAAACCAGTTCATCGCCGTGCTCTGGCGGATTGATTACGCCTGGCTGTGTAGGTATTCGCCGCTGTGTCGCGTCCCATTCCTGGGTCCAGGTTCCGGGGCTGCCGCGCAATAACTCATCATATTGGTATTCCAAGCCTTCCAATCCTTGGTTATCAATTCCCGAGAATCCCAAAACATGACTTCCCAATACGCCCTGGGGATAGTATCGCTGCGGACGTTCAATCAAGCGGATACCCGGTATGTTCAGATGCCGGATGGCCTGGGCCTGTTCCCAGTCGAGACTGCGGTCCAGCCAGGTACTGGTCTCCAGCGATGCAAAGAGCTCGAGCAGCTCCGCTGTGGTAAGGGCCGTAACGGCCGACAAATCCTCTGCTGCCTCCGCATCATTGCGGGCGGGGTGCGGAACGGCATAGACGGCCTCCGCTCCAACACTCATGGCCAAGATCGTGTGGTTGCTGTCGTAGATGTTGCCGCGGCGCGGATCGATTGTGGTCGGACGAGTTCGCTGTGCCTGCGCCAACTGGGAAAAACGCTGATGCTGCAGAATCTGCAGGTAGAACAAACGCCCACCAAGGGCGGCAAATCCCAGCAAAGAGAGGAGCAGCATGACCGCAACACGGCGTCGAATTATCCTCCTATTGTCCATTCCAGCCAGCTTTAATCCCTCCCAACGGCAGCCATCGATCGGCCCACGCAGCAATGGCAGGCACTACACCATCGGGCTGGCGGGGTTGGCCTGAAGGTTTTTTGTCGGCAGCCGACAACACCGGCTCGTCGTCCTGCGGATCCAAAACGAGAACCGTCGAAGTTTCCGAATCAACCATGCCCAATTGGTCTCTGGCCATGGCTTCGATGGCACGCAGGGAACGGCCTGAGTTCACCGCAAACAAGAGCTGCTCATGGCGTTGTCGGACTGTCCGCAGTTCTTGTTCCACCTGTTGCACCGTGCGATGGATGTGCATGGTATGTACCTGCTGCCCCAGATAGAGGACAGCCAGACACACGATTATGATCGCCGCAACGCACACCAGCGCGGTCTCCGGCAGCCGCCGCGGTTGCCGACGAATCCGCTTATAACGTTTCGTTCTGCGGCCCGGCTGTTTTGTCGGTTCGGGAAGATGATATTCTAGTTTCCGCGCCGGTTCCATGCCGCCATCCCTCCTTTACAGGCGCTCTGCGGCCCGCAGTTTGGCACTGCGTGCTCGGGGGTTGCGCATCACTTCCTCATTGTCGGCCGTCACAGGCCGTTTGGTCAGGATCTTCAACGTCTGCTTGGCCCCGCACCGGCACACTGGCAGCCCCGGTGGGCACGCACACACACCCGTGCATTGCCGAAAGAACTCCTTTACGATTCGGTCTTCCAGGGAATGAAAGCTGATCACAACCAACCTGCCAGCCGGTGCCAGCAAATCCACAGCCTGGCCTAAAGCACTTTCTAGGGCCGCTAACTCTTCGTTCACAGCTATGCGGAGAGCCTGGAATGTTCGTCGCGCCGGGTGAGGACCTTCCCGGCGAGCTTTCGCCGGAATCGCTTGTTTTATGATGTCAACCAATTCGGCCGTGGACGCAATGGACCCCGTCTTGCGGGCTTCGGCGATGAAGGCAGCGATCCGCGCTGCCCATCGCTCTTCACCGTAGACGCGGATGATTTTCGCCAGTTCGGCCTGGGTCATATGATTGACTAGATCATACGCTGTCAGTTGTTGCCCCTCCGTATCCATCCGCATGTCCAGAGGCGCATCGCTTTGGTACGAGAAACCTCGCTCTCGGGCATCCAGTTGATGGGACGATACGCCTACATCCATTAAGATTCCCTGAACATTGGTGATTCCGTAATCCTCCGCGATCCGCCCTAAGCGCCGGAAGTTGTCATGGATCAAAGTGACTTGCGACCGGTAGGTGGCCAAGGCTTGCTCGGCC
>Ga0207421_10008382_pt1 | contig 10739 bp, 13 predicted proteins | sample SodLakKL_010_SED_4_FD_187542 | JGI IMG/M metagenome (GOLD analysis project Ga0207421, IMG submission 187542) | Alkaline sediment microbial communities from Lake Tanatar, Kulunda Steppe, Russia - 8KL_010_SED (SPAdes) (version 2) | ecosystem: Environmental > Aquatic > Non-marine Saline and...
AAGTATAAAGTTCTCTACTGTGTCGGTTGCGAACTGGAAAAAAGCCGATCTGACTTGGTAAACGGCGAATGTCCCGATCATCCCGGACGAGCGTTGGAAAAGCGGGAAGAAGAGAATTACTTCTTCCGTTTTTCCCGTTACCAACAAGCACTACAGGAGCTTTACAGCAACCGACCGGATTTTGTTATTCCTGACTTTCGTCACAAGGAGATAGCGAGCTTTGTTTCTCGGGGGTTGGAAGATTTCAGTATTTCACGTCTGAAAAGCAAAATGAGCTGGGGGGTGCCGGTGCCTGATGATCCGGAACACGTGATGTACGTTTGGTTCGATGCTTTGGTTAATTATGTTTCGGTACTGAATTGGCCGGAAGACCGGGAGATGTTCGACAACTGGTGGCCGCCGGTGCAGTATGCCGGCAAAGACAATCTTCGCCAGCAGTCGGCGATGTGGCAGGCGATGCTGCTCTCGGCCGGACTGGAGCCGTCCCGGCAGATCGTTATTAACGGTTTTGTTTTGGGGGAAGGAGGGCAAAAAATGAGCAAAACTTTAGGCAATGTGGTAGATCCTTATGATCTGATAGAACAGTATGGCTCGGAAGCACTCCGTTATTATATCGCTCGGGAATTGCATCCTTTTGAAGACAGCGGAGTTTCAGAGGAAAAGTTCCGCGAGACCTATAACGCCAATCTGGCCAACGGTATCGGTAATCTGGTTTCTCGAATAATGAAAATGAGCCAGGATCATTTGGAACAAACACCGGCCGGCGGGGATAGCGAGCCGGAGTTGCCGGATGAATATCATCAAGCAATGAATAAATTCAATATTCAGCAAGCGGCCGATCTTGTCTGGGAGAAAATGAGTGAAATGGATAATCGGATCCAGGCCGAACAGCCCTTTAAGACCGTAAAGACCGAACCACAGCGGGCGCGCCGGGTTATAGCCGAATTGGTACAAAACCTCAAAGCGGTAACGGTAATGCTTCGCCCTATAATGCCTTCTACCGCGGACAGTATCGAACAGGCAATAAAGGACAATCGCAAACCCCAGCCGTTATTTGCCCGCAAATAACAGAGTTGAATGTAAACAATATGAAGATAACAGCCCTTCCTACCCGGGTCTTTTACCCGCCGCGGGATGATATCAGAGAAGAGTTGATCCGGGCCGCCGAACAGGCCGAAGACCGATCGGTAGTGGCGGTTACTTCCAAGGCGGTTTCTATACAGGAAGGCCGGTGCGTGCCCTTGGATCATTTTACTTCTCGTGATGAATTAGCCAAACAGGAGGCCGACTACTATTTACCGCGGGAGAGAACTCCCGGCGCGTTTGCTCTCCATACTCTTAAGGACGGCAGATGGTGTGGTAGTGCCGGTGTTGATAAGAGTAATGCCAATGGTTTTTATATACTTCTACCTTGTGATGTCTGGTATTCGGCCGAGAACATCTTAAAATTTCTTCAATATCAACAGCCCCATAAAACTCTGGCGGTGATAATTACTGACTCCGTATCTCAACCTCTTTATCGTGGTATCAGGGGTGCAGCTTTGTCTTTTGCCGGTCTGGATCCTTTATTCAGCTACGGCGGACGACAGGATCTCTTCGGTCGGGTGATCCGTTGGGGGAGGGTCAATGTTGCCGACGCCCTGGCCTCCGCCGCCGTTTGGGTTATGGGCGAGGGAGGCGATGCCCAACCTCTGGCCTTGATAAGCGACCTGCCGCCGGAGTTGTTTATGCCGGAAAATTACGACCCTTCGCTTCCTTTTTCCTCTTTTCAGGTACCTCCGGAAGAGGATCTCTATTGGCCTTTTCTGGAGAGCGTGGAGTGGTTGCCCGGCGGGGGCGGGTATCGCACTGAATGGCAGGCAGAAACGGCCTGGGAATGAATTTGGAGCACATTGTTTTGCCACTCGCTTTCTGCTATTGTTAATAATATTAATATAATCTAATACTATTATGAGTGAACAGCCACCAAATAATTTAGGAGATGAGGGTGAAGGTGAAGAAAAAACGAACCGGGAAAGTATTGAAAATGAACCCTCCTATGCGCAAATAGCCAGAACATTAAAAAGTGGTATCTCGGATGATGATTGGTTTGATAGAATTATAATGAACGGAGCGGGTTCTCAGTTTACTACCTACTTACAGAAGAAATTCAAGAAAGAGTACGGTGATATAGTTCCGGATATTGTGCCTGTCTATCATGAAATATTTAGTTCCTCAACGCAATATCCTGGATCCAGAGACGGAGAGTATCCCGATATCGAAAAAGAAATAGTTGAATTCTTAAAAGCTGTTAAAGAAAATAACGCGGAAGGAGTTGATGATTTTGTTAAACAGTTAAACGAAGGTCTAAACACCTAAAATGAAAGTTAGTATTTAAGGACGGTATAAGCTTGATGTTTCAACTTCTACTACCAGACGATATTGATTATTGAAAGTTATTTGATCAAATTGTTTGTAAACCGGTGATCCGCTATGAACCAACCCGACTATTTTGACATCCACACTCATCTCAACTTCACCGCTTTTGATGAAGATCGCGGGGAGGTGATAGATCGGGCGCTGGAAGCCGGGGTATGGTTTAACAATGTTGGAACCCAGCAGGATACTTCCCGGCAGGCGGTAGAGATCGCCGAAAGTCGCCCCGAAGGTGTTTATGCCACGGTCGGTCTGCATCCTATTCATACCACTGCCAGCTTTCATGATGAACAAGAGCTAGGTGCCGGTGGCACCGAATTTACATCCCGCGGAGAAGAGATTGATACTGAATATTACCGCCGGTTGGCGCAACATGAAAAGGTGGTGGCCATCGGAGAAACGGGGCTCGATTATTTTCATCTCGATGAAGAAGCTACTCGTTCTGCCCAAAAACAGGCCTTTGAAGCCCAGATCGCTCTGGCTCATTCGCTGGAGAAACCTCTGATGCTTCATATCCGGAACGGCAAAAACGGCGAGGATGCTTACGGCGAGGTGCTAGATATTCTGGAGCACACTCCTCATTCCGGCGGTAACGCTCACTTCTTTGCCGGAGACCGGGACCAGATCCGCCGTTTTCTGGAGCAGGGTTTTTGTATTTCTTTCACCGGAGTAGTAACCTTTACCGAAGATTATAATGAACTGGTTCGTTATGTACCTCTGGATCGGTTAATGGCCGAGACCGACGCTCCCTTTGTGGCTCCCAAGGGCCGCCGCGGCCGGCGTAATGAACCTTTGTTGGTGCGCGAGATAGCCGAACAGATAGTGAAACTCCGCCCCGAACCGGACGCCGAGGTCCGATCGGCCTTGGTAGAGAATGCTTGCCGCCTCTTTTCTTCAGCTTTTTTGTTAAATTGAATGTATATCAAAATAGTAAAAATTTAATTACTGCAGTATGAAGAAAGTAACGGTCATAGGCGGCGGCTCCGGTATCTTTAATGTCCTCAAAGGGTTGAAGGATTACCCGGTGGATCTGACCTCTGTAGTTACCGCTTTTGACAGCGGCGGCAGCGCCGGTGAGCTGCGGGATGAGTTCGGCATTTTGCCGCCCGGCGATCTCCGGAGATCATTGGTAGCTTTGTCGCCGGAGACCGAGAACCAAACTCTGCGCGATCTATTTAGTTACCGTTTTGCCTCCACCAGCTCACTCAAGGGGCACAGTTTCGGCAATCTGCTACTGTCTGCCCTTAACGACATTACCGGCAGCGAAATCGCGGCGATAAAGAAAGCCGGCGAGATATTGAATATCAAAGGACGGGCTCTGCCGGTCTCTGTCGATCAGGCGGAAGTTTGCGCCGAGCTGGAGGACGGTACCTTAGTTCAGAGTGAGACCAATATTGACATTCCCCGACATGACGGCAGTAAAAGGATAAAAAAAGTTTATCTCGACCCTCCGGCTACGTCTTATCGCGAGGCCTACGAGGCCGTTTTACAAGCCGATCTGGTAGTTATCGGTCCCGGCGACCTCTTTAGTTCCATTCTGCCCAATATCTTGGTTCGGGGAATGTCTCAAGCTCTAAAGGGTACTTCCGGTAAAGTCGCTTATATTCCCAACCTGATGAGCAAATGGGGCGAGACTCACGGTTTTAAAAGCTCTGACTTGGTGCGGGAGGTACTTAACTATTCCGGCCTCAGGCAAATGGATTACCTTATTTGCAATGATCAGCCGTTAAATGAGGAACTTTTGAAAAGATACCGCCTGGAGCGATCCTATCCGATTGCGGTGGATGAGCAGAGTTTAAAAACCTTAACCAAAGAACTGATAAAGGGCGATATTTTATGGCAGTCCGATATTATTCGTCATGATGCCGGCAAACTGTCGCGGGTTATTGTGGATCTGGTTTTACAAGATGACTAGGAGTAGCTGCTAATCTGCTCCATCATTGTCTCTTTTTGGACTGCTCTCTTTTACTATTTCACCTCGGTATTATGCTTCTCCGTTGCCTATTTTTATTGATTTAAATTGTTAACATTTAATGCGGTCATTGAATGTTAACAAACGAGAATTAAATAATAGAACATCAAATAAAAAACAAAGGTTTCTTAACGTCAAGCAGATGGCTAAACCGAAGGGGTTATTTTTTTGGTTTATGAGGTCGGTATTGACCGTAATATATCTGGTAAGCTTTACAACGACTAAGTTCCTTATTAACTCGGGGTGCGGATATGAAAACCCCAAAAACACTTAAGGAAAGGAGGCGACCGAATGAAGTACGTGTGGATCGGCTTGGCAGTCGGGTTGTTTGGGCTAGTGGCAGGTTGCTGCGCTTTTTCTTGCGCTTCAACCGAGAGAAATATAAGGGTGATAGAAGAGAGGTTGGAGGAATTAGAGAGGCGGGAAAAACCCACCCGAACTCCGACTGAAGAAGAGCCATCCTACCGAGAGGTGGATGAACCCCGTCCTTCAAGGGAAGTCGAGAAAAAGAAACCTTCCAGAACTCCGATCGGAGGAGAGCCCTTCTATAGAAGGGTGGATGAACCCCTCCCCCCGAAGAGACCTGAAGAGCGAGGTAGACCTCCCCGAACACCAATAGGAGGAGAACCCACCTATCGACGGGTGAGATGATCTTTTGCCACTAGATAGCATATATCCTTTTCCGCCTCGCGGCCCCGTAGGCCCGAGGCGGACATTTGTATATTTTGATATTTGTTTTAATGATCATTGTTCTAATTATTATTTGCTGGTTTTGATCGAAATTCAATTTGTACCGGGGTGATTTTAATGTCCGCTAACTATCTATACCAATTTTTGTAAAGGCATCTTTTATCCATTCTTGATCGGTGTGTAAATTTGCACTAAACGATAAAATGTGCTAATCTCAGGCCTACATGTTGAAAGAAGAAAACAAAAAATCACAAGATAAAACTTCTGCCGCTACCGCGGTGAATGATTCGAATGAAAAAAACCAAGCAGATGATCTGGAGGTTCGGGTTTATGAACTCGGTTTTCTGCTGAAACCTTCTTTGTCCGACACCGAGGCAGTTGCGACGGCGGAGGAATTTAAAAATTTAGTAACAGAAAAAGGGGGTGAATTCATCTCTCAGGGGGCGCCTGTTATGCGGCCTTTGGCTTATACTATTGAGATACCGCGCACTATCCCCAAAGAAAAATATGATCACGCTTATTTCGGCTGGATAAAATTTGAACTTTCTTCCACCGAACTCAAAGAATTCGAGAACAAGGTTTCTCGGCATTCGGCAATGATCCGTCATCTAATAGTGAAGACAGTTCGTGAAGATACCTTTGTTTCGGTTGAGGAAGCAGAAGAGGGCGAACAAGAGCCAGCAGATGATTCGGTAGCTCAGGTATCATCAGTGGTATCTGAAGTCGAGGGTCCGGCTGTTAGCGAGACATCCGAACAAACCGTATCTGAATCCGAACCCGCCGAACCCGCCGAACAGTCCGGTTCAGCTGATGCGGATACCGCCGCCGATCAGGTTGTAGAGGATACTCCAAAAGAGCCGGAGGGGGATGCTCCATCTTCGGCGTCTGAGGAAGCCACTGATGATGCAAAATCCGACAGTGAAGAAAAAGACGAAATAGATAAAAGCATTGAAGATCTGATAGTCGGCTAACACTGGACAACGATCAGGGTAAAGGTTTATACTTAATTTGAATTATGTATTACAACAAAGCCATAGTTGCCGGTAACTTGACCCGCGACCCGGAGCTCAGGTCGCTACCGTCCGGAGCCAAGGTTTGTAATCTGGGCGTAGCTACCAACCGGGTTTACAAGGATCGGGAAGGCAGGCGTCAGGAAAGTACCGAGTTCCATAATATAGTGATCTTTGGTCAACAGGCGGAAAACAGCGCCCAGTATTTGCGCAAAGGCCAGCAGGTCTTGGTTGAGGGTCGTCTGCAAACCAGAAGCTGGGATGACCAGAGTTCGGGACAGAAAAAGTACCGCACCGAGATAGTGGCCGATCTGGTGCAGTTCGGATCGCGCGGCGGAGGACAACAGGGTGCCGGCGCCAATGATAATTATACCCAACAAGATCAATCCCGGAATGACGGTTCTTCTGCTTCAAACAATAACGAACAGAAGACCGGCAGTTCACCAACCGACACTGCCTCCGCCGGCGGTTCATCATCCGGCGGGGACGAGATAGATTACCCGGAAGAAGAGATAAATCCTGAAGATATTCCTTTTTAATAAAAGAAGTTAAATAAAAGTAAAACAATTATGAAAGAGTGTTATTTCGGCAAAAACAACATCACCTATGTGGATTACAAGAATACCGAGCTGCTAAAGAAGTTCTTGAATCCCCACGGGCGAATTCTGTCGGCCAAAAAGACCGGCGTGTCGGCCAAAAAACAGCGCCAGCTGGCCCAGGCGGTCAAAAGAGCCCGTTATATGGCCCTTCTGCCTTACGTTTCCAGCTAACGGTGTGTAGAATCATTTTGCAAGCTACTCTAAGGCGGCCTCTTGGGCCGTCTTTTTCAATTATTTGACCAAAACCGGATTGATGTATTAAAACCGCCGGATTGAGTGGGTGATGAGTTATCCCAACTATCCCCAATAACACTTGAGTTCTGTGAGGGTTTAGTGTTAACCTACTATATAGGTAAGAACTATAACCAATCTTCGAAGCGAAAGGGGGTGAACTGACATGCTGAGAGTGCAGTACTGTGGAAATTGCGGCAAATGGGTAACAGCAGGGCGCATGAAAAGATGTCCTATATGTCATGGCCCTGTTCAATCGTCCTACAGAGCAAAATGACCCAAGCCCCCTTCGGGGGGCGAAAATTTTGATCACCCGGTATATGCAATATAAATATCAACTTAAAAATGCCACCCAATTCGGCTGGCCCGGTTTGAAGGGTTACGCCTTTAACTCCGCCAATGATTTTGCCGAAGCCAGCGCGGTGTTATTTGAAGTTACCGACCGCCATGGGCGGGTAAGAAATACGTTGAGTGACCGCATTTACTTGGTACTGGAAGGAGAAGGAGAATTTGATATCAACGGCGAAAAGATCCCGGTTCAACCTTATGATGTTATCATAGTACCGAAAAATACCGAGTATGACTACCGGGGAAATTTAAAACTCTTTTTGGTCCATTCGCCCGCCTATGATCCGGCGTCCGATGTTGACCTGGAGTCCAGGCAGGATTGATAAGAAAAGATTACTAGCTCCTTGGTTAATTTTTTAATTAACCCTTCTCTCCATTATATTTTTTTACCTTTCGGCAAAAGGGAAGTTGATTTAGGGTAGCTGCCGTTTTTAAAGATCCCCAACTCTCTCATTTTGAGGTACGGGAATTACTTTTTAAGTGCGGTTTCTGCTTTTTGTTCACAAACAAAACTCCGCTTATGACAGCTTTTTAAATTCGGCAGGGAAAAGTCAATGAGTCTCCATTAATCGGCGAATTCTCTCTACTAACTCTTCCCGGGTCTCGGAGTTTTCGCCGTTAGCCAGATCCTCGGCCATTTCCATGACCTCATCTGCTACTCCCTCATCCTCCGGCCATTCTACTGACTCCACCGGCAGACCGGCTTCTTTTATCATCTCGTCCAGTATGGCGTTTACCTCTGGTCCGGCATCTTGTAGACGCTGGACCAGCGGAGCGGCCGGGTTGAGATCATCCAGCATAGCCGGAATCGACTCCTCGTCCTCTTGCCAGGAAAACTCGTCTCCTTCTCCCATATTGTTTTGACTGTCTGTCATACCAATTAATTATATCATTTTCTTGCTTTAACACCACCATAACATCACAGTACTTGGGCTTTCTAATCGCTGTGCCATACATATTGGTTTGGCTGGATAAAAGAGGTTCGTTATGCTAAGATAAGCCACGTTATGGCGGAAATACCTTATAACAAAATAACCAACGGCAGTTATATTATTTTGGACAGTGAACCATATGAGGTACTGGATTCTCATATCTTTCGCAAACAACAACGCAAAGCGGTTAACAAGACCAAGCTTCGCAATCTGATCTCGGGCAAGGTGACGGAACGCTCCTTTCACCAATCGGAAAAGGTAGAGGAAGCCGAGGTGGATAAAAAAGACGCTGTCTATATCTATTTTCGCAACGGCCATTACTGGCTTCATGCCGCAGCCGACAAAAGTGACCGCTTCAGTGTACCGCAGGAACTGGTGGGTGAGCCGGGCCGTTTTTTAGTTAACGGTACCGAAGTAACAGCCCTGATGTTCAATAACGAAGTTATCGGCTTGGAACTTCCCATAAAGATGGAGCTGTCGGTCACCCAAGCTCCGCCCGGCGACAAGGGAAATACCGCCCAAGGAGGTACCAAGCAGGTGACCCTGGAAAGCGGGGCGGTGGTGACCACTCCGTTGTTCGTCAAAGAAGGGGATCGTATCAGGATCAACACCCGTACCGGTGAATACACCGAGCGGGCAACGTCTTGATCTGTGTTCGTTTGTTAGCGGTTTTTTGCGGTATTGATATTTCAAATAGCACCTGCGCTTTCAGCCCCTCACATGCTCTTGTATGCGAGGGGTTCTTGGTACCGGGGTTTATATGAGTAACCCGGTTTGTTGTCGAGGTTGGTTTCTTAAAATCCGTACCATTCGCCGTCAATATAGACGGCATAAAAGGCCATTATCTCTCCCTCTTCATTTTCTCGGGCTATCTCTACCATCTGTTGACCGGTTCTCCACTTGGTTTCTTCTTCCAGTAACAACTCTACCGACAGCTGCTCGGCATATTCGGCTGATTGTTCGGCCGCGTTTTCTAATGCTTCATCGCTTTGTCCGGCTATCAGCTCGCCCAGCTGGGGTTCCTGGATGTTTGAAGATAAGAATTCCAAATATTCGCGAATCTCAAAGATCTCTGCTTCCCGGTATTGCTCGGCGGAATGAATGATCGCTCGGGCGATCCTTGTTTTCTCTTCATTGTCCAGTTTCGGTAATGGGCCGCTTGCTTCTTGCGGTTCGGTTGTTGTTCCTTTCTCTTGTTCCGGTTCAGGAGACGGTTGGTATTCTCCCATCTCTTCCTGCGTTCGGTGATCTTCTTCTCTATCTTCGTCCATGGTACCGGCCGATATTACGAACAGTACCAAAGTCACCGCCAGGGCAATGATCAAACCTACCACTACCGGCATTCCGCTTGGAAACAGTTCGGAGCTTTGTCGGGATTGGTTTGGTTGTTGACTCATAATAACAAGCTTATTAATTACATTATATCAACCGGCAGACAAATGTAAACTTCTCGCAAACCACTCATACCGAGCAAGAACCCCCGTTTTGCCTTTGCCTGTCGGGTGGTTTGGATTATAATGGTAAACAGTAATAGATTATTCGCTAAAGGAATTTTTATGAATTATAAATATCTTTTTAATTTAGGATCGCCTCGGTTTCTTTTTTATTCGGCGGTACTTGTGGTGATGATGGGGGTGTTGGTCGGAGGTTCCGACCCGCTGCCGGTTGAAGGGTCTCAGGACCGCCTAAGAGATCTAAGGGATCAGTTGGCCGAACTGGAAAGACGGTTGCGGGGACAGGAAGAGGTTGCTTCCGATGTCCAGGAGTGGGACGGGGAAGAATTTACCGAAGATCTCAATATCGGATCTCATGGAAGTGAAGTCCAACGCCTGCAGGAATGGCTGAACCAAAACGGCTACACTGTGGCCGAAACCGGCTCCGGCAGCTCCGGACAAGAGACCGAATATTTCGGTTTGGCTACTCAACAGGCGGTGGCCGCCTTTCAGGAGGATCGGGGTATAACTCCCGCCGAGGGTTATTTTGGTCCGGTTACCCGGAGGCAAATGAATGAACTCTTAGAAGAAACTGCCGCTGTTGAAGAACCTATTGCCGAGCCGCAACCGGAGGAACCGGATGAAGATAGAAATAAATATGACGTTACCGGAGACGGTCAAGTAACCCAACAGGATGTGGATGCGGTCATGGATTGTCTTCTGGACCGAGAGGGGTGTGACGAAGACCAAAGGAGGCGTGCTGACATAACCGGAACCGGTCAAGTGGATTCTAATGATCTGCGAGCGGTGATCTCTGCCTACATGGATTCAAACGGATATAACGGAACAACAGCGGAAGAACCAGTTGATCCGGATGATGGTGAAGAACTACCGTCCGAGGATCCGGAAGAGATGTTTCAAGGCCTTCGCAATTTACTGGCTCCCGAGGTAGAGGAGGGGCCGGAGGAAGAAGAGAAAACCGCCAACCAGGTGATCTTTGGTGATGTGTTGGGTCATGGTCAAACACCCGATCTGGAGATCTTTGATAGTTTGCCGAGCGATCTTAATATGAGCGGCGGTTATTATTATACCGGATACCAAAACTATGT
>Ga0207421_10008383_pt1 | contig 10738 bp, 7 predicted proteins | sample SodLakKL_010_SED_4_FD_187542 | JGI IMG/M metagenome (GOLD analysis project Ga0207421, IMG submission 187542) | Alkaline sediment microbial communities from Lake Tanatar, Kulunda Steppe, Russia - 8KL_010_SED (SPAdes) (version 2) | ecosystem: Environmental > Aquatic > Non-marine Saline and...
CCACCGGATCACCACGCCCTTCGCCGACGTGGTCTGTACGCCACGCCGATTCGAGGACGACTACGGCGACGGTCACCTGCGCTATGACGGCTATCAGGAACTGGCATACCTCCACCCCGAGCGCTTTTCCCCATCGCCCGGGGCGCTCCGGGCCCACGGCGTCGAGCCCGACGAACGGTATTTCGTCGTCCGCTTTCGCAAGTGGGACGCCCTCCACGACGTCGGCGAGGCGGGCCTCTCACCTGCGGGGAAACGGCGACTCGTCTCCCTTCTCGCCGGCAACGGCGAGGTCTACATCACGAGCACCGACGAACTCCCGCCGGAACTCGAGCCCTACCGACTTCCGGTCCCGGCCCACCTGATCCACGATCTGCTGTACTACGCCGACTGCTATGCCGGCGATTCGGCGACGATGGCGACCGAGGCGGCCGTCCTCGGGACGCCTGCCGTCCGCATCCAGTCGTTCGCCGACCCCGAGACCGACATGAGCAACTTCCGGGAACTCGAGGAACGCTTTGGCCTGCTCCGATCCACGGCGGACGAAGCGGTCGCCCTCGAAGCCATAGAAGAACTCGTCACCGATCCGGAGGCCACCGAACGGTGGCACAGACGGCGGGAACGGCTCGTCGCGGAGAAAATCGACGTCACGCCGTTCGTGGTGAAGCTTCTGTCCGTAGCTGCCGGCGAGAAAGTCGAACCGACGCCCCGTCGGCCCCGGGTTCCCGGGTAGTTACTCCCCACTCGGGGGGTCGTCGGCCCCACCCACACGGTCCGGGAGGACGATCGCCCGCTCCTCGAGGCTCACCCGGAGGGGGGCTCCGGCGGTTTCCGCCTCGCGCCTGTAGGCCGACTCGTCGCGTGCCTCCCGTGGCGTGAGATAGTCGCCGTCGACGTCGATGTCGGCGTCCCCACAGAGGCGTTTCAGGATCGATCGTGCCCCCTCGGTCGTGATCGCCGGCGGTGCGATCGCCCGCTCCCGGGCGAGGGTCCGCGCCGTCTCACCCTCGAGGAGGGCCTCGATCTCCCGCTCGTCGTAGCCCCGTTCGGCGAGGGCCGTCCGGACCCGACGGGCGATCGAAGGGGCGTGTCGGGTCGGGAACAGCGGCCAGTCGGTTCGTGGGGGATCCATGACGATCCGGTACCGTCGCAGTGGCGTCCGTGCGGCGGCGGGCAGGGGGACGTCCTCGAGGCGGCCGGACCTGCCGAGGACCCGGATCGTCCCCCGGTAGAAGTCGACGTCCGCCCAGGTCGCCCCGCCGCGTCGGTCGTCCTCCGGGACACAGAAGAGTTCGGAGCCACGGACGCCGGTGTGGGCCAACACGGCGACCATCGCGTACTCCCGGAACCGTTCTAGCCGGTTATCCTCGGCCTCGAGGCCCCCTCTCAGGTGTGCAAGGAGGGTTCGCCACGCCTCCTCGAGGTCCTCCCTGCGGTCCGGGGTCGACGGCGTCTCTGCCGACGGCAACGGCTCGGCGACCGACTCCGCCCGTGCCGGGTTCTCCGCGACGATGCCACCTCGCACACACCACGAGAGAAACGCCCGGACGACGGCGAAGTACGTCCGTGCCGTCGAGGCGGCGTACTCGCCACGATCGACTCGGTCGTCCAGTTTCGCCGCGTACGATCGCATGTGGGCGGCCCCGAGGGCGGAAAGCGTGGTGAGACCGTGTTCGGCCTCGAGCCACTCGGCCCATCGCCGGAGGATCGAGCCGGCGTTCGCGGCGTACGCGCCCGCACCCGGGCCGTCGGGATCGCCGACGGCCTTGCGCTCGAGGTAGGCGTCGACGGCGTCTTCGACTGCGACGTCGCTCACGGACCCACCCCCCCGACGACGGACGCCCCCCTCACCACGGGGGGAAACCGCGGCTCACGGTCGGCAGGTCGGCCGTCGCTCATCCACCTCGAGACAGTGGTTCCACCCACCTAAAGATGGCTCTCGACCGGGTCGGTCCGGGCCCCCGGAGGGAATCCACAGCCGGCGAACGTCACGAACGTTCACCCGAGAACACATAGATCACCTGGGGAGTATCAATACACCTTATATCGGGGGTTTTTCGTACCGATGTTCGAACCTACCCCCAATGACGGAAAAAGAGGACGCACTCGAGTACCACCGATCGACCCCACCCGGCAAGATCGAGATCGCGACGACCAAACCGACGGCGACCCAGCGGGACCTCTCGCTCGCGTACTCGCCGGGGGTCGCCTGGCCCTGCCGGGAGATCGAGGGGACCCCCGGGGAATCGTACACCTACACCGCCCGGGGGAACCTCGTCGGGGTCGTCTCGAACGGGACGGCCGTCCTCGGTCTGGGTGATATCGGGGCGGAGGCGTCGAAACCCGTCATGGAGGGGAAAGGCGTGCTGTTCAAACGCTTCGCCGACATCGACGTCTTCGACGTGGAACTGGATCTGGCCGAAACGGACGCGTTCGTCGAGGCCGTCGCCGCGATGGAACCAACCTTCGGCGGGATCAACCTCGAGGACATCGCCGCCCCCCACTGTTTCGAGATCGAGAGACGCCTGCGCGAGCGCATGGAGATCCCCGTCTTCCACGACGACCAACACGGCACCGCGATCATCTCCGGGGCCGCGCTGGTCAACGCCGCCGGGTTAGTCGGGAAAGAACTGGCGGACCTCGAGGTCACCTTCGCCGGTGCGGGCGCGGCAGCCGTCGCCACCGCCCGCTTTTACGTCTCCCTCGGAGTGAAACGCGAGAACGTTACCATGGTCGACGTCGATGGTATCCTGACGACCGAACGCGCCGAAGCCGGCGACCTCGACCCGTACAGCAGGGAGTTCGCCCGCGACGTTCCCGAGGGCGGCCTCGAGGCGGCGATGATCGGTGCGGACGTCTTCGTCGGCCTCTCGGTCGGCGGGATCGTCGACGAGGGGATGGTGCGGTCGATGGCCGACGATCCGATACTGTTCGCGATGGCAAACCCCGAACCCGAGATCGGCTACGAGGCGGCCAAAGGGGCCCGTGAGGACGACGTCATCGTGGCCACGGGTCGCTCTGACTACCCCAACCAGGTCAACAACGTCCTCGGCTTCCCCTTCCTCTTCCGGGGCGCACTCGACGCGCGGGCGAGCGAGATCAACGAGGAGATGAAAGTCGCCGCCGCCCGGGCGCTTGCCGACCTTGCCCGTCAGGACGTCCCCGACGCCGTCCGGAAGGCCTACGGCGACCAGCCCCTCCAATTTGGCCCCGAGTACATCATCCCCAAACCCGTCGACCCCCGCGTCCTCTTCGAGGTCGCCCCCGCCGTGGCGAAGGCGGCCGTCGACAGCGGCGTCGCCCGCCGGGGGATCGACCTCGAGGGCTACCGCGAGGAACTCGAGGCCCGCCTGGGGAAAGACCGCGAGATGATGCAGGTGATCCTCAACAAGGCCAGACGCGACCCAAAACGCATCGCGCTCGCGGCGGGTGACGACGCGAAGATGGTCCGGGCTGCCTACCGCCTCGAGGACGAGGGGATCGCCGAACCCGTGTTGATCGGCGACCCCGGCGAGGTCGAGCGGGTCGCGGCGGAACTCGGCCTCGAGTTTTCCCCCGAAGTCGTCGAGCCCGCTGGTGTGGACCACGACGACTACGTCGACCACCTCTATCGGGCCCGACGACGGAAGGGGCTCACCCGGTCGGAGGCCGAATCCCTGATCGAGGACAGCAACTACTACGCCTCGGTGATGGTCGATCGCGGGGACGCAGACGGGATGCTCACGGGGTTGACCGACCACTACCCCTCGGCGTTGCAGGCCCCCCTCCAACTCGTCGGGACGGCCGACGACGCCGAGTACGCCGCCGGCGTCTACATGCTCGCGTTCAGGAAACGCGTGGTCTTCCTCGCGGACGCGACGGTCAACCAGGACCCCGACGAGGAGGTGCTCGCGGAAGTCACCAAACAGGCCGCAAAACTCGCCCGTCGTTTCAACGTCGAACCGCGTGCCGCCTTGCTCTCGTACTCCGACTTCGGCAGCGTCGACAACGAAGGGACCAGAAAACCCCGCCGGGCCGCACGGGTTCTCCGGGAAGACCCCGACGTGGACTTCCCCGTCGACGGCGAGATGCAAGCCGACACGGCCGTCGTCGAGGAGATGCTCACCGACACCTACGAGTTTGCCGACCTCGAGGAACCCGCGAACGTGCTCGTCTTGCCGAACCTCGAGGCGGGCAACATCACCTACAAACTCCTCCAGCGACTCGGCGGCGCGGAGGCCATCGGCCCGATGCTCGTCGGGATGGACGAGCCGGTCCACGTCCTCCAGCGTGGCGACGAGGTCCAGGACATCGTCAACCTCGCGGCCGTGGCGACGGTCGACGCACAGGAGTAGTCCGGGGTCGTCCGTTCGTTTTTCCCGAAAAGACGTCACGAACGCTCGGGACTTCGTCCCGGCTCCAGCGGGAGTATGGACGGTCTACGAAAGCTACGCGTCGCTCTGGACGTCGAGTTCGTCCAGTGAATCGATTTCCTCGCTGATCCGTTCGATACGAGTCGTCTGTTCTTCGTTCGCGGCGGCGATCTCCTCGGACATGCTCGCGACGTCTTCGAAGTTATCGGCGGCCTCGTCTACCATCGAAGCGATCTCTTCGCTGCTTGCCGCCTGGTCGTCGGTGGCTTCGGCGACCCCCTGGACGCCCTGGTAGGCCTCCTCGACGACGGCTGCGATCTCCTGGAAGGTTTCCCCGGAGCCCCGTGCCCGACCGACGCCGTCCCGGATCACCTCGGTCGTCTCTTCGAGGCTCTCGACAGTCCCGTCCGTGTTATCACGGATATCCGTAACGATGCCCTCGATCTCACCCGCCCGTTGTTGGGATTCCTCGGCTAAGGACTTGACCTCGTTGGCGACGACGGCGAACCCGTCACCCGCCTCACCTGCCCGTGCGGCCTCGATCGAGGCATTCAGTGCGAGTAAGTTCGTCTGATCGGCGATGTCGTTTATCACTGCCACGAGTTCGTCGATCTCCTGGATGTTTTTCTGGAGGGCCGAGACCTCCTCCATGACCTCCGACTGGGACGTCTCGATCTCTCCCATGACGTCGATCGTGGTTTCCGCTTCTTGCTCACCCTCGTTTGCCATCCCGCGGGCCCGTTCGCTGACGTCGCTTACCTCGTCGGCGGTCGCCGCGATCTCCTCGACCGTTGCACTGAGCGAGGACACCTCACTCGAGACCTCGTTGATCGAGTCGGTTTGCTCGTCTGCAAGCGAACTGATCTCCTGTGACGTTGCCGCGACGTTTCTCGAGGACTGTTTCAGGTCGTCGATCGAGGATTTGATACTCCCGGTCGCCCCCTTGAGCCTCGAGATATCCCGAAACGTCTCGCTGATCCCGACGACGTTCCCGTGCTCGTCGTGGATCGGCTTTACCACCAGTTCCGTCGGGATCACTCGCCCGTCGTAACTCTCCTTTTCGACTTCGACGCGGATTTCCGCTTGTCCCTCGTCGACGATCTGTTTGAGTGTACAGTTGCCCGTTCCGCATACCTTGTCGTTACAGAACTGGTCGTAGCATTTGGTCCCGTATTGCCCCTCGGCTTCGATCCCCCCCATCTCCCTCATCCGATCGTTCTCGAGAACGACGTTGAACTCCGTGTCAAGGATTCGCATCGCAGCGCCCGAGGAGTCCATGATCTGTCGGATGTTGTCCTTGAGGACGTCCCTGATCTCGTCCTCACTGAGTGCCTTTCCACGGGTGATGTTCTGTGTGAGATCCCCCTTTCCACGGGTGATGTCACGTGTTAGGTTATTTTTGCCTCGAGACATGACCTGCGCTTCACAGCCACGTAGCTTAGCATTTTGGGCCAAACGCTCAGTAGCATACAGATTCGGGAGGTAATTCCTGTATTGGTATACACACTCGGTTTTCTACGGTCACACGGTGTCACACAGCCGCAATTAGGGACGGATACCGCGAAAACGCCGGACGGGACCGACGGGAGAGAACGAATATTTCCCGCCCGACCGTTCGTTTATCCTGTCGGACGCCCTACCACGGGCATGACACAGTCCGTCGAGGAACTAGTCGCAAAACTCCACGAACACCTCGAGGCGACCCAGTCGCTGCCCGTCGAACGCGAGGCCAGTCGGTGGATCGGCGAGGCCGAGGCGGTCGTGAGCGACCTGGTCTACGCGAACGTCGAGACGTCGGTGATCGAAACGCGCGTGACTCACGTGGTCGAGCTCTTAGCGCACGTCGACGGAACCGGTGACGACGACGCCGACGAACACGTCCGTGCCGCCCGAGAACTCGCCGACCGGATCCTCGAGGCCGTCGACACGTAACCGGAGTTATCTCGAGAAAACCCCACAGGACACTTCTAACTATCGTGACGATGAACAATCAGTATGGACACTGACGATCGCGGCGACGGCTCGTCGGAACTAGAAGACCCTGAACGAGTGCTCGCGTTCCTCATAAGATCTCGAGACCACCGACGTCTCACTTATCCCTCGAGGTCGAACACCGCCCCGGGCCCGTCGACCTCGAGGCCGGCCACCCGACAGACGTCCCACAGCGTCGCACCGTTGCTCGTGATCACGGGAACGCCGAGGTCGGCCTCGAGGCGCTCGATCGCGGCCATCGAGCGGTAGTTCGTACAGGAGACGAAGACGGCGTCGACGGCGGCGTGGCCGAGCAGTTCGGCGGCCCTGGCCGCGTCGGAACTCATCGCGTCGAGTTCGTCGACGGTGACGGACTCTAAGGCCATCCGGCCGGCGTGGATCGAGGTCCCCTCGGGGACCTGCTGGCGGAACTCGATTTCGGCCGTGGTGTTCGAGGAGGGAACGACGAGGCCGATACACCTGGTCATAATTCATTCAACCCCCGAGTTGCTGGGAGGGGGACTCGAAACGCGTTCTCCCGGCGGTTTCGTCGACGGAATCGTTGACTGGACCATGACCAGGTGTAGAGATGTCGTCGCCACTCGCGGTCCTCGCTCATCGGTCCTCGCACTTGCCGTCAGCGCGGTCGGCCTCGATGGCCTCCGGGTCACGTTCGTCGGGGTCGCCGTGACCGCCGCCGCCGGGCGTGCGGACGGTGACCGTCGTCCCTTCCTCGACGTCAACGGTGGTCTTCGCCGCCACCGACTCGCCGTCGATCAGGTTCTCGCCGGGCTGGCCGTCCGCCCCGCCGGCGACGCCTCTCGGGGCGTGGCGGCGTCGTTCGGTCAAGAGAGAGACCGTGGCGTCGGTCTCGACGGTGACGGTGCGCTCGAGGCCGAGGCCGCCGCGCTGGGTGCCGTCCCCACCACTGCCCTCGCGGAAGGCGTAGCGTTCGACCCGCAGGGGGTACTCCGTCTCGATGGACTCGACGGGGGTGTTGAGCGTGTTGGTCATCCCGACCTGGACGCCGTCCATGCCGTCTTTCTCCGCGCGAGCGCCGAAGCCGCCGGCGATGGTCTCGTAGTAGGTAAAGGAGCCGTCGCGTGCGCCGATGGTCAGGTTGTTCATCGTGCCCTGGCCCTGGGCGGGGACGCGGTCTGGTGCGGCCGTCGCGAGCGCCGTGAAGACGACGTCGGTGACGCGCTGGCTGGTCTCGACGTTGCCGCCGACGACCGCCGCCGGCGGCTCGGGGTTGAGCATCGACCCTTCGGGAGCCTCGACCGAAACCGGCTCGTAACAGCCGTGGTTCGGCGGGATCTCGGGGTCGGTGACACACCGGACGACGAAGTAGACGGCCGATTTGGCGACCGCCATTGGCGCGTTTAAGTTCCCCTCGAGCTGGTCGCCGGTCCCGGAAAAGTCGACGTCGATCGAATCACCCTCGACGGTCACCGAAACGGTGATCTCGACGTCCTCGTCGGTTACCCCGTCGCCCTCGAGGACGTCCGTCGCCTCGTAGGTGCCATCGGGAAGCTCCCCGATCTCGGTGACGATCCGGTCGTGGGAATAATCGATGACGGCGTCGAAGCCGGCGAGGACCGTCTCGCGGCCGTGTTCGTCGAACAGCGATTCTAGTCTGGCTTCGGCGCGTTCGTTCGCCGCGAGTTGGGCCCGGAGGTCGGCCTTTCGTTCTCCGGGGTTGCGGACGTTCGCGAGCACGAGTGAGTAGACGTCCTCGCGGATCTCGCCGCCCTCGACGAGGCGGATCGGCGGCAGTCGAAGGCCCTCCTGGTAGATCTCGCGTGCGCCGGCGGGCATACTGCCGGGGGTCATCCCGCCGACGTCGGCGTGGTGGGCCCTCGAGACGGCGTAGCCGACGACCTCGCCGTCGGGGGCGAGCGTCGAGACCATCGTCACGTCGGGCAGGTGAGTGCCACCCCTGAAGGGGTCGTTGAGGATGAAGACGTCCCCGGGTTTGGGGTCGAACGCTGTGACGGCGTCGACCGCTTCGGGCATCGCACCCAGGTGGACCGGGATGTGTTCGGCCTGGGCGATCATCCGCCCCTCGGCGTCGAACAGCGCCGTCGAACAGTCCCGGCGTTCCTTGATGTTCGGCGAGTACGCCCCACGGATCAGGGTCTGGCCCATCTCCTCTGCGGCGCTCTCGAACTGGTTTCGCAGTACCTCGAGTGTGATCGGGTCGATTCCGTCGGTTTCGGTCGTCATCAGTTGTCCACCCCCTCTCGGGTCATCACGAGGGTTCCATCGTCCAAGATGTCGCCCGCCCACGTCGGCGGGACGACGGTCGTACTCTCGGCCTGTTCGAGCACTGCCGGGCCGGAGATCGTCGTTCCGGGCTCTAAGCGGTCGCGGTCGTAGACGGTCGTCTCGCGTGCGCCGGCTCCGGGGAAGTACGCCTCCCGGGATCCAAGCAGGGCGTCACCGTCGCCCTCGTGACGGACGACCGGCTCGACACCTTCCACCGTGGCCGTCGCCCGCAGGTTGACGACCTCGATCCCCTCGTCCATCCGGTAGCCGTAGGCCTGTTCGTGGGCCTCGTGGAACCGGGCGGCAACGGCCTCCGCGTCGAAGCGCCCGTCGACGGGGACGGTGATCTCGAAGCTCTGACCGGCGTACCGACAGTCCGCGGCGCGGGAAACGACCGCGGCGTCGCGGTCGGAGGCGTCCGCGAGCACGTCGGCGACGAGGTCGGCGTAGACGTCCTCGAGACGTTCCCGATCGGCCGAACCCGGTTCGACCCCAACGGTCCGAACCGCGTCGTAGCTCTCGTCCGCGGCGAGCAGACCAAAGGCGGAGAGGACGCCGCCGGGTCGCGGAACGACCACGCGGTCGACCTCGAGAGCGTCCGCCAGCGCCGCGGCGTGCATCGGACCCGCGCCGCCGAAGGCGACCAGTGCGAACTCACGGGGGTCGTGGCCGCGTTCGACGGTCACCGAGCGGATCGTGCGGGTCATCGTCGCGTTCGCCACGCGGTAGACGCCCTGGGCGGCCTCGAGTGCGTCCTCGAGACCCGCCTCCTCGGCCAGGGCCTCGAGGGCCTCCGCTGCAGCCTCGACGTCGAGGGTCATCTCGCCGCCCAGCGCGGTTTCGGGGCCGATGTAGCCCAGCACGACGTTGGCGTCGGTGACGGTCGCGTCGGTGCCCCCGCGGCCGTAACAGGCGGGGCCGGGCTGAGAACCCGACGACTGGGGGCCGACCCGGAGTGCGCCGCCGGCGTCGACCCAGGCGATCGAGCCGCCACCCGCACCGACGGTGTTGACGTCGACCATCGGCGTGCGGATCGGGACGCCCGCGATCTCCGAATCGGTCGTCCGTTCGGCTTCCCCGTCGCGGACGAGGCTGACGTCACTCGAGGTCCCGCCCATGTCGAAGGTCACGAGTCCCGCGACGTCGTCGTCGTCGACGGTCGCCGCGGCACCGACGACGCCGGCTGCAGGGCCCGAAAGCGTCGTCGTCACGGCGTGTTCACGGACCGTCTCGGGGTCGGCGATGCCGCCGTTTGCCTGCATGATCTGTGGCCTGGGGATTCGTTCACTCTCGCTCTCCTCGACCAGTCGCCCGACGTAGTTGTCGATCGCCGGGCGGACGTAGGCGTCGGCGGCCGTCGTCGACGTGCGCTCGTACTCGCGAAACTCCGCGAGCACCTCGTGGGAGGCGGAGACGGGGACGTCGAGTTCCCCACGGAGGGTCTCGGCGACGACCCGTTCGTTTTCTGGGTCGGCGTAGGCGTGCAGCATGGAGACGGCGACGGCCTCGACTCCTTCCTCCCTGAGGGTTCCAGCGAGGTCGCGCACCTCCGCGGGATCAACCGGCGTCTCGACGCCCGCGGCCGTGGTTCGTTCCTCGAGTCCGAACCGTCGCCGCCGGGGGACGAGCGGTTCGGGCTTCTCGGCCTCGAGGTCGTAGAGGTCGGGGCGGGCCTGCCGGCCGATCTCGAGGACGTCCCGGAATCCCTCTGTCGTCACGAGGGCCGTTTTCGCACCACCGCGCTCGAGGAGGGCGTTGACCGAGACGGTCATCGCGTGGGCGAACTCCTCGAGTTCGCTCGGGTCGATTCCCGCCTGCTCACAGGCTTTCGCGATCCCTTCCAGAACGCCGACGCTCTGGTCGTCGGTCGTCGAGGGGACCTTGGCAGTGACGAGTCGATCGTCGACCGACAGCGCCACGTCGGTGAACGTGCCGCCGACGTCGACGCCGATTGCGGTTTCCCGTTTCATACCGGTCAGAGGCCGACCAGTCCGGTCAATACTTCGATTGACGCTGGCAGGGTGTCGGTGGGTGTGAACGTGCTCGACACGGGGTTGTGTAACTGTTACGAAATTCAGTAAGATGTAGTAGTAGTTAGTACTGATTCACCGACCACTTTCAGTATGGTTGGCGACTATTTTTCTTCGTGG
>Ga0207421_10008384_pt1 | contig 10738 bp, 11 predicted proteins | sample SodLakKL_010_SED_4_FD_187542 | JGI IMG/M metagenome (GOLD analysis project Ga0207421, IMG submission 187542) | Alkaline sediment microbial communities from Lake Tanatar, Kulunda Steppe, Russia - 8KL_010_SED (SPAdes) (version 2) | ecosystem: Environmental > Aquatic > Non-marine Saline and...
GCCATCTTCACGTACTGCTGGGTGATGGTGGAGGCACCCGATTCGATGCCGCCCGCCGAGAAGTTCGTCAGTGCAGCACGGACGATGGCCAGGTGGTTGACGCCCTCGTGCTCGTAGAAGGCGGCGTCCTCGGTGGCGAGCACCGCATCGATGGCGACCTGCGGGATCGCGTCCAGGGTCACCGGCGACCGGTTCTCCTCGAAGGTCAGCTCCGCCAGCTCCGCGCCGTCGACGGCGTACACGTAGGAGTTCTGCGGAGGGGTGTCGGCTTCCCCGAGCGGTGGCACGTCCAGTACGTCGTTCCTCACCGCGCCGATGAGGTCGTTGGTCGCCAGGGCCGCGGGCAGGAACAACGCGCCCAGCAGCAGGCCGGTCACACCCACGATGATCACGACCAGGATCAACCGGCCCGTGATGGCGCCCAGCCGTCCCGCCGTGCGGGGCCCGAGGGAGCCGCTCAAGCGGTCACCTCGGGCACGCCGGTCTCGGGTCGGGACAGACAGGCCGGGAGCATCACGTGGCGACCTCGAGGTGGATGCCGCCCCAAGGGCAGCGCGGGCCCGCTGAGCTTACCGAGTTGCCGACTCCGTGCCCCGAGGTCCCCCGCCATCGGGCCGCATCGTCGTTCGCGCAACTAGTCATCTCTGGCCGGGCGAACCCCCGGCATGGACTATGGAGTCAGGACCCTCGACGCCGTACGGTTCGACGCCGGCCGAGCTGCGGGCCGCGGACCGGGAGTGACATATGAACGATCGAGGGTGGATCGAACGGGCGAATTGCCGTGGGGTCGACCCCGATGCGTTCTTCGGGCGGGGCATGACGCACGCGAGAGCCGCACTCCGGCTCTGCCAGGAGTGTCCCGTCCAGGAGCCGTGCCTGGAGTACGCCCTGGAGGAGGAGATCGATTTCGGTGTCTGGGGTGGGCTCACCGAACGGCAACGGCGCAGCCTGCAACGCCGTCGACTGGCACGTACCGGGTAGCGCGCCGCCGCGCGGGGCCGGTCCGTCTCAGAGGTAGCCACTGGCGTTGCCGATGCCCGGTTCCTGGGACGGCTCGGGCGGTTCCATCCCGCGTTGCACGTCCCCGGGAGCGTCCTCGAAGGTCCGTCCACCGAAGCGGTCCCGGATGTGCTCGTCGATCCGGGCGGCCGTGGTGGCGATGGCCGCCACGGTGGTCTTCAACTCCGGTAGGTCGAGGGTCGTGCCGAGCAGGGTGTGTCGGAGCCACACCGCACGGTTGGGTGCGTCGTAGCTGAACGAGCCGAACCCGAGGGTGTGATTGGTGGTGAGCAGGAACGACGCGAGGGCGGGGGTGAGGTCGACGTCCAGGTTGGTCACGCAGAAGACCCCGACCTGTGGTCCGACCGGGCTGCCGCCGACCGTGACGAACACCCGCGCATCTTCGTGGGTGAAGGTGAAGTTGCCGAAGGCATCCACCTCGTACCCCCCGAGCACCGAGCGCAGGAGCGCACCGACGTGCGTGCGGAGGTCGTCGGGATCGATGAACACCCCGGTGCGGCGCGGTGGCTGCTGGGGACGGAGACCAGGAGCGACCGCGGCCAGGCCGGCGCCGGACGAGGAGGCGCGCTGCTCGGAGGGCGTCTGCGCGTCGTCTTCGGCCGCCTGCCCCGCATCCTGCCCGTCCGTGTCCGGCCCCTCAGCGCCGTCGGTCGACGAGTCGTCGTGTGGCGTGGGGGCCTGGTCGGTCATCCGTTGCGTCCCGTCATCAGCGTGGTGGCGATGACACCCAACCCGTCGAGGTCGTGGATGTCACCCCCGAGCAACGGCACCTCCACCAGCGTGTCCACGTTCGTGCTGTACAGCGCGGCCGTGACGTCACGGCGCTGGCGCCCGGCGAGGTTGCGCACGTCGCCGAGCAACCGCAGCACGGCGGCACTGGCCGGGCCCTCCGGGTCGTCCGCGCGTTCGAGTTCGTCCACGGCCCGCTGCAGTGCTGCGTCGGACGGGTCCTGCGGCACCTCCGGGCGGATCCGGTTGACCACGACCCCGGCCGCGTGCAAGCCCTCCTGCTCGAGACGCTCGAGGAAGAACTTGGCTTCGCGCAGCGGTGGTGGTTCGGGTGAGGTCACCACGACGAACCGCGAGCCCGGATCGCGAAGCAGTTCGAGCACCTCTTGCGCGCGCTGCTTGAACCCCTCGTACATCCCCTCGAAGTCGCGGAAGAACGTCGCGAGATCCTGCAACAGGTCCATGCCGGTGACGCGACCCGCGACCCTCATGAAGGCGGTGGCGCCGGCACCGACGACCTTCCCGATCCCGCGCCCGGCGACCATGCCGGGCTTGAGCAGCAGTTTGAGCAACCGCCCCTCGAGGAAGGAGGTCATCCGGTTGGGGGCATCCAGGAAGTCGAGTGCCGAACGGGTCGGCGGCGTGTCGATGACGAGCAGGTCCCATTCGCCGGCCTCGTGGAGCTCGTGGAGCCGCTCCATGGCCATGTACTCCTGCGTGCCCGACAGCGTGGATGACAGGGTGCGGTAGATCCGGTTGGACTTGATCGACCGCGCCTCCTCGGCCGATCCGGCGTGGCGGTCGATCAGGCGGTCGAACGTGGTCTGCATGTCGAGCATCATCGCCCACAGCTCGCCGCCCTCGGGCAGTTCGTCGTCGAGCTCGACCAGCGCGGGTTCGTCACCGAGCCCCTCGAGCCCCATCGACTGCGCCAGCCGGCGGGCCGGGTCGATGGTCAGCACGAGGGTGCGTCGCCCGGCCCGGGCCGCGGCGAGCCCGATCGCTGCCGCCGTGGTGGTCTTCCCGACCCCACCCGCCCCGGTGGCGACCAGGATGTGGGCGTCGGTGATGGCATCCGCGAAGGTGTGGGTGCGCGCCTCGTCGAGGCTGGCCCGGCTCACGCCCCCACCTCGGCGCCCGAACGCTGCAGCAACGCCGCGATCGCGTCCTCGTCCAGCTCCTCGGTGGCGCGCGGCCCGTCCTCGCCGAGCTGGAGGGCGACGACGTCGGCGAGGACATCGAGGTCGCCGACGTCGAAGGTCGCGCCGGTCAGCAGTGGCAGACTCAGCACCGGCACGCCGCAGCCCTCGGCGAGTTCGGCCCACAGCCCGGCTTGGAACGCGACGCGATCGGTGTGTGCGTGCGCGAGTTCCAGAGCGAGTTCCGCGGTGCGTCCCGACATCCGGGCCCCGGTCGCCGCGACCCGTTCCCGCAGGCCCTCGGCCCCCCCGGCCATCACCGTGTGCAGCGTCCGGGGGCCGAGACGGGGGGTCACGACCTGATTGGCCAGTACCGGGCCGATGGCGATGTCGGCGGACTTCAGCGCGGCGATGCCCTCGCTGGTCTCGCGGACGGGCATCTCCTCGAGCAGCGTCACGAGTACGGCCTGCACGCGACCGGGATCGGTGAGCATCTCCTTGATCTGGCCCGCCTGGCGACGGATCGGACCGACCCGCACGATCTCGGTGACACCTTCGGGAGCCTGCAGGAAGGGGATGATGCGACCGGTGGGCGGGGCGTCGACCACGATCAGGTCGTACTGCCGGCGACCGTCAGGCCGTCGGCGCTGTTCGATCTCGTAGAGCTTGCCCACCAGCAACAGGTCGCGAAGGCCCGGAGCGGCGGTGGTCACGAAGTCGAGCGCGTTGGAGCGTTCCATGACCCACTGCATGCGCTTGAGGCCGTAGAACAGCTCGAGGTACTCGTAGACCGATTCCGCCGCGTCGATCGATGCGCCCCACAACCCGGGCCGGAACTCGCGTTCCGTGTAATCCCAGGGTTGGGTACCGAACGTGCGGCTGAAGCCCTGGCGGCCCTCCACCTCGACGAGCAGTGTGCGCCGGCCGGACGCGACGGCCGCCAACGCGAGGGTCGCGGCGCCGGTGGTCTTGCCCACGCCCCCCTTGCCGGTGACGATGAGCATGTTCGACGAGAACAGCTCGTCGAACCCCGCGACGGCGGGGTTGGGGGCGGGGCGGTTGGTCTCGGGCATCGCGGGCGATCCTAGGTGGGTCTCGGGTGCTTCGGCTCCGCACGGTCGGCCGTCCGGGCGTCGGTACCATCATCGGCATGTCGATCTCGCTGACGGCGATCCGCCGCGCCCTCGTCCTGTCCGTGCTCGCGTTGCTCGTGCTCGCGCTCACGGCGTCCTTCGCGACCGCCCAGACGGAGGAGGTGGACGGGTCGTCCGGCGGGCAGGTCGTCGAGGTCCTGCCGCTGCGCGCCGGGTTGATCGATCCCCCGGTCACCTCGCAGATCCTCGACGTCATCGATCTCGCCGAGGCCCAGGGTTCGCAGCTGGTGGTGCTGCAGTACTCGTCGCCGGGGGCGGTCTCGGTCGACCTGGATGAGGTGATCGGTCGCATGCAGGCGACCGACGTCCCGGTCGCGGTGCTCATCGGGCCGCTCGGCGTGGGGGCGCAAGCGGCGGGAGCGGCCGGGCTGCTGTGGCTGGCCGCCGACATCCGGGCCGTCTCCGCCGATGCGTCGGTCGGGCCGCTCGACCCGGTCGACCTCGCCGACCTGGGCGGCGACTACCCGCTGCGGCAGCGCGTCGAGGAGTTCGTCGGCGCTGCGGACGCGGACACCGACCTGGCCGGGCGCCTGGTGGACACCGCGGTCCCCGCGGACGAACTCGTCGATGCCGGCGTCGTGACCCTGGCCGCACAGGGGCTCGAGCCACTGCTGGTCGAACTCGACGGGACCACCGTCGCGACCGCCGACGGCGGCGACACCACGCTCCGTATCCGGGCCGCCGAGGTGGAGGTCCGCTTCCACTCGCTCGGCCTGGTCCGCCGGGTGCTGCACGCCGCGACCACGGCCCCGTTCATCTATCTGCTGCTGGTCGTCGGGCTGGGAGCCCTGTTGTTCGAGGCGTTCCAGCCGGGCTTCGGCGTCGCCGGGCTCGCGGGGCTGGTGACGGTGGCGATCTCCGGCTTCGGGTTGAGCGTGCTGCCGGTGGTCTGGTGGGCCGTGGCGCTGGTCGTGCTGGGATTGTTGCTCTACGCCTTAGACACCGCCATCGCCGGGTTCGGACCGGTGACCCTGGCGGCCACCGTGTCGTTCGTGGTCGGTTCGCTGTGGTTCTACGCCTCCGAGGCGTTGGCACTCAACGCGTGGTTGGTCGGCGCGACCACGCTGACGGTCTTCGTCTTCTTCGTGTTCGTGATGACCACCGTGTTGCGTGCCCAGGCCGGGCCGGAAGGCGTCGCGATCGACGATCTGGTCGGACGCCCGGGCATCGTGCGCTCCGTGCTGAACCCGGAGGGCCACGTCTACATCGACGGGGCCTTGTGGCGGGCGCGTTGGACCGGCGACACCAAGCGGGCCAAGGTCGGCACGCCGGTGAGGGTCCACGGTGTCGACGGCGCGGTCGTGCTCGTCGAGGCGTTCGACCAGACGGCGGTCGATACGGCCCCGGACCGTGACGGTGCGAGCGTCGCTCCGGACGCCTGACCAGGCCTTTGGAGCCACCGACGGCCCGGGCGCGGCGGAAAGGGGCTAGTCACCAGGGGCTTCTGGCCCTAAGGTTGTCGGGCCGTCACCCGACCGAGGGGGCAATGTGCGCACACCGACGCCCAGTCGACGTCCGAGCATCTCGGGCCCCGACGACCCGCCGCCTGCCCGCGTGACGCGAGCGGCCGGGCGACCCCACGGGCCGCCGACGCTGGTCGACGTCTCGGAGGGCTGGAACCAGGAAGCCCGGTGCCGGGACGAGGATGCCGCGTTGTTCTTCGGCCCCAACGGTTTCGAGCCGAAACGCGAGCGTGTGGCCCGTGAGGGCGCCGCGAAGGCGATCTGCCGTTCCTGCCCCGCCGTGACGGTCTGCCGCGAGTACGCCCTGAGCCAGGCGGAGTTGTACGGCGTCTGGGGGGGTCTCGGCGAGACCGATCGTCGCGAGGTCCTCGCTCGCCGTGGCATCGTCGCCCACGCCGTCTGACGAACGCCTCGGGGCGGTGCTCCGCCCGCCGTTCGCGGTCGGACGGATTGGCGGTCGCGCGCCCGCTCGGGTAGGAACCGGTGACGCAAACCTTCGTTCCAGGAGCCGATGTGACCCGCTGGGAATACGCCACCGCACCGCTGATCAGCCACGCGCTGCAACAGATCCTCAACCAATGGGGCTCCGACGGGTGGGAGCTGGTCTGTGTGGTGGAGAACGTCGCCTACTTCAAGCGACCGGTCGGAGACGCCGCGTGAGCGGGGCCTCGGCTCGGCTGGAACAGCTCGGCCTCACGCTCCCGGCGGTCCCGACGCCCGCCGCGGCCTACCAGCCCTGGAGTCGGAGCGGTGGGCTCGTGTTCACCTCCGGCCAGCTACCGACGGTCGAGGGCGCCCTGCCGCGAACCGGGCGGTTGGGCGCGGAGCTCACCACGGACGAGGGCGCCGAGCTGGCTCGGATCGCCGCGCTGAACGTCCTGGCGGTGGCGGCGGCGGCGGCCGGCGACCTCGATGCGGTGCGGGTGGTGAAGCTCGTGGTGTTCGTGGCCAGTACGGCGACGTTCACCGAACAGCACCTGGTCGCCAACGGCGCCAGCACGCTGATCGGTGAGGTCCTGGGTGACGCCGGTGTCCACGCCCGGGCGGCGGTCGGTGTCGCGTCGCTCCCGCTGGGAAGCCCGGTCGAGGTCGAGGCGATCATCGAGGTCGTCGGCGGGAGCTCCGGGTGAGCCCGTCCGCGACGGGCGTGGATGCGGTGGACGCGGCCACGATCGTGTTGGTGCGTGACGCGAAATCCGGGCAGCCGGCCCGCGGCGGGATCGAGGTCCTGCTGTTGGAGCGCCACCTCGACTCGGACTTCGCCGGCGGCGCACTGGTGTTCCCCGGTGGCAAGGTCGATGCCGCGGATCGCGACCTCGATCCGGCCCGGTGGGAGGGGGCCGACCTCCGGACCTGGGGGGAACGGCTCGGGGCCGAGACGAGGTCCGATGCGCTCGGTCTGCTCGTCGCCGGGGTCCGTGAGACCTTCGAGGAGGCCGGGATCCTGCTGGCTCGCCGGGAGGACGGCTCGGCGATCGTGGCGTCCGACCTGGGCACGCCCAGCTTCGTCGAGGCGCGCCGCCGCCTGGCCTCTCGCGACGAGCGCTACGACTGGCGTCCCTGGCTCGAGCAGCAGCGACTGGTGCTCGACCTCGGCGCGTTGGCGATGTGGTCGTGGTGGGTGACCCCGACCGGGATGCACAAACGGTTCGACACGCGGTTCCTCGTCGCGCGTCTGCCCGAGGATCAGGCCGCGGCGCACGATTCCGTCGAGATGACCTCGCTTCGGTGGGTGAGCCCCTCGGAGGCGTTGGCGGCGCAGGCGCGTGGTGACATCGTGATGATCTACCCGACCCGTCGCAACCTGCGCGACCTTGCCCGCTACGACGATGCGGACTCCCTGTTGGAAGCCGCGCACGGGGACCGTGTCGATCGCCGCAGGATCATGCCGAGCGTCGTCGAGGTCGGCGGCGAGCCGATGGTGCAACACCCCGACGGGGATCCACCGGAACCGGTGTGACCGCGCGGTGGAGTTGCACCTCCGCGCGTGCGGGATGCGTCACGGATGCCAACCCATCCTGACCCGGGCCCGTCGGCGAACCCGGGCGTCGTCCCAACGTCACCGCTCGCGACGATGTGCTGCGCGGCTCCCGACCGGGCGCCCGCGCCCACCGGGGGTCGCGACCTCCGCCGGTACGTCGCCGCTCGGATGCTTCGGCATCCGGCCATCGGCCCCGGGGCCCTCACGGGTCCGGGGGCCGTTGCGTGTGCGCTGTGGGGCCGCGGCGCGATTAGGCTCGGGCCGTGCCCACGCTCCCCGATCCGCCCGTCGATCCACGCCAGCGCTGGTCCCTGCCCGCCTTCGGCGCCATGGACCGGGTCACCGAACTCGACGAGGTCGTCACGCGGGTGCTCGCGCCCAACCCGTCGCCGATGACCCTCGACGGCACCAACACCTACGTGATCGGTGTCGCCGGCTCGGGCGAGGCGTTGGTGGTCGACCCGGGACCTGACGACGACGGGCACCGACGATCCGTCGAGGCGGTGCTCGCGGGCACCGATGCCGCGGTCCGAGCGGTGGTGGTCACCCATCACCACCTCGACCATGCGGAGGCCGCGGTCGACTGGGCCCGACGCTTCGGAGCACCGGTGCTGGCCGCCGCACCCGAGGTCGCGCGCCCGGCGGATGCTCCGGCCGGACACCGGGGCTCGACGCTCGCCGACGGCCAGCGGATATCGCTGGCCGGCATGGGCGTCGAGGTGGTCGCCACCCCCGGCCACACCCGCGATCATCTCGCGTTGCGCCTGGAGACCGGCGCGCTGCTGACCGGCGACCACGTCCTGGGTCGTGGTACCTCGGTGGTCGCCTACCCCGACGGCGACCTGGAGGCCTACCTGCGGTCGTTGACCCGCGTGTTGGCGTTGGGGCCCGACGTGCTCTACCCGGGCCACGGGCCGGCGCTGCGGGAGGACCCGGAGGCGGTGCTGCGGTTCTACGCCGAGCACCGCGCCTACCGGGAGCACCAGGTGCTGGCCGCACTCGAGGGTCGAGATGCCACCCCGCGGGAGCTCGTCGAGGACATCTACGCCGAGGTGGATCGCCGGGTCTGGCCGGCGGCCGAGGCCTCGACCCGGGCCACGCTGGCGCTGCTCGAGCAACGTGGGCAGGTCAGGCTGGGCGCCGACGACCGCGCATCGCTCCGGGGGTCCGCCTGACGCATGCCGCCCGGTCACTTGACCTCGGGTGCTCAAGTGGTTCGGTCCGGCGGCCGATTGGACGGGCAGTGCTCGGATGCCGTGATGCGCGGCGGGAAGTAGGCAACGCTGTGGCGGAATTCCTCGACACCTTCGACGTGGAGCGCTCGTCGCTGCTCGCCGCCCTCCGGCAGGTCGAGGAGGTCTGGTCCCGCTTCCAGGAACGTCGCGGGCTCGAGGTCGAGGGCGCGGAGGAATCCGACTCGCTCATCGCCAGCGAGCTCGCCCTGGTCCGGCGCGATCTGGAATCGACCGAGTTCACGGTGGGCATCTTCGGGCTCATCAAGCGCGGCAAGTCCACCCTGATCAACGGCCTGATCGGCCGCGAGGTCTCCTCGATGCACGTGACCCCGGAGACCGCGGTCCCGGTCTACGTCTCCTATGGGGAGACCCCGGCGGCGGTCGTGCACTTCGCGGACGGCACGGTCAAGCACGTCGCGGTCGAGGACGTCCACGCCTACAGCTCGCAGAAGGCCAACCCCAACAACGAGCAGGGGGTCACCTTCGTCGAACAACAGGTCCCGGTGGGTTTCCTGCGCAACGGGACCCGGCTGATCGACACCCCGGGGCTCGACGACGCGGAGGCCGACGAGGTCTACACCGAACGCACCCTGCAGGAACTGGATGTGGTCGACGCCGGTGTGGTGCTGTTCCTCTCGCCGCCGACCGTCGGCGCCACGGAGCTCGGCTTCCTCGAGAAGGTGGTGGCGCGCGACCTGAAGAAGACGTTCCTGGTCTGCAACATGTACCCCCAGCACTTCCACGATCCCGAGACCCGGACCGCGGTGCTCGACTACGTCGGCGCCCGGATCGTCGAAGCATCCAAGAAGGCCAGGCGCAGCGGCGAGGTCCGGGTCTACCCCGTGTGCGCCCTCGAGGCGTGGAACGCGCGGCAGACCGACGACATCGACCTGTGGAAGCGCTCGGGAGCCGATCGGCTGCTGCGCGACATCGAGAACTACCTGGCGGACAGCGCGGGTCAGCAGGTGCTCTCCGACGCGGCCGACCGCATCGTCAAGGCCACCGAGATGGCCCGGGCCGAGGTCCAGGTCCGTCAACAGTTGCTCAGTGACCCGCAACAGCTGCAGACCTTCCGGCATCAACTCGATCGCAACATCGTGGACCTGGAGCGTCGGTTCGACGATGCGGTGTCGCTCGCCTTGACCGAGGTCGCACCGCTCAAGATGCGCATCCGCGGGTTGGTGCTCCAACCCTTCAGTCGTGCCAAGAAGGAACTCGAGACGCTCGAGACGCTCGAGGAGATCGACCTGTTCGCCTCTCGGTTCCGCCGGCAGCTGGAGGTGGCCGGCGAACTGGCTTCCCGCCAGTTCGGGGAGGGCTTCGCTCACCTCGTGGAACGGCTCCAGCTGCAGCTGCAGGAGCGTTTCCAGTCGGTGATGACCGACCTGGCGCCGAACCTGCCGCAGGTGCGGCTGTCGGCCAGCGCTCTGCTGGTCACACCCGACCAGATGCAGCAGATGGCGGCCGCGCAGCGCCGTTCGGAGCAGACCTCCCGGACCAGCGCCGTCATCGGTGGCGTGTCGGGCGGCGGTGCCGCGTTCGTGGCGGCAGGGGCGCTGCTGGGACCGATCGGGTTGCTCGGTGGCGCCCTGGTCGGATGGAAGTTGGCTTCGGCGGTCCACGGCCAGCGCAGCTTGGAGAACGCACGGGCCACGATCGTCAAACGCCTCGACGAGATCGCTGCCACCCTGCTCAGTGACGTCGATGGCCAGGTCGGATCCGCAGTGGAGACCGTGCGCGGGGCCGTGGAACGCCGTCGACGTGCCTTCGCCCACGACCTCTACGCGCAGTTCGAGGTCGTGCAGTCGATCAGCGAGCAGCCCCAGGCACTCGAGTCCTACCGGCGCGATGCGGAACGGTTCGTCGAGGCCTTCGAATCCTGCGGCGAGCGCGCCCGCCAAGCCGTCACGCCGCCGAAGCAGGCCGTCGCGGTGACCGCCTGATCACCGCGTTCGCCTGCGTCGGAGCGTCAGGCGGAGCGGTCCTCGCTGCGGGGCACCGGCTCGGCGGTCGGTAG
>Ga0207421_10008387_pt1 | contig 10733 bp, 7 predicted proteins | sample SodLakKL_010_SED_4_FD_187542 | JGI IMG/M metagenome (GOLD analysis project Ga0207421, IMG submission 187542) | Alkaline sediment microbial communities from Lake Tanatar, Kulunda Steppe, Russia - 8KL_010_SED (SPAdes) (version 2) | ecosystem: Environmental > Aquatic > Non-marine Saline and...
CCTTTGGGCCTGCCTCCGGCGCGGGCTAATGCTGCTTTAGCCCATTGCGCATAGGTCAGATCCAGCAGTCCCAGATCCAACAGCCATTCGCCCGGATAATCCACAATATCGATGTGGATCGTGCGCGGACCTGACAGCCCCGACAAAAGGCCGCTGGGTTGCACGCGCAAGGACAAGCGCAATTCGCTGATCTGGCGGGTGCCTTGCGGCCAGCTTGGGTCAGGGGCGGTCAGGCGGGCCAGATGGGTTTCGTAGGCAAAGCGCGGCACAGTATCGTCCGGCTGCGGTTGCAGGAACGCCGCCTGTATCGCGCCGCTGGCGGCGGCGGTCAGTTGCGGCATCCTTCCGCGGTCCATCAGATTTGCCACCAGCGAGGTGATGAACACCGTCTTGCCCGCGCGCGACAGGCCGGTCACGCCCAGACGGATCACAGGATCGCTGAAAGGGGCGGTTAGGGTGCTGGTCACGTCATCCACGCGGCGTGTGATCTGATCTGCGATTGCGGCAAAAACCAAGGTGAACCCTTTCCATAAGCTTGCCCACAGATAAGCACGGGCAGCGGCGATGTGTAGGGATTGATTTTGCGCGCCTTGCCGCCTAATCGGGACGGATGCCGCGTTATGCCCTTCTTGTCGAATATCATGGTGCCGATTTTGCCGGTTGGCAGCGGCAGAACGATCATGCGTCGGTGCAGGGCACGATCGAGGCGGCTTTGGCCAAGCTCGAACCTGGGCCACACACGATTGCCGCTGCGGGGCGCACCGATGCAGGGGTGCACGCAACAGGGCAGGTGGCGCATTGTGATCTGCAGCGCGACTGGGACCCGTTTCGTTTGTCAGAGGCGCTGAATTACCATCTGAAACCTGCGCCTGTCGCCGTGCTTGATTGCGCTGTCGTGGCTGACGATTGGCACGCACGGTTTGATGCGCTGGAACGGCGCTATCTGTTCCGGCTGATGTCGCGCCGTGCGCCTTTGACATCAGAAGCGGGGCAGATGTGGCGGGTCAATCATGTGCTGGATGCGGACGCGATGCAGGCAGGTGCGGATCATCTGGTGGGGCATCATGATTTCACGACCTTCCGGTCGTCGATCTGTCAGGCCAAAAGCCCGGTCAAGTCGCTGGACGAATTGCGGGTCGAGGTTATCCCCCGCCACATCGGTACCGAATATCGGTTCCATGTCCGTGCGCGGTCGTTCCTGCATAATCAGGTGCGCAGTTTTGTCGGCACGCTGGAACGGGTCGGCGCAGGCGCATGGCAGCCTGATGATGTTGCCCGCGCTTTGGCTGCGCGTGACCGCGCCGCTTGCGGGCCGGTCTGCCCGCCACAGGGCTTATACCTCGCGGCGGTGCGTTATCCGGTTGATCCTTTCAGCCGCTAGGCCGCGTCGCGTGCGGCGGTGCGCTGTGCCGCAGGGCGGTCTCGGCAGCGTTGCACCCATGCGGTGATCGCCGGATGACCCTGTGCCATATCGGCAAACCACATGAACGGGCTGCTGCACAGCAGATCGGCGGCGGAATAGGTGTCGCCCAGCAGATAGGGTTTGTCCTGCAAGGCTGTCGCCAGCGTTGCGATCATCGTGTCCAAATCGCGCAGGCTGGCGGTGATGGCGGGGTGCTCGATTTGCGCCCAGTGCAGGATGCCGACTGGTTCAATCACGCCCTGATAATAGAACAGCCACGAAAGATACGCGCCGCGACCCTGTGCGCCATGCACCGGCCCTAGCCCCGCCTGCGGATAACTGTCGGTCAGATGCAGCATGATCGCGCCGCGTTCGCGGAAATGTTCGTCGCCATCGACCAGATACGGCACCTTCTTTTCAGGATGCGGGTTGCGCGGGTCGGGCGCGCCTGATCCGTCCTGACGGGGGATCGTGACCTCGACGATGTCGATATCAGCGCCAAGTTCATCGATCAGCGTCAGGATCGAGGATGAGCGGGAATTGGGGGAATGGTAGAGAATGGGCATTGGAAACCTCGCTTTTTGTTGCCCTCGCAGCTATACCGGACCCATCCTGACAGAATGCGGCAGTAGCGATGGCCCGAACCGATAGATTGATGCGGCTGATGAATGCACTGCGGCGGCTGCCTGCGCCCGTCACCGCCGCGCGGTTGGCCGATGAAACCGGCGTGTCCGCGCGCCAGCTTTACCGTGACATCGCGACTTTGCGGGCGGGTGGCGCGCTGATCGATGGGGCACCGGGCCTTGGCTATGTGCTGACCGAAGACCCCGCGCTGCCGCCGCAAAGTTTTTCGCGACTCGAGATTGAGGCCCTGATGCTGGCGATGGGCGGGCTGGCGCAGATCGGGGATCCCGAACTGCAGCGTGCGGGGCAGGATGCGCTGGGCCGGATCATTGCGACCTTGCCCGACCGTCAGGCGCGGCAGGCCTCTCATGCGATCATGCGCAGTTGGCGGGCACCCGCGACACGGCCACCGGTGACGGTCGATCTGGCGCTGTTGCGCCACGCTTGCTGGGAAGAACGTGGCCTGACGATCCGCTATCTGGACCTGCGGGATCGCCTGTCTGAACGCGAAATCTGGCCGCTGGGCCTGTCATATAGTGATAACACCTTGGCCTTGCTGGCCTTTTGCCAGCTGCGGCAGGATTACCGTGTGTTCCATGCTTGTCGCATCCAGCAGGTAGCCGAGAATGGTGAAAGTTTCCGGCCAAGGCGCGTCGCTTTGCTGGATGCTTATCGCCGCAGTGGCGGTTGATTATGCCGTGGAACCAAAGCGCTGGCCCGATGTTATAGCTTGTGATTGGCCAATCTTGTACCGTTGGTCTAGGTTTGCAGTAAATCGGGCAGAACGAGTGGTGGGGGCAAAACGGTGAAGGCATACCTGTGGTTGACGACAGGCCTTGTTTTTGGGGCGAGTGTGGCAGTAGCACAAGAGGTGCGGTTGGTCGCCGATACGGTTCGCAGTCCGCTAAGTGACGCCTCTCTTCTGCGCAGTCTTGACGACACCGCAGCGCCACAGGATTACATCGCCGCTGCCCGCGCGGATTATCGCCGATTGCTGACCGCGCTTTATGCGGCCGGATATTACGCCGGCACCATCTCGATCACGGTGGACGGTGTGGAGGCCTCGGGCATTTCCCCGCTGGCCGCGCCAACCGCGATCGGTGAAGTGGTGATTACTGTAAACTCTGGCCCGCTTTTCACCTTTGGTCAGGTCGCAATTGCACCGCTGCCTGAAACTGCGGAATTGTCGGAAAATCTGGGGCCGGACGAACCTGCCTTGTCTGGCGAAATCCGTAGCGCAGCCAATGCGGGCGTGACGTCATGGCGTGAATTGGGCTATCCGCTTGCGCGTGTGGACAACCAGCAGATCGTCGCCCGCCATCCCGAGGAAAAGCTGGATGTGACCATCGGGCTGGCTCCCGGCCCGCAATTGCGTTTCGGTGAACTTGAAGTGACCGGCAACCGCCGCGTGCGCACAGAACGCGTAGTCGCAATCGCGGGCTTGCCCACAGGCGAGGTGTATTCGCCACAGGCAGTCGCCGCCGCTGAAACGCGTTTACGCCGCACGGGGGCGTTTAATAGCGCCGCTTTGCGTATCGGCGAGCAGGCTGGCCCCGATGATACAATCGGCGTGCGCGCGCAGGTTGACGAAGCCAAGCGTCGCAGGATCGGGTTCGGGCTTGAAGTGTCATCCGTTGAAGGGCTGACCGTTTCCACCTTCTGGCTGCATCGCAACCTGTTGGGCGGGGCAGAGAGATTGCGCCTTGAAGCGGTGGTGTCCGGTATCGACGGGGACACCGGCGGCACCGATTATGCGCTGCGTGCTGCCTTTGGCCGGCCCGCGACCTTTGGTCCGGACACCGATTTTTATGCGAACGCCGCGATTTCACGGCAGGATGAACCCACCTTTCTGGTCGACAAGCTAGAGGTAGAAGCCGGTCTGACCCGCTATCTGACGGATGATCTGACCGTGCAGGCCGGTATCGGCTTGCTGACCGCGCGTGAAGAAAGCGCGCTGGGCAACCGCGATTACACGCTGGTTACGCTGCCGCTGCGGGCTACGCTGGACCGGCGCGACGAGCCGACCAATGCGACGTCAGGCTATTATCTGGACGGGCGTCTGACGCCGTTTGTCAGTATCGACGGTGATCTGGCCGGTGCGCGCATTTACGGTGACGGTCGTGTTTATCGCAGCTTTGGCGAAGATGACGGGTTCACGCTGGCCGCACGCGGCATGGTGGGCAGCCTTGTCGGGATTGATATCACCGACGCGCCCGCCGACTTTTTGTATTTCTCTGGCGGTGGCGGCACCGTGCGGGGGCAGCCGTACCAATCGCTTGGTGTTGAGTTCACCCAAGGGACCGACACGGTAACCACTGGCGGGACGTCCTTTGTCGGGGCGCAGCTTGAGGCGCGCTATGCCATCCGCAATAATCTGTCTCTCGTTGGTTTTTATGACGTGGGCTATATCGGTGATACCGCTGTGCCCGGCGAAAGCGGTGATTGGCATGCAGGTGTCGGCATCGGGGCGCGCTACGACACGGGGATCGGGCCGATCCGTTTGGATATCGGGACACCGGCCAGCGGCGACGATGTCGGCGAAAGCGTGCAGGTTTACATCGGAATAGGACAAGCGTTTTGAGATTTATTTGCCTGATAATCCTGTTTTTGTTGCCCAGTTTTGCGATGGCGCAGGATGAAGATGACGACCGTGGCTATCTGACCAATCTGATCGAAAGCAACCTGTCCGGCGAGGATCGCACCGTCACGATCACCGGTTTTCGCGGCGCGCTCAGTTCTGAAGCGCGGATTGACCAGATGACCATCGCCGATGCCGAAGGTGTCTGGCTGACGCTGGAAGATCTGGTCCTGCAATGGAACCGCCGATCGCTGCTGCGTGGTGCGCTGAACGTGCAGCAATTGCGCGCAGGGCGCGTTGTGGTCGAACGTGCGCCGATATCCGAGGCAAGCGGCCCATCCCCCGAGGCGCAGCCTTTTGCATTGCCGGAACTGCCGGTCAGCGTGTCTTTGGGCGTTTTGCAGATCGACCGGATCGAACTGGACGAATCTTTTCTGGGTGAATTCGTTGCCGTCAGTCTTGAGGGCTCGGCGGAACTGGCGGGCGGTGAAGGGCGTGCCGATGTGTTGGCCAGACGGCTGGACGGCAAACAGGGCGCGTTCCAGATTGAAGGCAGCTATGCCAACGAAACCAATATCCTTGCCTTGCTGCTGGACCTTGAAGAAGGGCCTGATGGCATTGTTGCCCGGCTGATCGACCTGCCGGACCGTCCGTCGGTCAAACTGACGGTGCAGGGGGATGCCCCGCTCGATGATTTCGCGGCAACGCTGGCGTTGGCGACAGACGGGCAGGACCGGCTGTCAGGCGATTTCGCGCTGGCCAGTACCGGCGACCAGCAACAGGTGCGGTTGGATGTCAGCGGAGATATCTCGGCTTTGTTCGCGGCTGAATATCAGGACTTTTTCGGCAATGACGCGCAGTTGCAGCTTGCGTTGAATAGGGCGGATGACGGTCGCATTGATATCCCGCAGATCAATCTGGCTGCGGGCCGTGTCAGTCTGGCTGGCGGTATGCAGATCGGTGCGCAAGGTTGGCCCGAGACGATCAATATCACGGGCGGCATTACACCCGACGGAAACGAACCCGTGCTGCTGCCACTGTCTGGCCCGCGTACTTTTGTTGATGATGTGTCGTTGGCCGTGACCTATGACGCTGCGCAGTCTGATGACTGGCAGATGGACCTGACGGTAAACGGTCTGGACCGTCCGGGCCTTGCGATTGACCGGCTTGGTCTGCGCGGTGGCGGCATACTGCAATCCGGCGAAGGGCCTGCCATCGGGCGCTTTACCGCTGATCTGGCTTATGGCGCCGAAGGGCTTGCGCTGGATGATATCGGTGCCTCGCAAGCCTTTGGCGATGCTGTTACCGGTGTGCTTTCCCTTGCCCGTGCCGAAGGGTCGCCGACCGAAATAACCCGTCTGACGCTGTCCGGCGCTGGCGTCGATATGGAAGCACAGGCGTTGATCGCCGGGCCTTCCGCAGGTTTCCAGACCGATGCAACGATTGCGTTGCAGGTTGTCGGGCTGGAACGGTTTTCGACACTTGTCGGGCAGGATCTGGGCGGGGATGCCGCGTTTGATATTACCGCTGACCTGACGCCTCTGGACGGGTTGTTCGACATCGCCCTTGATGGTCGAACAACCGATCTGCGTGTCGGGATTGAACAGGCAGATGCGGTGCTGGCCGGTGCCGGAACGCTGGCCGCCAATCTGGTTCGCGACACCGAAGGTACACGTCTGGAAACGCTGCGGGTGGCGACGGATGCGGCAGAAGTGACTGCCGCTGTCACCTTGACCAGTGCAGGTTCCGAGGCGGATATCACCGCCAGCCTGCGCGACGCCGCCGTGGTGCTGCCTGATCTGCAAGGGCCGGTCACAACGACGGGCCGTGTGGTCATGTCAGATGCAGGCCAGATCGAATTTACCCTGTCGGGCACAGCACCTGCCGCTAGTTATCAGACCACCGGCACTGTTGTTCCGGTGACCGAAGACGGGCAGACGATCAATTTCGACCTTGTTGCCGATGTGTCCGATCTGTCGCGCTATGCGGGCGTTGCGGGCCGTCCCCTTGCTGGCGCGGCAGCACTGAACGTGCGCGGTGTGGTGTTGAGCGATACCGAACGTTTCACAATAGATGTTACTGGTGACACACAGGATCTGGTGACGGGCATTGACCGTCTTGATCCTTTGCTTGCCGGTGCAGGCCAGATCGCGGTTGCGGCACAGCGCACCGCAGAAGACAACCTGCGCCTTACCAACCTGTTGGTCCAGACCCCGGCGCTGGACATGCGTGGCACAGCGGATTTGCGGCTGGACGGTCCTGTGACCGCGGATCTGGCGCTGCGCATTCCCGATGCCAGCGTGCTTGATCCCGCGCTAACCGGCCCGTTAAGCCTGACGCTCGACGCGACTCCGACGCCGGATGGTGAAACGGGGGCGATCTTGCAGATCAGCGGCCCCGGTACCGACCTGCGGCTGGATGCGATCGTTGCGGCGGCACAGGATGATTATGCCGTTACCGGCGATCTGTCGGCACAGGTAGACAACCTTGCATCCTATGCCACGCTGATCGGGCAACCGGTGCGCGGGTCTGTCACGCTGACCGCGTCTGGTAATCTGTTGCCCGATCTTAGCGCCTTTGACGCGCGGTTGAACCTGCGCAGCGAAAATCTGGGCATCGGCAATCCGACAGCCGATGCACTGTTGGCAGGGACCGGACGGGTGAACGCCGATGTCGGTCTGGCCGATGGCGTGCTGGCTGTCCGCACGCTAGAGGTTTCGACGCCGCAAGTGTCGATTGTGGGTGCGCTGAACAATGCCGCAGGTGCCGGGCAAGGGCGGTTTAACGCCAGTTTGCGTGACATCGGTCTTTTGACCGACCAGATCAGCGGACCTGTTCGCGCGACTGGTACGGCGTCGCTTGATAATGCGGGTAATTGGGGCATCGACGCGACTGGCACCGGCCCCGGCGGGTTGTCAGCGGCGGTGCGCGGGTCGGTGGCGCAATCGGGCCAGCTTGATCTGGCGATCAATGGATCAGCCCCGCTTGCCTTGGCCAACAACGCGATTGAGCCGCGCCGTTTAAGCGGCACCGCTAATTTCGATTTGCGCGCCAGCGGTGCTCCCGGGCTGGACGCGCTTAGCGGGCAGGTCACTTTTGCCAATGGCCGTCTGGCTGACCCTGCGCTGGCACAGGCGCTAAGCGGGATCACCGGTGCGATCCGCCTGAACAACGGCACAGCGCAGATCGACCTGCGGTCCAACGTCGAGGCGGGGGGTGCTATCGCTATCAGCGGGCCTATCGCGCTGACCGGCACCAACAATGCCAATGTCACCGTGCAATTGACCGATGTGGTGCTGCAAGACCCCGAGTTGTACCGGACCACCATTGGCGGCTCGGTTTCGTTGCAGGGCCCATTGCAAGGTGGCGCGCGCATTGATGGGCGGCTTGCGCTTGGGCAAACCGATGTGCAAGTGCCATCGTCCGGCCTTAGTACGCTGGGCGCCTTGCCAGAGGTTATGCATTCACGACCCCAGCAGGACGTGCAGCGCACTTTGCTGCGGGCCGGATTGCTGCCCAGCGGGGCAGAGGCGTCAGGCGGTGGCGGCGGTGGCGCCAACCGTGCGGCTTTCCCGCTGAATATCGTGATTGATGCGCCATCGCGTATCTTTATCCGTGGTCGTGGTGTCGATGCGGAACTGGGCGGGCAGCTGACGATCGGCGGCACTAGCGCCAATGTCATCCCCGTTGGCCGGTTCGAACTGGTGCGTGGCCGCATCAACATTCTGCAACAGCGGTTTGATCTGACTGAAGGCAGCGCATCGCTGCAAGGTGATTTTGAACCCTATATTCGTCTTGTCGCCACGACCCAAAGCGCGAATGGCACCCAGATCAGCATCATCGTCGAAGGGCCAGCAAGCGAACCAGAGGTGACCTTTCAATCCGTGCCCGAACTGCCGCAGGACGAGGTGCTTTCGCGCCTGATCTTTGGCCGCGACCTGCAAAGCATCAGCCCGTTGCAAGCGGTGCAACTGGCGTCCGCGATCAGCACCTTGGCCGGGCGCGGGGGCGGTGGTGTGCTTGATGACTTCCGCCAGAACCTGGGGCTGGATGATTTTGACGTCACTACCGATGACGACGGCAATGCGGCCGTGCGTGCGGGCCGGTATCTGTCGGAAAATGTCTATACTGACATCACTGTCAGCAGCGATGGCGGGACCGAAATCAACCTTAACCTTGATATCACCAGTGAAATTGTCGCCAAAGGTGGTGTCGATCAGGATGGCGGGACAAGTATCGGTATCTTCTTTGAACGCGATTACTGACGCGCCCTGCGTATGTGGTGGTATGGCGGTGCGCTGATGCACAGGGTTTGCCGGCCAGAGGGCTGGTCAGGCGTGGATCGGGGTTCTAAATATCCCCTGAACCATGGATGGACAGCCAATGACCGACGAACTTGCCTTGATCAACCGCAAGAAACTGCCTGACGCCTTGCAGGTGCTTTTGGCGGAATATCCGCGCGCGGGCTGGGAAAAAGACCCCGGTTTCGACGGGCTGATCCGGTTCTGGCTTGATCGGCACTTGATGTTCCGGCGTCTGATGAAAGAAATGGCAGGCGCTACAAATCTGTTGCTTGACCGCAAGATGGCACCGGACCAGTTTGCCGGAAATCTTTCGCGGCATGGCGGCATGTTTGTCAACGGCCTGCATGAACATCACACGATCGAAGATAGCTATTACTTTCCCAAGCTGATGCAAAAAGACAAGCGTATCAGCAAAGGGTTCGACATTCTGGATGCAGACCACCACGCGCTGGACGAATTTCTTGCATCCTTTGTGGCCAGTGCCAATGGCGTGCTGCAATCCACCGGCGCGCGCGACAAGCTACAAGACGCCGGTGGCGCCTTTCAGGCAGAGCTGACGAGGCTGGAAAAGCTGCTGGACCGCCATCTGGTTGACGAGGAAGAACTGATCGTCCCCGTTATTCTGCGCTATGGCAGCCGTGAACTGGGCTGATCAGCGCAGCCGAAAAGCAGCAGCTTGACCCGCCCCCTGATCGACGGTGAAGCGGATGACGTCATTGTTGATCTCGACCAGTTGGCAGTTGTACGGGATCGGATCACCGCCCCATACCAGTTCGCGGCAGAAATAGCCGTCTTGCCAGCTCCAAGTGCCTTCAACGTCCCAGCCGACAGCGCGGCCCACGACCTGCCCGTTGTCCAGCACGTTTAGCGTGATGGGATAGAACCGGTGGCGCAATTCACGGCCATCGACCAATTGTAGGAACGCAGCCTCGTCTGTGACGGGGACGTAATTGGCAAAAGCAGAGCCAGCAGCAAGGGACAGGCCAAGCGAAAGAACCAGCGTTTTCATCATCAACCTCCAACAGCGATTTGTGTTAGTACGCATAACGGCGCTGTTTGGTTCAGGTCCGCGCCAAAAAACGCCGTAGAATTGGCGTGATCGCAAGACAGCGACCAGCAGATTTCGGGGCAAGGGCAGAGGCCTCCGGCGGGGATATTCTATTCTCTGGCGATGCTGTTACAGCCCCAGCACATCCATCATGTCATAAGCGCCTGGCGATTTGTCCTGCCCCCAAAGTGCCGCCTTGAGCGCGCCTCGCGCGAAAATGGCGCGGTCGGTGGCCAGATGGCGCAGCACGATGCGTTCACCGGCGGCGGCAAAGATTACGTCGTGTTCGCCCACGATATCGCCGCCACGGATGGCGCTAAAGCCGATATCGCCACGCTGCCGTGCGCCTGTCAGACCGTCACGGCCAGCATCACGTACATCGGACAGGGTGACACCGCGCCCTAGCGCGGCTGCTTCGCCCAGCATCAGGGCGGTGCCGGAAGGGGCGTCGACTTTTTGGTTGTGATGCGCTTCGACGATTTCAATATCAAAATCGGGATCAAGGGCTTCGGCCACTTTCTGGGTCAGCTTGACCAGCAGGTTGACGCCCAGCGACATATTCCCCGCCCGCACGATCACTGCGTGATGTGCGGCCCTGTTGATCGCGGCGATGTCATCGTCGGACAGACCGGTGGTGCCGATCACATGAACCGCGCGTGCCTGTGCTGCCAGTGCCGCAAAGCCGACGGTCGCGGCAGGGGCGGTGAAATCGATCACGGCTTGGGCGCGGGCAAAGGTCTGTAGCGCGTCATCGGTGACGGCGACACCCACGGGCTG
>Ga0207421_10008394_pt1 | contig 10721 bp, 8 predicted proteins | sample SodLakKL_010_SED_4_FD_187542 | JGI IMG/M metagenome (GOLD analysis project Ga0207421, IMG submission 187542) | Alkaline sediment microbial communities from Lake Tanatar, Kulunda Steppe, Russia - 8KL_010_SED (SPAdes) (version 2) | ecosystem: Environmental > Aquatic > Non-marine Saline and...
TGAGATGAACGCTAAGAAAGATGAATTAGCGGGGATCATGGAGAATCTGGCAGCGATTGCGGAGGAAAATGCCGCAGCAACCCAGCAGGCCTTAAGCACCGTGGAAGAGCAGACCTCCTCCATGGAGGAAATCGGAAAATCCAGCGAAGCCTTAACCGAACTGGCAGAGGGAATGCAACAAAGCGTAGGGAAATTCAAGTTTGCCTAATGTGTATCGCAAAATTACAAAGATGGAAACAAAAAATAAAACCGACCTGTTTCAGGTCGGTTTTCAACTTTGTAAATATCTTTCTGATGTAAATGGCTATGTTATTTATTAATAATGTATATTAAAAAAATCTGCCAAATAAAAATAAGAATTGACAAAGATTCCCTTTGGAACTATAATTAGCTCATGGTGAGTGAACGTTCATTCACCATTGTGGGAAACAGTCAAAAGAAAGGAGGAGGGTTCTTTGAAAAACTATTTGAGCCGCAAAGACCGAATTAAAATCCAAGCCATTGAAATAATCTTTGAAGAGGGTTTCGGTGCCTTGAACGTAAAAACCATTGCAGAACGTGAAGGAGTAGCTCCTTCACTGCTATATAAATACTACAGCAGTATGGAAGAATTACTGCAAGAAGTGATCTCTGAACTTGGGAAATTTGACAAGAAAATATTTTGCACCTTGGAAAAGAGCGATACAACCGCGAAGGAAAAGCTTACAAAATTCATCAGTACATTACTGGAGTACTATGAAAACTACCCTCAGCTTACGCCGCTTCTTCATAGCTACGAAAATTTCAGGACTGATGAAATTCTGGCGGAAGAAATTCTGAGGGTATTGAATAATCAAAAAATATTTGCGGAAACCTTTTTCTATGAAGGACAGGAAAATGGAGAATTTACAACGGATTATGCACCGGAGGTATTGGCTTCGATATTAATCGGAAGCATCAAGGAACGGATTTTTGAGTGGCGGGTCAATCTGCGAAAACCCCATTGCAAGGAACCGGGATTGAAGGTTTGGACGATGGAGGTTGTAGATTTGCTTTTATACACATTTGAAAATAAGGAGGTGAAAGGATGAACAGCAACTTAGAACCTATGGTGGAACTGTTTTTATTTGAGTCGAGGCAGATGATTGAGCAACTGGAGGAAATCACCATGAATGCGGAGGGGTCCGAAGGAGGATTTTCCGAGGAGGAACTGCAAAATTTATTCCGTATAGCCCATACCATTAAAGGCTCTTCCGGGATGATGATGATTCAAAACATCGCCAACCTGACCCACTCCCTGGAAGATATTTTTTGTATGCTCCAGAAGAATCCCGAAGTGTTCACGGACTACTCGGAAATTTACGAGGTCATTTTTAACAGTATCGATTTTATCAGCAAGGAACTGGACAAAATCGCCAACAATCAGGAAGCCGATGGGGATCATTCCTCTATTGTAAGTAAAATCAGTGTCCTTCGGGCCCTGGAAGAAGGGGAAAGCTGTGAAAACATGAAGTCCCAAGGAGAGAAACAAAAGGAAGAACCAAAGGAAGAACATTTTTACATACCTAAAGCACAAAGCACAGGACAGGAGCGTTACTTTAAAGCCCACATCGAGTTTGAAGAAAATACGGAAATGATCAATATTCGAGGGTTTACCATTGTAAATGAGCTGGAGTCCATGAGTGAGCAACTCACCCATTATCCTGAAAATCTGTTGGAAGAAAAAGCGGGAGAAAAAATCCAACAGGAGGGGCTTCACATTTTCCTATCCTATCAGGGAGAACAGGAAGATTTACAGGAAGTACTGGAAAAATCCCTGTATGTATCCCAAGTGACATTAGAGGAAATTACAAATCCGAAAGAGTTTTATCAGCACTTTGATCATAAGAAAAACTTCCAGGAGCAAAAAGGGGGCAAGGAAGAAAAACCCTTCAGCTTCGGGGAGGCGCCTCAAAGTTCCGCAAAGAAAGAAACCGGTGATGAGACGGTGATTAAAAGCAATAAAATGATCAGTGTTCATACGGAAAAACTGGATATGTTGATGAACCTGGTAGGCGAACTGGTAGTATCCGAAACCCTGGTAAGCGAAAATCCCGATCTTGAGGGACTCAGCATTAACAATTTTCGAAAGGCTTCGAGGCGCCATAAAAAAATCATCAACGAACTTCAGGATATCTCCATGTCTCTTCGAATGATCCCCCTTACGGGTACCTTTAACAAGATGAAACGGATCATTCGGGATATGAGTCGGGAGCTGGATAAGAAAGTGGATTTCCATATTCGGGGTGAGGAAACGGAAGTGGATAAAAATGTGGTGGACAGCATATCCGATCCCTTAATGCATATGATTCGTAATGCCGCGGACCATGGCATTGAACCGGAGCGAGAACGATTGGAAAAGGGAAAGGAAGGCACGGGAGAAATCATTTTATCCGCAAAAAATGTAGGCAGTGAGGTATGGATTCAGATCAAAGATGACGGACGGGGCCTGGATGTAGAAAAAATCTATCAAAAAGCCCTGGATAAGGGTCTGACGGATATTCCCCGAGAGGATCTCAGCGAGACGGAAATTTTCAGTTTTATATTCTCACCGAGCTTTTCCACGAAGGACTCCGTGTCGGAATTCTCCGGACGGGGTGTGGGCATGGATGTGGTCCACCAGAACATTGACAGGGTGGGAGGAAAAACCGTGGTGGAAAGTGAAGTCGATGTCGGCACCACCTTTACTATAAAGATTCCCTTAACCCTGGCCATTATTCCGGGAATGACGGTTTCTGTAGGGGATGGTTTCTACACCGTGCCGATCCATGAAATCGGAGAATGCTTCAGACCGAAAGCGAAGGATATTATTCGGGATGAATCGGAAAATGAAGTCATTCTGATTCGGGGGAAATCCTACCCGATTATCCGGATCCATGAACGTTTTTCTGTACCTAACAGTGTAACGGAGCTTCATCGCGGAGTGTTGGTGATGATTGAAAAGGAAATGAATTCCTACTGCATATTTGTGGACGCTCTGATAGGAGAACACCAAGTAGTGGTTAAGGGGCTTCCCCAGTATTTAAACAAAGTGCAAGGGGTTGCAGGCTGCAGTCTGCTCGGCAGCGGGGAGATCAGTCTGATTCTCGATACTGAGATTCTGTCCCGAGCTGAAATTCTATAGAGAGGAGTAAACGTTATGAGTGTAGAAGAAAAAGATCTATATATTGAAGAAGACACCCAAAAGGATAAGTATTTAAGCTTTGTAATCGGCAGTGAAGAGTATGCAATTGATATTAAATATGTTACGGAAATAATCGGATTTCAACCGATTACCGAAGTTCCCGAACTGCCGGAGTATATTAAGGGAATCATTAATCTTCGGGGGAAAATTATCCCGATCATTGATGTGCGCCTGCGATTTAAGAAGGTATTTAAAGAATATACGGACCGGACCTGTGTCATTGTGATCAATATCGATTCCCTGGATGTGGGATTCATTGTGGATGGTGTTTCCGAGGTGTTATCCATTCTGGAAGATCAGATTGTGGCTCCCCCATCGGCAGAGACGGGATTTTCCAATAAATACATTAAGGGGATTGCGAAAAATCGGGATCAGGTCAAGTTGATTTTGGATTGCTACAGAATTCTGGAGAGTGAGGATTTGGAAAAACTGGTGGAAGTCTAGGGTTTGAAAGTTCAAACATACAAGCTTGATAAAAATAGACAGGAGGGTTTAATGTGAAAACAAATCAAAAATTAATCGTAGGTTTTAGTGTGATTTTCTTGCTGATTGCATCCTTAGGAGCATTCAATGCGCTGAATATGTTAAGCGGAGGACAAAGCAGCGGACTGATGGGGATCACCTTGGTTTCGGTGGTAGTGGTAGGGTATTTGGTACATAAAGAATTCAACAAGCATGATAAGGAAGCTCAAGAGGTAAAGACGCAACTACTGGGCGCCGCAAGGGTTGCGGAAAAGCTTTCCGTGGGAAATACGGATGTGATAGTGGAAAAAAGAAATGCTGAAGATTTACTTGCTGTGAACTTACAAAAGGTTATTGACAACCTCAAACATGATGCAGCTTGTGTGGAAGAACTGAGTAAAGGAAACTTGGATTTTGAAGTTGAAGTCATGTCCGAGGACGATATATTAGCCAAAAGCTTAAAGAAACTTCGAGACAGCTCCCGGGAAATCTCCAGGGTGGCGGAAAAACTGGCTGTGGGAAATACCAACGTTGAATTGGAAATTAGAAGTCCTCAGGATAAACTGATCGGAAGTCTTAAAAAAGTGATCGCCAACAATCAGCACGATGCGGAGTGTATCAATGAAATCGCAAGAGGAAATTTGGATATCGATGTAGAGATCATGTCCGAGGATGATGTATTAGCCAAAAGTGTGGTGGGCCTTCGGGACAGTTTAAAAGAAATTACCGCTGTAGCGGAGAAACTCGCTGTGGGAAATACCAATGTGGAACTTGAAAAGCGAAGCGCCAATGATAAACTGATTGAAAAACTGCAGGCAGTGATCGCCAATAATCAGCATGATGCAGGCTATTTAGAGGAAATGGGTAACGGAAATCTGGATGTGGAAATTAATGTTATGTCGGAAGAGGATGTACTGGCAAAAAGTGCAACAAAGCTTAAAAGCAGCCTTAAAGCCCTGGTAACGGATATGAATGTGCTGGCAAAGGCCGCTGAAGATGGAGCACTGGATACCAGAGCCGATGAAGACAAGCATAGGGGTGAGTTTAAAAATGTGATTCACGGCGTAAACAAGACCTTGGATTATGTGATTGAACCGATTCAGGAATCCCTGGGGGTACTGGTTAATATTTCCCAAGGGGATTTAAGTCAAAAAGTAATGGGGGACTACAAGGGAGACCATGCAAAAATTAAGAATGCACTGAACACCACAATTTCAGAACTCTCAAAATACATCGGCGAGATCGCCTATACATTAAATGAGATGGCGGACGCCAATCTGGATGTGGGAATCGAAAATGAATATAAGGGGGATTTTGTAAAGATCAAGGATGCCTTAAATAAAATTATTCAGTCCTTAAATGAAGTGCTTTCCGATGTAAATACGGCTTCGGACCAAGTGGCATCCGGTTCAAAGCAGGTTTCCGATTCCAGTATGTCCCTGTCTCAAGGAGCTACTGAGCAGGCAAGTTCCGTAGAAGAGTTGACAAGTTCTATCGAACAGATTGCATCCCAAACCAGAAACAATGCGGATAATGCCGTAAGTGCCAAGGAACTCTCAGAAACCACTCAAAAAGAAGCGGTACAGGGGAATAAAAAAATGCAGGAAATGCTTACCGCCATGGCGGAAATCAACGATTCCTCCAATAATATCTCCAGAATCATCAAAGTGATCGACGAGATTGCCTTTCAAACCAATATTTTAGCACTGAACGCAGCGGTTGAAGCAGCCCGGGCAGGACAGCACGGTAAAGGCTTTGCCGTAGTCGCCGAGGAAGTCCGAAACCTTGCAGCTCGGTCCGCAGACGCCGCAAAGGAAACCACGGACCTGATTGAAGGCTCCATGAAAAAAGTGGAGGACGGTACGGATATCGCCAATAGTACAGCCAAGGCTCTTGACGGAATCGTGCAGTCTATTCGAGAAGTAACCAAGATTGTGGACGGAATCGCAGAAGCTTCCAATGAGCAGTCCATCGGCGTAGAACAGATCAATGACGGAATCAATCAGATTTCCGATGTGGTACAAACCACCTCTGCGACCTCGGAAGAAACCGCAGCGGCCAGTGAAGAACTGTCCAGCCAGGCAGAGGTCATGAAAAAGCAGGTCAGCCAGTTCAGATTAAAGGGAGTAAACGGGAAAAACTATGAAAGCAACTTTGACCGGTTAGGTGCCGATATGTATCGAAGAGATCAAAGCTCACAGACAAAGGGAAACACTGCAGAAAAAGTGATTCAAATCAGTGAGGGAGAGTTCGGAAAATACTAAGCTATAGCGGGTGATGAGAATGAAAGAGATTACAACAAAAGAATTTTTTCTTCTTAGCGGATATATTAAAGAAGCCTATGGAATTAATCTGAAAGAAGAGAAAAAAGCACTGGTTAAGGGTCGACTTGGAAACATGGTTACCCAACAGGGGTTCCAAAGCTTTACGGATTTTTACGAGTATCTCGTAAAGGACCGGACGGGAAAAGCCTCAAGGGATCTGGTCAACCGCATTACCACGAACCATACCTATTTTATGCGGGAAAAAGAGCACTTTCATTTCTTTCAGCAAGAGGTGCTTCCCGCTCTGATTAAGGAGGCCGGGACCCCGGATCTTAGGATTTGGAGTGCGGGGTGTTCCTCGGGTGAGGAACCCTACACCTTAGCCATGCTGTTGGAAGATTATTTCAAACAGGGGAAAAAGCAATGGGATACCAAAATACTGGCCACGGATTTATCGGAAAATGCCTTGGCAAAAGGGAAGGAAGGCCGCTATCCCGCGGCTTCCTTAAGTCCCCTTCCGGAGTCCTGGAAAAGTCGCTACTTTGCCAAAGTTCCGAAGGATTCCTCCCGGGTGGAAATTACGGCAGCGTTGAAAGGGGAAGTGATCTTTCGTAAATTTAATCTGATGGAAGACCGTTTCTCCTTTAAAAAGCCCTTTGATGTAATATTCTGTAGAAACGTAATGATATATTTTGACGAGGAGACAAAAAACAAACTGGTTCAACGGTTTTATGATCAGCTAAGACCCGGAGGCTATCTTTTCATCGGGCATTCGGAGACCATTGATCGGCGGTGCAGTCCCTTTCAGTACATAAAACCCGCCGTTTATAAAAAGGGGTAGGGGAAGATGAAAAAATTTATTAAAAGGGTATTTATTATTGATGATTCGCCGATCTCCAGGGAGATTATTAAGCGAGCCATTGAAGATCAAGAGGATTTGATATTTGTGGGGGAAGCCTCGGACCCCTATGAGGCGAAAGATCGAATCATCGATGCCAGACCCGACGTGTTAACCCTGGATATACAGATGCCGAAGATGGACGGAATTACCTTTCTTAAACATCTGATGAAGCAATACCCCCTTCCGGTGGTGGTTATCAGCGGCAATCCCGATAAAGTTTTTGAAGCGATAGAGGCCGGTGCCGTGGACTTTGTGGCAAAACCTAAAATTGAAAGCCGGGAGGAACTGGATGAATTTCTTCAAGTCATGGTAAACACCATAAAAGGAGCGGCTTATGCGAAACATAAAGCAGTATCTAAGGATTTGAAAACCGTTATTCCTTCCGATGCAAAGGTGCAAAGGAAAAAGATCAGCTTAATTGCCATCGGGGCCTCCACCGGGGGTACGGAGATGGTCCTTGGAATTCTTAAGGAATTTCCCGGGGATATGCCTCCTATTGTTGTGGTGCAGCATATGCCTCCGGTTTTTACAAAGTCCTATGCCCAGCGGTTAAATGAACACTGCAGGATAACCGTAAAGGAAGGGCGCCACGGAGAGTTCCTCGAAAAAGGACATGCCTATATTGCCCCGGGAGGAAAGATGATGCGAGTGGGAAAACAGGAGAACCGATTGATGCTGCGAATTACAGATGAGGATAAGATCAGCGGTCATATTCCGTCGGTGGACGGTCTGTTTCATTCCATTGCTGAAATGAGGGGAATCGCCGGAAGAACCATCGGCATCATTTTAACCGGTATGGGCTATGACGGCGCTAAGGGACTCTTAGCCCTGCGGGGCCTCGGCGCCCATACCATCGGACAGGATGAAAAGAGCAGTATTGTCTACGGAATGCCCCGTGCGGCATTCAATATCGGCGCCGTTATGGAACAATTGCCGATTGGAAAAATAGCGAAAGCCGTATATAATCGAATGTAAGAATCATGTGTTAATGGAACTGAGGAGGCCGCTTTATGAAAACAAAGTCGCAGGATCGATATCTGAGTTATCTGGAGTTTGCAGGGGATGGAATCATTATTACGGATGGATTGCATAGAATTGAATATATGAACCCGAAGGCTATGGATATTATGGAGCTGGAGGAAACTGCTGTTAAGAACCGGAAACTGCAAGAGTTTCTAAAAATTCATTCAAAAGACTCGGAAGAAATTTTTAACCGGTTAATTCATCAGTGTATAATTAAAAAGGAGCCTGTCGGTCTGACAGAAGGAACGACCTTTCAGTTTTCAAGCGGGAGAACAATTTTTGCCTCGGCCAGCATCAGTCCCCGGATAAAGGAGGATCAGTCCCTGGAGTTTGTTTGGGTTTTTCGGGATATTACCCAGATTGTAAAAAAGGAAGAAGAATTAAAAGAGAAAAACCGGGAGCTTCAAATTTACCGGGAGATATTTGAACAGGCGCAAAATATTATTCTAATGATTGACATGGAAGGGAATATCATAAAAGCCAATCCTTTAGCGGAAAAAATTTATGGATATACTTTAGAAGAATTCCTAGACGTAAATATTACGGAGATCCATAACACTCCAACGGTGCTTGAAAGTATTAAGGAATCCAGTCGAGTTCATAAAAAAGTTTTGCGATGCACTCATACAAAAAAAGATGGAAGTACATTCCCGGTGGATATTAACACAATATATATAGATGTGGATAATCAGCGTTATTTATTGGGAGTTATTGAAGATCAAAGTTTAAGAGAAGCCCAAAGAAGAGACATTGTTGCCGCAAAAAGAAAAGCGGAAAAAGCCAACCGGGCGAAAAACGAATTTTTGGCGAATATGAGTCATGAAATTCGAACGCCGATCAGTGGAATTATGGGAATGACGGAACTTCTTCTTCGGGAGCAGGATAAATTTGATCAGGAGCAGGTGGAAAATCTTCGGATCATCAAAAGCTCCTCGGAGAATCTATTAAACACCATGAATGATGTCCTGGATTTTTCAAAAATTGAAGCGGGCCATTTAAAATTGGAAAAGAAAGAATTTTACTTATCGGAAGTACTCCATAATCTGGAAAAAAACTACCGGAGATTAGCCGGGAAGAAAAATATCGGATTTTCCATTCGCAACAACACGGATCTTTCTCGAAGGATTTATGGAGATGTTCATCGCCTATATCAGATTCTAAACAATTTACTTACCAATGCTGTTAAGTTTACCGAAGAAGGTTCTGTCAGCTTGCTGATCGAGGAAGTAAGTGGAAACGACCACAATATAACCTTACAGTTTTCTGTAATCGATACGGGAAGAGGAATTGCCAAATCCATGGTCAATCAGGTGTTCAAGCCTTTCACACAAGAAAGCACGACCTATAATCGAGACACCGGCGGAGTAGGCCTCGGACTCTCTATTACGAAAAAACTTTGTTCGGCTATGGACGGAAAAATCGGGGTATTCACGGAAGTAAACAAAGGAAGTCATTTTTGGGTAGTACTGGACTTTGAGACGCTGTCAAAACCTAAAGAAGAAAAGAATATACAGAAAAATTATCAAAGTATTAGAGGACTCGAAGTGCTTCTGGTAGAGGATTTTTCCGCGAATCAACGAATGCTCAGAAGGTTTCTTACGCCCTATGATATGTCTATTGATATAGCAGAAAATGGAAAGGTCGCATTGGAGAAGTATCTTAAAAAGAAGTACGATATTATACTGATGGATATTCAGATGCCTGTTATGGATGGAATTCAAGCTACCCAAGCAATTCGAGAAATAGAAAAAAACAAAAAACACCAAAAAACTCCGATCATTGCCCTTACGGCCCATGCACTGAGCGGCGATGGGGATCATTTTATGAGACACGGGATGGACGGCTACATTTCCAAGCCCTACCGAGTAAACGATCTTCTGGACACCATGGAAGAACAGTATAAAATCAGCCAATCAAAGAGTCATTTGATGCAGTATTTAAATGAAAAAGAGGAAAAGAAGCGAAGGTATCAAGGGGATTCGGGATTAAGTGAAATTTTCCCTTGGATTAATGAAAAACTCAAAGAACTGCGAAAGGCTTTTAATACAATGAACCTGGAAAAAATAGAAGATCTGGGGAGAGCGCTTAAAGAGATGGGTAGTGAAAATAATCACGCTTATCTGGAGGAGGAAGCTTTTCGGTTGATGCTTTGTATTCGCCGCCAGGATTACCACCAGGCCATAACAATCCTTGAGGAGTTGGAAGAGTATTATCGGTAAATCAATAAGGAGGATGAACAATGAGAATTTTAATTGCTGAAGATGATTTTGCTACAAGAAGATTTCTATTGAATCTGCTTAAGGGATATGGGCAGTGTGATCTGACTGTGGACGGCCTTGAGACCGTAGAGGCCTTTATGCTTGCCCACAAAGAAAATGAACCCTATGATTTAGTATGCCTGGATATTATGATGCCGAAAGTTGACGGGTCAGAAGCCCTTAGAGCCATTAGAGAAATTGAGAAGGACCGTAAAGTAAAGGAGGGGGTGAAGGTGATTATTATATCCGCGTTGGATGAGAAGGAAATTGTAACAGACAGTTTTTCTCAAGGAACGGTAGCCTATGCGGTAAAGCCTTTGAATACTGAGAAGTTCCTCAGTGTTGTGGAAAAGTTTTTGTATTAAGAAAAGGAGCATTAAGAAGTCTTTATTAAGAAGGCTTAGAATAGCTGTAAATGAGGTGTGCCGGCTATCATAGTTTTACACCGGAAGAGAAATGGCAGCAGTGATCAGAAAAAGCCGACTTTTTCATGAAAAGTCGGCTTAGGTCGTTACCCCGTAACACTGGGTATATAATCTTCCCGAAACTGGGATTCATACAGTTTTCGGTATTCTCCTTCTTTTGCCATAAGTACGTCGTGGGATCCTTCT
>Ga0207421_10008395_pt1 | contig 10721 bp, 10 predicted proteins | sample SodLakKL_010_SED_4_FD_187542 | JGI IMG/M metagenome (GOLD analysis project Ga0207421, IMG submission 187542) | Alkaline sediment microbial communities from Lake Tanatar, Kulunda Steppe, Russia - 8KL_010_SED (SPAdes) (version 2) | ecosystem: Environmental > Aquatic > Non-marine Saline and...
AATAATCTCCCACTAACGGCGTCGCCGTCGACTGCAGCCAGTTGGCATCTCCATGCGATCCCTCCCAGCTCACAGGCATATCATTCCACTCTTCAAAATCCCAGTTCAACAACATGTTGTCCTCTTCCGATTCACCCAAAGGTTGGAAAGTGGAAAGACCATGAGCTGTAGCTTCTATGTAGGTATCGTATATTTCGTCCGTGTCTACATTTTCAATTGTCCATTCACCGGCCTGTTCATCAAGTCGGTGGACTTCCAAATCTGAAGTATCTGATTCAATTTCTTCACTATCATAGGGGAGCCGGATAGTGTAAGAAACGTCGGTATCAGCGGATACCTGGAAACGAGTAAGACCATCAGAAACTATTTCCCGGGCTGTTGCGGCATTTGCCGACTCCACAGCATCGCCCACGGAACCGGTGGGAGAATCACTTATTGATACACTCGTGTTTTCAGGAAAGTTTTCAGGGTGGGTTAATGAGCGGGCAAAATTTTCCTCATGTTCTACTGTATCCGTTTCTTCATCCGCAATAGTTTCCGTCTGGCTTTCTTCATCGCGGGTAAACGGTCTTGATCTGGCAATTCCCCCGGCCGAATAGGAAACCTCAACAGTGTAATCGCCCTCTTCCTCCACCTCGAACGTCCGTATGATAGTGGTATCTTCCTGGACGCCGTCTGCCGTTACTATTTTTTCTTCACCATCAACTTCTATTTCGATGGTGTCCCCGTCCTCCATTGTGGCCGTAAGTTCAACATTCACCTCACTGTCCGAGACCAGCTCGTCCTCAAATGGTCTATCAATTTCAACTTCCCGCCCCGTTTCCGGCTCGCTGATCCCCGTATCCACCACCAGTGTCGATTCATTACCGTGCATGTCAACTGCTACAACACCAATATATAATTCCTCGCCGTCCGGAAGTTCGCCGCCGTAATTGAAGGAATCGAGCACTACGGATGTTTGGCCCTTATCCTTGACCTGTTTTTCGGGGAAAAGGAAAGGATCCCCGCCCTCTTGCCCATCAGCGTTATTATCGTGGTAAGATAATTTTTCAGGTTCAGCACCTGCCCGAAAATCAGTTACATTACCCAGCAATGTCTCCTCAGTAACTGGATCATCACAGGGGGAACCACTTTCATTATCGTCTTCAAAATTACAAATATGATAATTAGGGTCGCCTTCATCGCCCTCTATATCATAATCGGCCGCAAATATATAATACCTGGAAAACTCGTCTTCGTTATAATCAGGAGCATTCCACTGAACACTCAAACTATTAGATTCCTCAGGAATATTTTCAACCGATACATTAGTCACAGGCTCTAAGGGTTCGTTATCAAAGGTATCATCACCAACATTATCTTCCTCCATAAACTGCATAATACGTCTGTATTCGCCCATAAAACGCCGCCCTAGTCGGAAATCTTCAATAACGGTCAAAACTTCTTCATTTGCCCAAGCCTCAGTATCAGCCATGGCTCGCCCGGTATAATTGGCAGAACCTGTAATAATTATTTCTTGATCAATGATCGATAATTTATGGTGCATATCCAGCGGATCTTCATCATTTATGTTCGTTGACCACTTGCGAACAGTATGATCATTTTCTAATTCCTCCACCCGGTCCTCAGAAGTAGCAACCTGAGTATCATCAATTGCTCCTTCGACAAGAATTTCACCAGACTGACCTGTTTTTTCGTTAGCTATATCATCAACTGGCCAGCCACCATAAACGTTCACCAGGTAATGAACGCTTTCTTGGGCTTCTCCGATTTCATCTGTCACTACATCAACCAGGGACAAATCCGGCTGAATATTCGGATAAAAATAAAGCTCTATTCTCTCGTCATTAGGCCCTGAGAGAAAAAGCGGTGATTCGCCACTCTTGAAAATATTCCCCTCATGCATGGCCTTGATTTCATTGTGCATAGCCCCGGCGAAACCACCGTTATTCAAACGGGCATCATTCATATAAAGCCAAACATTAGACTGGGGACCAAATCCTCCACTTGTAAAATTGCCGCTTCCAAAAACAACTGCGGCCTCTTCCCGAGTTAAAATTTTTCGATGTAAATGATTTCCCCATTCTTCTTCATCATCACCATCAAAAAATTCTGCTCGGTTCTCTACCGCAACATTTGCTGCATCTGTAAAATCAGCTTCGTCTGTGTCATCGCCGGTAGGAAAAAGTTTATCCGTATCCCCGGCATCCGCAATCGAATTCATCCCCTCATCTTCTCCGGTTCCCCACCAACCTGTTACCGGTGCTATATCCCCGCCACTCCCCCAGGTATAACTGGTAATACCCACCTCTAACTGCTGCCCCTCTCCCTCTTCTCCCGACTTCGAACTCTCTACAAAAGAAGCTAAAAAGTCATCAATATGATTGTCCCATTCCCCAGATTCTCCGTGCCCCGGAGAAAAATGAGGCCACGCATACGGGCCGCCGGATTCGGCAATTACAGGTGTAGGGAAGAAATGAAGTAGTAGGAAGAAAGTAAGGAGGGCAACTGAGAGGGGGAAAACCCGGAAATTAAAGACTTTATTCAAACCCGGGACATCGGTAAGTTCATTCAATGTGATTACAGCCCACTCTTTTAAATAATGCGGTGAAACAACGACTAAAGCTACAATTTACGTGCAATCTCCCCTAAAAAACATCGCGTTTAATAAAGGGTAAACTATAATAGCTCCAAAAGCAAGCAAAAAATATCCAAATACGGAACGGGGGTGGGGAGCGAGCGTGCGAGGAGCGAAAGGACGAAACATGAACGGGGGATGGGGAGAGGGGGGGCGGGGGAAAGTGCGAAGAGCGAATGAGCGAGAAGCGAGGAGCGAGAGTTCGTTAGAAAGAGGGGGAGTTTGATGTATCTCGCGCTTCCATTCCTGATCCAGGGCCTCCCGAACAGATTCGCGCAAGTATTCGGACCAGTTCAAGGACAACTCTTTCATTTCCTGTTTTGTTTCCTCGGGAACTCTGAAAGTTACGTTTTTCATGAAAAACCCTCCCATAAATGAACATCTTCTACACTGAAAGTATAGAACATAGCCAAACAAAATGAAATACAAAAAATATTACAACCAGGGACGACCGCCCCCTGTCCTCGCCTGCGTTAAAATATCCTGTCTATCCTGTAAATCCTGTCCATTGCTTTTGAACTTAATCTGTGGTCCAAAACATCGGGCTAAAAGCTAAAAGCCCAAAGCTCAAAGCTAAATCCACTTTTTTAATTCATATCACCTGATCTCTCGTCCATCACAACCCTTTCACTTCGGGGTGAAAATGATATACCATGTTTCTACACTGTTTTGCTGTCATTTTTTGACTTACAAGCTTTCTTAATTTATACTATAGACGAAGGATATAAAACATCCATTAAATCTAACAATCGGAAGGAAAAATTAATGAATTCTGCCCACCCCTCTATATTTGATTTGAGTTCCTCGGAAAAGCTACAGCTCGTTGAAGATCTGTGGGACGACCTGGCGTCTTCCCCTGAAGAGATTCCAGTGCGAGAATGGCAAAAAAAGGAGCTCAATCGTCGGAAAGAAAATTTTGAGAAAGGTTCCTCAAGCGTTCTTTCCTGGGAAAAAGTAAAGCAGAACGTACGCAAACAATACCATCGCTGATCTTATTTTTACTCCTGAGTCTCAAAAAGATTTGGCGGAAGCCTATGCATGGTACGAAGATCAAAAAGTTGGTCTCGGTGAAGAATTTTTAAGATGCATTGAGGCTAATGTAAATACCATCCGGCGATTCCCTGAAATGCACGAAGTTAAATTTAAAAAATTTCGGCGTGGATTAGTGCGCCGATTTCCCTATGGGGTTTTCTACGAATACAACAGCGGAGAAAATAGAGTGATAATTTATGGGATATTTCATAACGCAGAGAATCCTAAAAAATGACGCGAACGATTAACCTAAGATAATCCCCACCGCGGGTCGGAGTTATCGATTGTCATTCCGCCTCCCACAAAACTTCAGCTAAAAGCTAAAAGCCAAAAGCTCAAAGCTGAATCCACTTTCTCTCGGTTTTCGGTGTCAAGCTCTTGAGCATGATTTTCACGAACTCTCGCCTGTTCGAAGGCTCGATGTTTACGCCCTACTCCCGCTCGCCCCACCGCCCACTCCCCCCATCGCCCGCTCGATGTCTCGCCACGCCCAGCTCCCCGCGCCTTAAATCTGTGCTAATCCGTGTTTATCCGTGTCCCATACATCCTGTCAGGAACCGGCGCCACCGTAAAGCTTCGACGCCAGTCGAAGACCGCGCCCGCTGCATTAGCTTCTAATCCGTGCAATCCGTGTAATCTGTGGTCCAAAAGTTCAGCTAAAAGTTGAAAGTGAATTTTCAGCTACAGCAAGTTAACCGTAACCTCCGTAACCGGTTCAAAATCAGAATCACCGGTAACAAATTTATCACAGCAAGCCATGACAGCGGTAGCAAGATGAATTGCATCGCCGTATGACATTTCCAATTTCCCCGGCGCATAATACTTCCCTCTTAACCTCGCCGCCCTGCGAGCCACCGAAGAAGTTACGGGTAGAACCGTTAAATTATCAAGTGCTTCAATATAATGAATTATCTGCTTTGCTGTCTCTGAAGAAACTTTTTGTCTTAACCGGTATTGAACTTCAAGCAGGGTAATAGCAGATATTACCGCCGGCTCAGAGTTTAATGCTTCCAGATATTCTCCGGCTTTTTGAGCTTTTTCATCACTGGCAAAAAATTCTATCCAGACCCAGGAGTCTAAATAAATCATTCAATTAAACTTTTCCCAGGCTTCGCCTGCAGATTTCTTCATCTGCTCAATTTCCTGGCGCGAAAATTTTACCTCATTGCGCATTTTTTTTAGTTCCGTCAGGGGATCACTGGAAAGCGGATACATCAAAGTTCTCTGCCCTTCCACCTCAAATAGAACTTCCTTCCCCTTCTTCAGCCCCAACTTCTCACGAATTTCTTTGGGGATGGTCACCTGACCTTTACTGGTTATCCGGGCAATTTTATTCACAGCCTCTTCCTCCTTACATAAGATTTTTTATCCTTATATTTTTAGTATAATCCATACAATCACAAATGGCAAGTTTTTTCTGTAATCTGGCTTTAATTCAAGAGCGGGAAACGGTAGGGTTTGAAGAGGCGATAATTCATGAGGGGGCGGTGAAGCGATGGGGGGGAGCAGGTGGAAAGACCGAGCCTGCGAACAGTCGAGCATGCGAGAAGCGAAGGTGCGAAAAGCGAATGAGCGAGAAGCGGAGAGCAAGATCAAGGGCGTGAATCAAAGTCAAAATCGAAGAAACACAAAGGCGCGAAGTAAGTTCATAAAGCGGGGCGCGGGGCGCAGGGAGAAAAACCTATGATGGGGTGATGGGGAGATGGGGCGAGTGGGAGAAAGGTCGTGACCTGTAATCGAAAACATTTGAAAATCTTTAAACCGAAAGCCTGATGGAAAGCGGGGTTTGCTTTCAGCTTTTTGCTTTGGGCTTTCAGCTGAAGTTTTGCGAGGAGCGAATGAGCGAAGCGGCGAGGAGCGAAGGGGCGCCCCACTTCTGCTCCTTTAATTTGTGACCCATACCGATTGGTTGAGTAAAAAATCCTCTCCCTCCGTTTGATTTGTTAAATTTGGAGTTACAAGTTAATTTTTAGCTACAGAATGTTACAATATTAATCGATGAAAACTTGAAGGCAGGCTATTGAAAGACCTCCTTTGTCAAAAAATGGTTTATTTGACGAATAAATTTGAGTTAAACATGGTTTAGGAGTAATAGACAGGATTAGTGATTGCCTGGCGCGCGGCTATAGATCGGCGCTTATTTCATTACTCTGGGCAAGCCGGAATCCACGTTGTCCTTTTTGTCATTCCGGACGAAGTAAAATGGAGACCCGGAATCCGTTTTGAGCTTGACGTCATTCCGGGCAAGCGACCATAGGGAGCGCGGCACGAAATCCAGGTTGAATTTTAAGCGGTTATCGTTCGAGACTCAAAAGTTTGTTACGAGTTGCAGATTACTGGTTGAAACTTAAAACTAGAGGTTGTGCAGGCTCCAAGAAGAGGAAATTAGGATATTAGGAGATGAGGAGATCAGGCAAGGTCAAGTGCAGGGGAACAAAAGTGCGGGAAACGGGAGACTGTAAAAATGGATTGCGGGTCAAGCCCGCAATGACGATCTTTAGTTCAAGACCACAAAAACTTGTTACGCGCTGCTGGGAGCGAGTTACGGGTTGCGGGTTAAAACCTACAACTGGAAACTTTAAACCATGAACTGTAAACTGAAAACTTAAAATGGATAGCGGATCGGAGTCCGCGATGACGACCGGTAGGACAAACCCAGGAATGACATACGTTTTCGTAATGATAGTGAAAACGCTAGACAATTACTAAGATTTCAATTCCAATCTCATGGGGCACTCTTACTGAACAAATTGACTTGACAATATAATTCTGACGCTTGCACAAAGTAAACTCAGCTCTTTTAATTTTTTAATAAAAGGTGATTAAATTGATAGATTTCAACGAGCGGACAGGTTTTACGCTGATCGAACTACTGGTAGTAATCGCTATCATTGGCATCTTAGCCGCCGCGGCAGTTCCCCAGGTAATGGACGCCATATGCGATGCGCGTGTAAGTTCTGTTTTGTCTGATCTGCGGACTGTTGAGCAGGCCACTGTCCAATATACCGTTAATGAAGGTGAAGATTTCTGGGGCACTGGTTCTGGGGGTGGAAAATGTAACTTAAGTGCTGATTGTTCAGAACTAGAAGATTATCTTCCAGAATACCTATGGAAAGGGGGCGTTCCCGACGATGAGCCTCGCTTGCGTTTTGAAAATGATCATGGCACTGACGATCAGCGACGTATAGCAATTGATATACCTAACGGATGCGGCTGGGTCGATGACGACGATGAAGAATGCGTGGGGGGACTAATTGTATATAATATAGACACGGGCCACAGAGAAGGGCAATTTTGCGACTGATAATTAATTCTACATTTAAAAAGCATTTGTGGTAATTCTAGCCGTCAAATACAGCCCGTTTTTCCCAGGGGCTTGTGGACGAAAAATTAATATTTAAAACAATCCCAAAAAATATCCGATTATCAGCAAAATTGCGACCACAATCGCGAACTTAGCCGTTATAGTCAGCTTCTTTGTACCCCGGGGATCGGGCTTAAACTTCGGCCTCTCTCGTTTCCACTTCTTCATCTTCTCACCCTCATAGTGTCAGAGTTAAACTTTAAACTTTAGCTTTTGGGTCAGAGTTAAACTTTAAACTTTAGCCCCACTTCCCCAAAAATTTCTTCATTTTTTGAGATTTGTCGGATTGTTTAAATTTTCTGATCCCTTTACTCACAGCCGTTGGTGACATTTCAAAAATTTCGGCTATCTCGGTTACTGATAAATGTGCCCTGATTTTAAGCAGGTAGAAAGCTAAAAAACGGATTCTACTATGTCTCTGGTCACGCTTGGTCTCAATCAAATCTTCTAATTCCGCAAATCCCCAATAATCGCAGATTTCGTCAAGAATAATCGACGGCGAAATGGGACCGCCTCGATCAGCGGTTCCCCGACGGGGCCTATCCAATTGAGCCAACACATTTTCAAGAAAATCTTCATCTCCTATAACCTTTACCCGCCGCGCCTCAAGTCTGCCCTGCTCAATTTTCTGCTGCGCTGTGGTGTTATTTTTTAGAAGATTAAATAATTCTTCCAACTCAACTTCCAGTCTATTTAGCAGTGCTGGCCAGTCAACTACAGGCTCCTCGTATTCCGCTTCACTTATCGAAGTCCAGGAATGGACCACTTGTCCTTCCCCAGTCAAACCGGCTCTTTGCGGGTTTGTCAGGATATAGATAATCAGAGTTTTGAAATACTTTTCGCTTGAAACCAACTCCGAAAAATACCTCCTTTCAACTTGATGACCGGTAAAACCATGTTTTTGATTGAAATAACGGGCATATTCAGACTCAACAGCCTGCATAAAATCAGATAACCGTCCCTCGTCGGATTCCAGTGCTATATGAAAGTGGCTATCCATAAGAGCATACGCGTAAATTGTTATTCCATATTCAGCAACATAGCGACGTAAATATTCACGAAATATTGCGCGATCGCTTTCATCATAAAAATAGTTGTGTTCTTTTGCACCACGGTTGCTGACGTGGTGAATAGCACCAGGATAATCTATCCTTAAAGGACGTGGCATTTTTATCACCTATGTTAAAATATTTGCAGGTGCTAAAGTTTAGCTCTGGCACTCTTAAGTTTAAAGTTTAACTCTGACACTTGCAAGTTTAAAGTTTAACTCTGACACTTTCAAGCTTGAGGTAGATATAGTGGCGAAGCAAGAGGAATTTCTTCAGAGGTTGGATGAAGCGCAGAAAAAATCGATTCAAAAGCAGCTTCAGAATTTTTCCGAAGAAAGACGGGAATTAATCTGGGAGCTGTTGGCCGGGGATGAGTTTGTACTTAATCCGCGGCAGGCGGAGGCACTGGTTCACGACCACGATAAGGACGGTCCACTGCTTATCCTGGCAGGGGCCGGTAGTGGCAAAACAGCAATAGTTATCCGACGAATCGTCTATCTCTATCTACTTGGCTACGATCCCGAAGAGGTAATTGCAATAACATTTACCAACAAAGCAGCGCGCGAGATGCTAAATCGGGCGGTTGGTCTGCTGGTTGACCTGCGCGATGAAGCAAAAGGAGAGACAAAAAAATATCTGGACGATATACTGAAAAAAACCGGCGACGCCTGGGTGGGAACTTTTCACTCCCTGGGCCGGCGAATGCTTAAGTTGGAACATCCGGAGTCCGGCCGACCCCTGAGCACCTACATACACAAGCTTTTTAAACCACCTTTTCACATACTGGACCAGGACGAACGAGTCGAGTTTTTTGGTAAATGTTTCCACGACACATTTCACGGGACTGAGCCGTTTGAGCTGGATGATCTGGAAGAAAAAATAATCAAGTGGCGACAGCACGGTTTAACCCCCGGTGATCTGACAACAAAAAAGCTGGATGACCTGAAACAGAAAGCGCGCAAGCTTTACCGTAAATACCAGACTGAAAAGTATACCCATCAGCCCACACTGCTCGACTTCCAGGATCTTCTCCTCTACCCTGTTCAGCTGCTTCGGGACGACGAAAACACCGGTGATTTCTTGAGACAAAAGTTCAAGCACGTATTAATAGACGAGTTTCAGGACACCAACCCAGTGCAATTTCAGCTGGCCGGGCTCTTATCAGAGGGCAGCAATAACCTGATAGCAGTAGGCGATGACGCGCAGGCAATCTACGCCTGGCGGGGTGCAGATATTACTAACATACAGGACTTCCAGGAGCATTTCCCAAACTCAAAAGTGATTCGTCTGGAAGAAAACTATCGCTCGCAGGCACGAATTGTAATGTCAGCAAACGAGGTATTTCGAGACGACGACCAGGTAGAGCCCAAGCAGGTAAAGCCGGCGAAGGGAGACGCAACGGGACTTTCATACGGACAAAAAATTTCGCTATACAAATGTCTGACCGACCGGGAGGAACGGGGACTGATTAGTTATAAAATCAAGAACCTGGTCTGGGAAGACAAATATGAACTTGGGGACTTTGTTATTTTTGTTCGTGTAAACCGTCAGCTTGAGCCAATTCAGCGGCACCTGGACGACGAAGGGATCCCTAACCTTGAACTGGGAGACAGATCATTTTTTGAAATAGAACAAGTAAAACTATTTCTCAGCGCACTGCGAATTGTTTATGGAATAGTGACAATGCAGATCGAAGGTGAGGTGGAAGACAACTCTTTTTACAGCGATGAGCTGGAGAAATGGTTTCAGCGCCCAGAGGCTTCATTTACAGACGAATTTTTTGAAAAAATCCATCGGGAGGGGGAAATATTTCTCTCGATTGTTCGTGACAAACGAAGAAAACAGCTTTATCAAAAATTGAAAGACGAGGATCAAAAACAATTTAAGAAAGAACTGGAGCTATTTAACCAACTGATTGAAGTTGTTAGCGATGGCGGAGAGATTCTCGAACTGGCTAAAACTATCGGCAGTGAGGACGAAACAGGGGAAAAGAAAGACGTTATCTCCGGGATTGATTTCAAGACTTTATTTGTAGACTGGGTAAAGAGGACAAGCGAAGGCAAGGGACGCGAGGGATTGGAGAATTTCTTGCGGGCGGTGGAGGAACAGAAAATGGACCCCCAGTTTGTGGCCGGTGACCCGAAAAAGTTTGTTAAGCTGACTACTTTACACGGAGCTAAAGGACTGGAGTTCGCGGTAGTATTTTTCACCGGTCTCGAGGAAGAGGTCTGTCCCTACAAGCATCCACACGTTAAGGACTATGATAAGGACCGGCTTGCAGAAGAAAAACGACTTTTTTACGTTGGGATTACGAGGGCAGAGGACGAGTTAAACCTGATCTGGGTAAAGCGACGCGACTGGTTCGGTAGCCCGAAAAAATTCAAAAAGAGCAGATTTTTGAAACTGCTGCCCAAGGATATGATGTTAAAGAAAAGGCCACCTCGCAGTTTTTTGCAAAGCCTGACTGCCTCATTTGTTCGTTAATTTCTTTCTTAAATGGATTGCGGGTCGTTGCCCGCAATGACGAGCGGTAGGTCAAAATGAAGTTCAAGTTCCCCCCTCACCTGTATCCTCTCCCTCGGAGGGGAGAGGAAATAAATCTAAAACGCTTGTACCTTCTCCCTCGGAGGGGAGAGGA
>Ga0207421_10008396_pt1 | contig 10717 bp, 6 predicted proteins | sample SodLakKL_010_SED_4_FD_187542 | JGI IMG/M metagenome (GOLD analysis project Ga0207421, IMG submission 187542) | Alkaline sediment microbial communities from Lake Tanatar, Kulunda Steppe, Russia - 8KL_010_SED (SPAdes) (version 2) | ecosystem: Environmental > Aquatic > Non-marine Saline and...
TGCAATGCCGTCCGGACACGCCCGCCGGTGTGTACCGGGAGCCTCAGTCGTTGAATTTGATCCTGCCCGGTATAAAAGAGTTCACCTGGAGATTCTTCCTCGCCTGGGGGTCGAACTTGCCCCCCAGGTGGAGGTGGTGGCACCCGAGCGTATTTTTATCCGGCTGGGAGTGCGGGAGGAGGTGAGGCGGACCGCTTCCCGGCTCCCCCAGCTTGTCCCGGATGACATGGGACATCGCCTCTTCATAGGTGCGGGGGAGAACCGGCTGCTTGCCCGCATTGCTGTCTCCGTGATGGAGGATGGCCGGGTACGGGGCACTATCCTCCCGTCTGCGCAGATCAGGGCGCGGTTCTTGCATGTATCCTGCGTCGAAAAGGAGGAATTTTTGCGGAACCTGCCGGTGTCTTATCTCTGGCCGCTGTCGAAAGAAACCAGGGAGAGATTGGAGAAGCTCGGGCTAAAATCTGTGGGAGAAATCGCCGGGATATCGGTGGATATGCTCTCGCGCCAGTTCGATGCAGTTACTGCGCGGGCCCTGCACAAATACAGCAGGGGAGAGGATTCCTCTGTGGTCACATGTAACTACCCGCCGCCGGAGAAGGTGTGGGAAAGGGAAGCCGCAATAGTCTCATATGCTGACCTGCGAGGGGCCCTGTCTGAGGCAGCAGAGTGTCTTTCTGGTGAACTGTCCCGCGCCGGAGTTGGGGGACTGGAGGTGCACCTCGAAATTGTGTCCGATGAGGGATCTAAATGGAGGGGAAAAAGACGTTTTTCCCGACCAATATGGCGGGCTCCCATCCTGCACCTGGCACTGTGCGCCCTTGGGGAAAGAGTTCGCAGGAAAATGCCGGAGAGAGAAGTGCTTTCCGTGCGGGTGAGGGCGACGATTTCATCGCTGGTTCGACAGCATGCCGTTCAAGAGTCAATTTTTTCTGCCGCAGAACGCAGTGGCCGGGAAGAAGTACGCCAGCTGGTGCGGGATTTGAACGATAGATACACGGACAGGATGATTTTTTGGGGAGAACATCTCCCGGTCAGCTATCGGGAGAGACGGCTGGCTTTTTGGGATCCGGTTCGTGGAAGGGGTGACGATGATGACGCTGCTGATGGAGAGAGAAATTGAAGTCAGATGTTCAGGTGGGACACCCCGGGCCGTACGGCTCCGGGAAGGGTGGGCAGATATCATCGATATTTTAGATATATGGCGTGACGTGGGACGCTGGTGGGCAGGAGAAAAAGAGAAGACTTTCTATCGGGTGCAGCTTTGTTATGGGGGATTGCTGGAGATCTATCGGGTAGTGGGCGGAAACCGGTGGATGTTGTACAGGATTTACGATTGATGAATTGATATGACATTTGCGCACCTGCATGTACACTCCAATTTTTCCTTTTTGGACGGGGGCAGCTCTGTAGAGAATCTCGTGCAGGCCGCGTCGGCGCATGGTGCCGGGGCCATGGCTTTGACTGATCACGACAACGTCTGTGCAGCCGTCGATTTTCACCGGCTGGCGGAAGAATGTGGACTCAAGCCCATTCAGGGGGCGGAACTTACGCTGGCCGGGGGGTATCACCTGGTGCTTCTGGCTGATGGGCCGGCTGGATACGAAAATTTGTGCCGGCTGCTGACCGAAAGTCATGCGGCGGGTGATCGGGGAAATCCCCGTCTCGATCCATGCCTCCTGGAGGAATACGGAGATAATCTGTTTGTTCTTTCCGGGTGCCGCCGGGGAGAAATTCCCTCAATGCTCCTGCGCGGTGATGAAGAAGACGCCCGGCGGCGCATCGATTTCTATCGGGAAATTCTGGGGGAGAGGTTTTTTTTGGAGATTCAACCCGCATTTCTTCCCGGGGATCGTGACCTTCACCGGGCTGTGCGGCGGCTGGGAGAGGATATGGGGGTGCAGATCGCAGCGACGAACAACGTCCACTACGCAGAGAAGAGAGATTTTCCGATTCACGACCTCCTGACCTGTGTCCGGAATAATGTGACACTGGATGAGGCCAGCGATGAGCGTCCCCTGAATGCGGAGAATTATCTGAAGTCGCCCCCCGTGATGCGCCGGTATTTCCGTTCCTTTCCCGCGGCGATAAAAAACGCAGAGCAAATTGCAGAAGCGTGCAGGCCGGCCCTGGATTTGGATGAGAGGCGTCATCCCTCAGTCGCACTGCCCAGGGGTGTCACGCCTGAAGAGTACCTTCGCAGACGAGCATATGAGGGGGCGAAGCGCCGGTACGGGTCGGTGGATGTGAGAGTGAGGGAACGTCTCGAGCACGAGCTGTCCGTCATTTTCCAAATGGGCTATGCTGAGTATTTTTTGCTGGTTGAGGATGTGGTGCAGTTTGCCCGGAGGAGGGGTATTCGTTATGCGGGACGGGGATCGGCCGCCGACTCTGCCGTAGCCTACTGCCTCGGAATAACTGATGTTGACGCTCTACAACGCGGGCTGCTTTTCGAACGTTTCATGAGTCCCGAGCGCGGGGAACGGCCGGATATAGACATTGATTTTGATGCTCGCTGGCGGGACGAGGTTTCGGGTTATATATTTGAAAAATACGGCCAGGAACATGTGGCTAAAGTGGCCACATTCCAGACATTTCGCGCCCGGTCTGCCGTCCGCCAGTTCGGTCGGGCCATGGGATATGATGCGGTAAGTTTAGATCTTCTGGCCAAGAGATTGCCCGCCGGTAGCGGGGCGACCGATTGCCGTGAGCTGGTGCAGAACCTGCCGGAGTTTACCAATCGGAAGGAAGAATGGAACCAGTACGAAAAGCTGTTTAAGGTGGTGGCAGCTGCAGCGGAGTTTCCCCGCCACCTCGGGACACATCTGGGGGGACTGGTAATCTCGGATCGCCCCCTGAATGAAGTAACGCCCCTGCAGCGTTCTGCCAAGGGGAGTATGATCAGCCAATTTGACAAGGACGGGGTTGAGGATTTGGGCCTTTTGAAACTGGACCTGCTCTCACTCCGTACCCTTTCGGTGATGGATGATGCAGCGAAAATTATTCGGAGACGGAAGCCCGCATTTTCCTGTTCCGGCCTCCCCAGGGATGATGAGGCCACGTTTTCGATGATCCGACGGGGCGAGACAGTGGGTGTGTTTCAGCTGGAGAGCCCGGCGCAGCGTGCCCTGCAGAGCCGTCTCGGGGCGGATAAGTTTGAGGATCTCATATGTTCGGTCGCCCTGATACGACCGGGCCCGGTTAAGGGTGATATGGTAGAGCCCTTTATTGCTTGCCGCCGGGGTGAGAAACCGGTGACGTACATTCATTCAGATTTGAAGCCCATTCTGGAGAAGACATACGGGGTGGTTCTGTTTCAGGAGCAGGTAATAGAAATTGCCGTGCAGGTTGCAGGGTTTTCCCCGGGAGAGGCGGATCGGCTTCGACGGGTAATGAGCCGAAATCGTCCGGGAAACGAGATGGAACGACTGGGGCACCTGTTTGTGCAGAAGGCACATCGGCGCGGGGTGCGGCGCGATGTGGGGCGAAAGATATTTTCTTACATGCAGGGGTATGCTTCCTATGGGTTCTGCGAGGCGCACGCGGCGGCCTTCGGAGCCCTGGCCTACGATACTGCTTACCTGGTGCGGCATTATCCCGCCGAGTACTTCGCCGCGATGCTCAGCCACCAGCCCATGGGGTATTACCCGCCCGGCACGGTGGCTAATGAGGTGCGCCGGCGGGGCATATCCATTCTTCCCCCGGATGTCAATCTCAGCGGAAGAGAATTTGCTGTGGAGCGGGGAGGGCGGGCGATACGGGTTTCACTTTCTTGCGTTAAGGGCATGGACAATAGATCACTGCGGGAGATTCTTCATCATCGCCCCTTCAGATCTTTTTCTGAATACCTGCGCGGGACCGAAGTTCGCCGGGATGTGACTGAAAATTTGATTCTTTCGGGTGCTCTTTCATCATTTGAGCCCAACAGGCGGGCGCTGCTTTGGAAGATTCCTGCTTCGGGAGGGAGACCGGGCAGCGATGTAGAGCGGGTACCCGATTTCACCCCGGAGGAGAAAGCGCTGTGGGAAAGAAGAATTCTCGGTATCGATGTTGGCGAGCACATTGTTGGCTATTTGCGCCGCAAGCTCGAACGACGCGGTGTTATCTGTGCATCTTCTGTGCGAAAGATCCCGGACGGATCCCGCGTCCGCGCGGCCGGGGTCCCAATCAGGCCTCATCGCCCGCCCACCCGGAGCGGTAGGACTGTGGTATTTCTTTCCCTCGAGGACGAAACGGGCATGGTTGATGTGACAGTGTTTTTTCGTATCTATGAGAGGTACGGGCACCTCATTTTTTCCGATAAGGTATCGCCGCTTCTGGTCGAGGGTACGGTCCAACGCAGGGGGAAAGGCGTCAGTATTACAGCTGAGAGAATGGAAGTGCTCAACCGGTAATCCATCGCAGCAGGCGGGCCATCAGCCCGGCGATTCCCCGCCAGAACCTTTCCACTTCATTTCTGAAGAGCTCCCAGAGTGATTGTGATTCCGGTTCCGGGTCAATTTCCTCCCGCCCAGCCCCTTCCTCTCCCGCGGGTACGATTTCGTCCGTATGGTCACCCCCGTCCTTTTCTTCTGCAGAATCCTCTATTGCCTCTCCGGTCCTGTCGTCGGTATCATAATCCTCCTTTTCCGGTTTCCCGGAGAAATCCCCAGGGATAAGCAGCATCTGTCCGATCTGCAGGGTGGAGAAATCAATCCTCTCATTTTCTGCCTCGATCTCCTCCGGTCGAATGTCGAATTTTTCGGAGATGGAAAAGAGTGTATCGCCGGCTTTTACCGTATATGCCAGCGCCGGTTCCGTGGAGGCGATCAGTTCGTCCAGAGTGACAGCAGTGTAACCGCGGTCGGCCAGATGATCCAGGATAAGGGGGAGGGCTTCTATCGTGTGGGTTCCGGAACCGACATGCATGAGAACCACCGCGCCGGGTTCAAGCTGTTCTACCACGCGCTGCAGTACCTCTTCGGCGGAAATGCCCTTCCAGTCCAGTGTATCGATGCTCCACATCACCGAGTAGCTGTAGTCCTCCCGGGCTGCAGAACGCAGGACTTCCGGGTCGTAGGCGCCGTAAGGGGGGCGGAAGTAGGGGGTGAGCGTCTCGCCTGCAATTTCTTGCGCCGTCTGCTCTGTCTCCCGTATCTCGCGGCGCATGTCCTCCACAGACAGCTCCGTGAAATCAGGATGGGTGTAGCTGTGGTTTCCCAGTGCGTGTCCCTCACTGGGAATTCTGCCTGCGGCCTCGGGGTTGATATCCATCCATTGGCCCGTGAGGAAGAAGGTGGCCGCCACATCGTAATCAGAAAGGATGTCCATGATCTCGTCGGCTACCCCGAAGTCAGAGCCGGCATCGAAAGTGAGGGCCACCAGCTTTTCGCGGGCCGGCCACCTGGTTATAATCTGTGCAGCATCCTCTGCGTATGCCCGCGGGGCAGCAGGGCTAAAAACTGTCGGGATCAGGATTGCGATGATGAAGCAAACGAGCCACACCCGGTGTGCGGCAGTCCGCTGTTGGTCGAAAGTTGGCATTGATAGGTTCTCCCTCAGCACTGCATTGGCGAAAACGCAACCTTCAAGGTCGCATCTTGACTATAGTGTAGTAGTTCGGGCTGGTCAATGCTGGGGCAGTTGAGGGGGTCTTTGGCAGCATTACTGTGAGTCGGTGTGCATCTCCGAGGTGGACGGCTGTAGGTGCTTTACCTGTGTCAGGCCTATCCCCGTGATCACGGCGAGGATCAAGTATGCGTGCATGAATCCGGGTACGGGGCCGACATCCGGTACACTGATAAAGAGCATATCGAGAACCACCCCCATCATCACCGTCCCCACTACTCCCATAACAAACCGCAGCATGTTGAAGACTCCCGCAGCCGATCCGGCCATATCCTCCGGGCAGGACTGAATCGAGGCATTGAGACTGGGGGCCCAGATCAGCGCTGCTCCGGAGCCGTCCAGCACCAGGGCACCGGCGATGATCAGGGGAGTCGACTGTGGCGCGAGAAATGCCATGTAGACCAGGGAACTGGTGCGAATTGTCAGGCCCAGGGTGACCGGGAAACGGTTGCCAAAACGGTCAGCAAGATTGCCCGCCAGCGGTGATACGACAAAACGGACAGCGGCCTGCGGCAGCATAAGCAGACCGATGTTCAGGGCATGCAGCTGGTGTACTTGAGAGAGAAAAAGGGGCATCAGAAAGTTAATGCCCTGCATGGCGACCAGGTGAGCGCCGCCGCACAGTACCCCGGTCAGAAATACTCTATTGTGGAACAAAGCCGGCTGGATCAGAGGATTGTCGTGTTGGTGCTCGACATGATAAAAGACGGGGAGCGAGACTAACATCACCGCCAGTAGAGCCATAACTGTCAGGTTGGTCCAGCCCAGATCAGGACCGTTGACCATACCGGTGACGAGAGAGATGATCATAACCGCCAGCACAATTGTGCCCACGTAGTCAAAAGCTGCATCAATCTCACCATCTGTCTCCTCGTCGGGTACAACGTATCTTATGCACATGAGGGAGATGACGACGACCGGTACATTGATGAAAAAGACCGAGCGCCAGCCGAGAAATTGAATCAGGGCGCCCCCCAGCGTCGGTCCCGTGACGGTGCCCAGAGACACACCCATTGCCCAGATCCCCATGGCCCTGCCCTGATGCTCCTTGGGGAACTGCCCGGTGGCCAGTACCAGGGCGTTGGGGAAGGTCGCAGCCGCGCCTACCCCCTGTATCATCCGGAACAAGATCATGGAAGGAAGTCCCCATGAAAGTCCGCACAGGATTGATCCAGCGCCGAACAATCCCAATCCATACAGGAGCATTTTTCTCCGGCCGTATCGGTCACCCAGCTGTCCGAAGACGGGCAGCAGGATAGCGTAAGAAATCTGATAGGCATTGTGGATCCAGGTCAGATCGGCGTAGCGGAGATGAAAGGCCTCCTGTATATACGGGGCCGCGATCCGCACCATAGAAATGCTGAGGACCGTGGCGAATGCGGAGGTCAGGAGGGTGATGAGACGGATGTAGTGCTTCCGAAGGTCTCCCATCAATTCGCCCACACTGTTTTCGCTCCCGTTTGTGGTGTTTGCGGCGACGGCTGCCACACTCATCATTGAGTGTGTTCCTGCTTCATTTCTTTATATCATTCTTTATATCATACTTGGTGAGAAAGAACAGTACCGATTACCCATGACAGATCACTTTTGCGGGCGAGAATTAAGTGCTTCGAAGGATAGATGTTCCTGGTGCGCCCGTACGGATTGTCTGGCCATCACATCCACACAATCGCGGGATCGGGGCCCGTGAAGGATCGACATGTGGCGGTTACGAAGATAATAAAGAGATGCGGAAGGGAGTTGGGACAGTGAAAGCGGATATCTTGCTGCGCGGCGGTACAGCTGTCACTTCTGACGGGCAGTTTCGAGCTGACTTTGCCATTCGGGATGGCCGGATCGCCGCTGTAACAGATGGGTTAGCGCCGCAGGCGCACGAGACGATGGATGTAAGCGGCAAGTACGTGCTACCGGGCTTGATTGATACACATGTACATATACGAAGCCCCGGTCACGATGAACGGGAAGATTTTGCAAGTGGTACCCGTGCTGCTGCCGCTGGGGGCATAACTGTGGTCCTGGAGCACCCGATCTCAATGCCTGCAGTGAATTCTGCCGAGATACTGACCAGAAGATGGGAGAAGTGCAGGAATGACGCTTATGTTGATTATGCGTTCTTTGGGGCGGCAGGGGAAGAAAATCTGGACAATATTGCCGCGCTGGCGGAGGCTGGTGTGGTTGCCTTTAAGACTTTTCTGCACGCCGCTCCTCCGGGGCGTGAGGACGAATTTGAAGGGTTGACCGCTACAGGCGATGGGGCGCTCTATGAGGTTCTTCGCGCAGTGGCGAATACCGGCAGGATTTCGGTCATCCATGCAGAGTCTGATTCCATGGTGCAGTACTACATTGATCAGTTTTGCGGCGATGGCAGAAATGACATCGTCGCGCATATGGATTCGCGCCCCACACTCAATGAAGTGGTGAGTGCAGCTGGCGCCGTGAAGATGTCCGAGGCGGCAGGTGCGCGCCTGATGATTGCCCACATAAGTGGTGGAACGGTTGCACAGCACCTGGAGGAGGCCCGCGAGCTGGGTCACGATGTTCTGGTGGAGACCTGCCCTCACTACCTTTTTCTCAATCGAGATGATGCCCGCGAGCTGGGTCCTTACGCCAAGATCAATCCCCCGATTCGACCGGAAGAGGAAAGGCAGCTGCTGTGGGAGGCCGTGCGACGAGGCAGCGTTGACTTTGTCGGGTCGGATCACGGACCTTTTACCCGACAGGAAAAGGAGGTCGGCTGGGAGGATATCTGGTCTGCACCGGCCGGGGCGGCGGGGCTCGAGACGATTGTCCCTCTCATGCTGGATGCGGTAAACCGGGATATGCTGACTCTTTCCGATGTGGTTCGCTTGATGAGCGAGAGCGCAGCCCGGGAGTTCGGCCTGTGGCCGCAGAAAGGCACGCTCGAAGTGGGTACCGATGCAGATATCACCGTTGTGGATATGGACCAGGAATACACCGTGGACCGTAAGAGGATGGAGACTCGAGCGCGTGATTGTGCTCTTCTGTATGATGGTTGGCGCCTGTGTGGTCGACCGGCGATGACCATCGTCCGGGGCGAAGTGGTGATGGCAGACGGGGAAATCTCCGGGCGCAGAGGATACGGAGGGATGATCAAGCCTTGCAAATAAATGGTGATAGGCTCAATGAGGATTTGAGACAGCTGGGGAAGATAGGCTACAGGCCGGGCAAAGGGGTGACCCGCCTCGCTCTGAGTGAGGATGACCTTCTGGGCCGGAGATGGCTGCAGGAGAAAATGCGGGAGGCCGGACTAAAAGTGACGATCGATCATGCTGCCAACGTAATAGGCAGACTGCCGGCCGGTCGCAGTGCTGCAGGTTCGGTGGTGATCGGCTCGCACCTTGATACGGTGCCGGAGGGTGGTGCATACGATGGAGCCCTTGGAGTCCTGGCTGGTCTGGAGGTTGCCCGGGCATGTCAGGAAAATGATATCGACCTGCCTTGGGATCTGCAGATCATAAACTTCACCGATGAGGAAGGACATCATTACGCGGGGACTTTCGGCAGTCGGGCAATGATGCAGGGAGTTCCGGAGGAAGAGCTGGAACACACGAGGGCCGAAGGTGGTGCCTCCCTGAGAGAAGATCTGCGTGCCGCCGGTGCGGATCCCGATAGAATTTCCAAGGCACGTCGCGATCCAGGGGAGGTTCGTGCTTATTTCGAACTGCACGTCGAGCAGGGAAAGTTGATGGAAAGAGACCGCATAGATATTGGCGCAGTTACCGGGATTGCGGGGATCTACCGTTATCTGGTGGATGTGAAGGGCGAGGCGAATCACGCCGGCACGACATCCATGACTGACCGGGAGGATGCCTTGATTCCTGCAGCACGTGTGGTTCAGCTGCTGCCCGAATGGGCTCAGGCCCGCGCGGATGATATGGTGGCCACCGTTGGCCAGTTTTTCGTCGAACCTGGGGCGGTGAACATAATTCCCGGACGATGCAGCTTCAGTGTCGAGCTGCGTTCTATTGATTCCAGTGATATGGTCCGCGTCAGGGAGAGGCTGCGTTCCTGGTTGGAGGAAAACGCAAGTGCCGATATGCGGACAGTGTTTGAAAAGGACGGCAACTACCTGGACGAAGAAATCAGAGATCTTATCATTGACTCTGCTATGAATGAGGATCTGACGGTAGAGCCTATGTCCAGTGGGGCCGGGCACGATGCCCAGAGCTTCGCCACTTCATCGGTCCCCACGGGTATGATATTCATACCCAGCCGGGGCGGGTTCAGCCACTGTCCCCAGGAGTACTCAGAACCGGAGTGGGTTGCCGCAGGGGGACAGGTGCTTTTCAAGACTGTGTGTGAATTGGCACGGCGAGACTGGTCACGCGACGCCGGGGTGAGTTGACTCCGCCTTGACAAAAAGGGGGGTTAGCATATAATAATAGTTATCGAAAGCGGTGGTACTATCATGAAGGAACGAGATCGACTGGCAGATATTCTTCGGAGACGTGGCCTGCGGGTTACTCCGCAGCGCTTGGCTATACTCAGCTTCTTGGACGGCAATACTGATCACCCCACCGCAGAAGATATTTATGCGGCAGTCAAAGCCCAGCACCCGGCAATTAGCCTCAATACCGTCTACAAGACACTGGAGGCCTTCGAGGAGGCGGACCTGGTCTGGCGATTCAGAGCGGGCCAGAAACATAAATCTCACTACGACCCCAACTCCAGGACGCACCCACATGTGGTCTGCACGCGGTGTGGTTCTGTGGATGACCTTCCGGATGACGGGGAGAACTTACAAGCGGATGCCGAAAAATCTCTGCCCGATGGGCACCATGATGTTCTGAGGGTGGAAGTGTGCGTCGTCGTGGGATTGTGTGAGGAGTGTGATGATCATGATGAATGAAGCATTTCGAATAGATGGTGCCACTTCTTACAATTAGTCTCCTGTACTATGTTAAATGCTTGCGGTGTTGAATTGCTTGTTGACATTAGGGGGCGGGCATTCGGGCCCGGAGTCCCTGGCTTAACGGGGATTCCGGGCCCATTGTGTGCCCGGCATGAGCGAATGCTGGGGGGTGAAAGTCCCCTGTGGGCAGTGGCCACGTAGGACCACTGGTATGGAAGGGCTGTGTCAAGGTGAAGC
>Ga0207421_10008399_pt1 | contig 10715 bp, 11 predicted proteins | sample SodLakKL_010_SED_4_FD_187542 | JGI IMG/M metagenome (GOLD analysis project Ga0207421, IMG submission 187542) | Alkaline sediment microbial communities from Lake Tanatar, Kulunda Steppe, Russia - 8KL_010_SED (SPAdes) (version 2) | ecosystem: Environmental > Aquatic > Non-marine Saline and...
CTCCTCCAGCGAACAGATGCGGATGTCGTACCTCGAGCCGGCACACTCGACATCCTCGCTGATCGGGGTGTGAGCTCTGGGCTCGTCGCTTTCGTACTCAAGGCCATCGCCGTCGACGACGACCTCGGCGCGCTCGTAGCCGTACTCGTCGTCGCCGACGCCGACCGCGCCCGCCCACAGCGGAGCCGTGAGCAACACCAGCGCGAGCAGTCCGAAGCCGAGATCCATGCGGATCGAACCGTCCGGGAGGGCCATCAGGGAACTTCGACAGTCCGGCATGATAAACCTTCAGGACCTGTTTGCGAACGTGCGAGCCTAAGGAGACGTAAGCCCCTCCGCTCGTCGCTGTCTCTCGAACGCCTCGACCGCAGAAAGCTGTTCGAGCGCGGTGCCGGGCTAGCGCCTCGCCATGCCGGGAGCGAGTCCGGTGTGTCTGAGGCCGGTCTGTTCGACGACGTCGAACGCGTAGATGCTGACGTTGCGAGAGCGGACAGCGTCGTCGAACAGCTCCGGTCGCCACACCCCCGAGAGCGTCTCCGAGAGCTCGTCCCATTCGTGCTCGGGAACCTTGCTGAACTCGCCCTCGAGGAGGACGCTCCGCCAACTGAACATCGTTTCGGCGCTGTAGACGAGAAACCGGCCGCGCGCTGTCTGCTCGGTCAGCCGCTCTTTTTCGCTCTGCTCGCCCAGCAGGTAGGTGAAATACAGCGTACCCCCATCGTAGGCGTACGACAGCGGCAGGAGGTACGGTACGCCGTCGTTCGCCAGGCCGAGGACGCCGATCGAGTGGTTGTCGAGGAAGGTCTCGATATCTCGCTCGTGCATCTCTTCGAGCCCGTACTGTTTCAGATCCTCTACAGTCATGTGCTCGCTTCGGCCCGCTCTCTGAAAGCCACCGCGACTGTTCCCGTCTCGTGAGAACTACTGCTCACGTCCGTTCGCTCGCGGTGAAAACAGCTCGCACCGTCCGTGGTGAAAATGGCTTGCACCGTCCGCCGTCAGTTCACTGGTAATCTACGTCGCCTTCGCCTTCCCCGCCACCTTTTTCATCGTCGGGGTTCCTCACTCGCTTCGCTCGTTGCGGGACCCGCTCCTCGAAAAATCTGGACCAAAAAGGCGCTCGCTCACGTCCATTCGCTCGCGGTGAAAACAGCTTGCACCGCCCGTGGTGAAAACAGCTCGCACCGTCCGTCGACTGTGCCTTACTGGTAATCTACGTCGCCCTCGCCTTCCCCGACCCAGGCGCTCCGATCCGGTTCGCGCGACTCCAGTGGGTCGATGTCCTTGTACCACGGGACGTTCTTGAGCTCTTCTTTGTTGTATGCGAGCTCGTCTTTGGTGTCGCCGACGAACTCGAAGTTCTGGGTGAGGAGGATCGCATCGACGGGGCAGACCTCCTCACAGAGCCGGCAGTAGATGCACTGGCCGATGTGGAGGTTGTACTGCTCGCCGTTGCGCTTGTCGTCCATCACGATCTGGATGGTGTCGTTCGGACAGACCTTCTCGCACTGGCGACACCAGATACACCGCTCCTGGCTGAACTTATGAACCCCCCGGAACCGGGGGGAGACCTCCGGCTCTTCGGCCGGGTACTCGACGGTGAACGTCTCGCCGTCGAGTGCGTGTTTCATCGTCGTTGCCATGCCTTTGAGGACGCCTATCATGCGCTGTCACCTTGTTTCGTGTCGCTGTTGTCCGTTGCGTTGCAAGCCGCGGGGATGTGTGCACTCCGGTTCATAGCGTCTCGATCACCCCGACGATGCCGGCGGTGAGGAACAGGTTGAGAAACGCCAACACGAGCAGCCCCTTCCAGCCGATGTCGAGGAGCTGGTCGATGCGCACCCGCGGGAGCGCAGAGCGCAGCCACTGGGTCAGGAGAAACACCGCCCAGATCTTGATGAGGAACCAGACGAGCCCCGGCAGCACCGGCCCGGCGGGCCCGCCGAGGAAGATCGTGGCGATGATCGCACCGCCGAGGAAGATGTGGACGAACTCGCCCAGATAGATCAGGACGAAGTACACCGAAGAGTACTCGGTCTGGAAGCCAGCGACGATCTCGGTCGGCGCTTCTGGGATGTCGAACGGGTTCCGTCCGATCTCGGCCATGTTCGCTACCAGAAAGAGAAAGAACGCAAACGGGTTGAGGATGGCGAACCACGCGGGAATCCCGACCGGCCCGAGCGAGACCAGCGTCTGGCTCTGTGCGGCGACGATCTCGCTCATCTGGAGCGAGCCGGCGAAGATCACGACGGAGATGCCGACGATGATCAGCGGGATCTCGTAGGCGAGGTTCTGCGCAACCGCGCGCAGCCCGCCGAGGAAAGAGTACTTGTTGTTCGAGGAGTAGCCCGCCATCACCAGCCCGATCGAGGCGATCGAGGCAATCGCAAAGACGAACGCGAGCCCGACCTCGGGATCTGCGAGGTGGAAGTTGATCGGACCGAGCTCGCCCATCGGAATGACCGCAAACCCGAGCAGCGCGGAGGCTGCGATCACCAGCGGCGCGAGATCCCACGCCGGGCGGTCGACGCCCTCGGGGACGATCAGCTCCTTCGAGAGGAGGCGCACCGCGTCTGGGACGATGATGCCGATCCCGAGCGGGCCGAATTTGTTCACCGAGATGCGGTCAGTGAAGGCGGCTGTGATCTTGCGTTTGGCCCACGGACCGGCGAGTGCAGCGTTCGTGAGTAGAATTGTCCCGATTACGGCTGCGCCGACGACCGCGGCGAACAGCTCGACTGCGATCCCCTCGACTCCGATCGCCTCGGAGATTGCCTCCGGCAGGAGCTGGCTCATCAGCGGTCAACCTCCCCGAGCACGATGTCGAGACTCCCGAGCGCGGCGATCATGTCCGGCACGTACTCGCCTTCTGACATTACCTCGAGCGACTGGAGGTTACAGAACGCCGGGCTGCGGATCTTGAACCGCGCCGGCTTCTCAGTGCCGTCGGCGCGGATGTAGATGCCGAGTTCACCTTTCGCGCCCTCGACCGCCCGGTAGACCTCGGTGTCGGCGGCGGGCTTGAGCGTCCGCGGGACGTTCGACTGGATCTCGCGCTCGTCTTCGGGCCACTCCTCGAGCAGGTCGATACACTGCTCGATGATCCGGGCGGACTGGCGAATCTCTTCGAGTCTGACCAGCGCGCGCGAGAAGTTGTCGCAGCCGTCGTCGGTGATGACGTCGAACTCCAGCTCGTCGTAGTAGCCGTAGGGGTCATCGCGCCGGAGGTCGTAATCAACCCCCGATCCGCGCGCCACCGGCCCCGTGCAGCCGTAGCTCTTTGCGATCTCCGGGGGAAGAACGCCCGTGTCGATCACGCGCATCTGGAACAGCTCGTTCGCCGACAGCAGGTTGTGGTACTCCTCGAGCCGTTCGGGGACGTACGCACAGAACTCTCGCACCTTCTCGAAGTACTGTTCGCGCGGCTCGGGCAGATCCCATGCGACGCCGCCCAGCCGGAGGTAGTTGAACATCAGCCGCTGACCAGTCAGATCCTCGAGCAGATTCTCGACCTTCTCGCGGTCCGTGATCGCGTACATGAAAATCGCCGTGAAGTCGCCGTAGATGTCGAGCGCGAACGTCCCCACCGCGAGGAGGTGGGAGGCGATCCGGCACAGTTCAGCCGACATCGTCCGGATGATCTGGGCGTACTCCGGCACCTCGAGGTCGGCCAGCGCCTCCGCCGTCCGGGCGTAGGCCCACTCGTTCAGGATCCCCGCTGAGATGTAGTCCCACCGGTCGGGGTAGGGCATGATCTGATAGCGGTAGTTCGACTGCTGGCACATCTGCTCCTCACAGCGGTGCAGGTACCCCATGTCCGGGTCGACGTCGACGACCTGCTCGCCGTCGAGCACCGTCTTCAGGTGCAACACGCCGTGTGTCGCCGGGTGGTGGGGCCCGATGTTGATGAACATCGTGTCCTGCTCGTCGGGCACGTCCGTCCGGCGCTCCATCGGGTCGGCGTGCTCGCGCAACGGCACGATCTGTGGCTGGTCCTGGTTGTAATCCAACGAGAGGGGGTGGCCCTGCCACGTCTCCGGCAGTAGGATCCGGCGCAGGTCCGGATGACCCTCGTACTCGATGCCGACGAGGTCGTACGCCTCGCGCTCGTGCCAGTTGGCCGTATCGAACACGCTGGCGGCGCTCTGGCTCACCGGCTCGTCTCGCGCCGTCGGCACCACGACCGAGAGCTCGTGAGTCGGCTCGTCGTACTTCTTCAGGTGGTAGATCGACTCGTAGCGGTCCTGGTACTCCTGTGCGGTGACACACGAGAGGTGATCGAAGCCGGCCTCGCGCTTGAGCGTCGCGAGCACCGCCTCGACGTCGTCCGGTCGGATCACGAACGCTTCGGCGTGGACGTGCGTCTCCCGGTCGAGGACGTACTCAGAGAGCAGCTCGAAAAGCGCGTCGTAGTCGAGTTCGCCCGCTGGTGTGACCCCCACGTCACGCGGCCGAGGCTGTTCGAGGCTCATGGTGAGTCGACCCAGTTGTAGCGCATCACGAGGTCGTCCTCGTCGATCTCGCTGGCGAGTTGCTGGACGAGCTCGTCGCGTTCCAGATCGCCGAACTGTTCGAGCTCGTACGGTTTGACCGTCACCGGCGCGCTCTCGCCGGCGCGGATCTGCTCTTGGAGCTTGAGCACGCCGTAGACGAGCGCCTCGGGTCGGGGCGGACAGCCCGGCACGTGGATGTCGACCGGGATGATCTCCTCGACCCCTTTGATGACGTTGTAGCCTTCCTGGAACGGCCCGCCGGAGATCGTACACGACCCCATCGAGACGACGAACTTCGGCTCGGGCATCTGGTCGTAGACGCGCTTCATGCGCGGCCCGAACTTCGAGACGATCGTCCCGGGAACGATGATGACGTCCGCCTGCCGGGGTGACGCCCGAGGCACGCCAGCTCCGAAGCGATCGAGGTCGTGTTTGGTCGCGTAGGTGTGCATCATCTCGATGCTGCAGCAGGCGATCCCGAACAGGAGCATGAACATCGAGTTGCCCCGCACCCAGTTCATGAACGCGTCGAACTTGGTGAGGATGAACGGGCTGGCTCCGAACGCCTGGCGCAGCTTCGAGTTGAAGCGGTCGTCGACGCCCGGCCCCATCCGTGCGTCCTGTGTCGTCTGTGCCTGTTCGAGCGTGTCGTGTAGTTGTTCGTTGCTCATGGTTACTCGGTCAGCTGGCGGTCGGCCCGCGGGCTGCGGACCCACTTGACTGCCCCGTTGCGCCACGCCCACACGAGGCCGACGAGGAGGACGACGATGAACAGCGCCATCGGCGCGAACGTCCGGACGAAGCCGATCTCACCGACGGCCTCCCGGAAGACGACCGTCCACGGGATGATGAAGATCGTCTCGACGTCGAAGATGACAAACAGCAGCGCGACCATGTAGTACTGGATGTTGAACTTGATGTGGCGGCTGCTACCGACGGGCACCTCCCCGCTCTCGTAGGTGACGCGTTTGCCCTGCTCGGGAACGCTCGGCCGAAGCAACCACGAAACGACCATCATCGACACCGGGATGAGAACCGCCACGAGCGCGAGCGCCCCGATCGCTATCCAATCACTCATTTCCTATCTGGGGTTCGAATCCGGTCCATATAAGGGTTGATTGTTCGCCCTCCGGGCGAGCGACGCCACAGCGCGGCTCCCCGATCACGGATCGCTGTCCCGTCGAGCGCTGAACCCCTCGGTGCCCAGGGCGTGCAGCTCCGTGGACGTTGTCGCGACGGCTTCTCTCAGGGCGTCGTGCTGCGCTGTGAGCCGCTCGCGCAACTCCTCGTGCTGGCGTGCGAGGATCTGTACCGCCGACAGCGCGGCGTTGTAGGACTTGCCGGCGTCGACCGCGACGATCGGCGCACCCTGTGGCATCCCGATCACGGACTGGAGCGACTTCTCCTGGACGGGAACGCCGATGACCGGCAGCGGATAGGCGATCGACGCTGTCATGTTCGGCAGATCGGCGCTCTTGCCGCCCGCGCCAGCGATGAGTACCTCGAGCCCGCGGTCGGCAGCCGTCTCGGCGTAGGTGTACATCAGCCCCGGCGTTCTGTGCGCCGAGATAACGTACGTCTCGAACGTGAACCGCTCGTCGGGCAGCTCCTCGGCTGTCTGTTCGGCGAAGCCAAGCGCGGTGAGTGCGTCGTACGCGCCGGGTCGGCCCTGTTCGGAGCCCATCATCACGTCCAGGTCGGAGTCCGAGCCCATGATGATCCCCACGTCCGGCGTTTCTTCGGCTGGTCGATCCAGCTCTGCCTCACGCTCTAGCGCGGCCCGGAGCCGCTCGAGTGCCTCTGGTTCCATGCCCCACCGTGGAGCGGCTGGCCACCTAAGCGTTGATGCTTCTCTGGCACTGTACTCTCTGTCATGCTCGAGATCGACGGCGGCGCGGGCGGCGGCCAGCTCCTGCGTTCGAGCCTGTCGCTCGCTGCCGTCACCCGACAGCCTGTGACGGTGACGAACGTCAGAGGGAGTCGCCCCGAGCCGGGGCTCAAACCGCAACACCTCACCGCGCTCGAGCTGCTCGCCGAGGCCTGCGACGCCGCGGTCGAGGGCGCGGCGCTCGGCTCCGAGACCGTGACGTTCGAGCCGTCGACACCGCGCGGCGGTCACATTGAGGCCGACGTGGCCACCGCGGGGAGCGTGACGCTCGTCTTCGACGCGCTGTTGCCGCTCGCCACGGCGCTCGAATCGCCCCTCCGTGCAACTGTCACAGGCGGCACGGCGGTCGCGTGGTCGCCGCCGCTTGCGACCGTCCGACACGTCAAACACCCGCTCTGTCGCGAGGTGGGACTGCTCACCTTTCTCACTCGACACCGGAGCGGGTTCTACCCCGCGGGAGGTGGGCAGGCGACGCTCTCGCTGGCCCCCTCGAGCCTGTCACGGCTCTCGCTGGCCGACCGCGGTACTCTTCGCGGGGGTCGGATCTACTCGCTCGCCTCGCGTGACCTCGCGGAGGCAGCCGTTGCACGGCGACAGGCCGACGCGGCCGAGTCGGCGCTCGAAGCCGCTGGCATCGAGGTGCTCGAGCGACACGCGGGCTCGGTCGCTGCGGAGTCGACTGGCTCTGTGATCTCGGTCGAGCTGTCGTACGAGCGCTCGCGGGCGGGCTTCGACGCGCTCGGCGAGCCCGGCAAACCGGCAGCGGACGTCGCGAGCGATGCGGTCGACGACGCGATCGCCTTCGACGAGACTGACGCCGCAGTCGACCGCCACACGGCAGACCAGCTGCTCGTGGTGCTCGCGCTCGCGGGGGGCGAGCTCGCGATTCCCGAGCGAACCGACCACGTCGAGGCGAGCCTCGCGCTCCTCGAGCAGTTCGGGTTCGAGCTCGCTGTCGATCGGACGGCTGACGGCTGGCTCGTCTCCGCTCCGGAGCCTGCTCTCCCGACGTAGGAGCGCAGCGACGACCAGCGAGCTAGAGCAGATCGAGATCCTCGGCAACGAGCGTAGCCAGCTCGTCGGCGACGGCAGGATCGACCTCTGCGACCGCCTCGCCTCCGTGGAGCCGGTCGTTGTGGCGCTCGATGCTGTCGGCGAGGTCGGAGAGGGCGACGCGGGTCTTCGTTTCGCACTCGACACAGACCACCGGCACGTCGGGTTCGCCGTCGGTGTCCGCCATGTAAGGCGGTACGACTCACCACCTCTTCAACGCTCCGCTCACTTCGGGCGATCGAAGCACCACCACGAGCTCGGAAGCTTGTGAGAGCGAGCAGATCGGATCTCTGGGTGGACCACTGCTTTTGGTATAGCACCATGGAGTGTATGGGTGCGGGCCAATAGGAGGTCCTGGCGAGCGTGATTGCCTGTCTGGAGGGGCAGACGCCGCCGAAACAGCTCAAAGCCGTCTACACGCTGGCTGTGGAGTGCACACCGTGTACGAACGTCTGTTTTCGAGTTCCGTCGTAGCCCGTGTGAATGGGAAGGAAGCCACGCTTCGTGTGCGGACGGCGGTTCTCTGGACACGAACTGCAGGTGTCTGCTCCTGTCTACTGAGGACGCCAACTCGTACCCGCGTAGCTCGCTGTCGGCGCGTCCGAGTCTGATCCTGTCTACCGGGGACACCAACACAGCGTGCGCTGTCAGAGAGGGGCCGAACGTGCCGATCAGTTCGTGACGCCTACGAAGTGCCCGCCGACGCTTACGAAATGTCCGCCGGCGCCTGCGAAACGCCGCCGTCACCAGCGCTGGCGGCCGATCACGGCTCCTCGAGCCCGGTGAGTGCCTCCGCGACCCGGGCGCGGGCGGCTCGCTGACGGTGGAGTTCGGCGAACTGCCCGCGGACGCGACCGACCGTCTCCTGCCCGGCAATAAACTGTATGTCGGGATACGAAACGGCGGTGAGCACGAGCGGCGTCGGCGAAGCGGGACCGACGCCCTCGGGGCCGGCGAGCGTCTCCGCCGACAGCACCCGGTCGACGAACGCCGGGTCGCGGTGGCCGTGGGCGACGTCGTCGACGAGACGGACCGCCCGGCGGACCAGCTGTCGGGGGAAGCCGCCGGCGCGAAACCGGAGGGCGAAAAACGGATCGTCGGGTTCGAGCGTCGCCTCGAGGGTTCGAACGGTTCCGCGTTCGTCGGGCGTGAGGTTGTGGAAGTCGTGCTCGCCCGAGAGCCGCTCCAGCGCGTCCCGGGCGCGTTCCGGGTCGGCATCGGCCGCGTAGAGGAAGTAGGTGTACTCCCGTCCGGTCGCGGAGTGGGTCGCGTGAAACCCCTCGGGGGCGTCGGCGCTCGCCCACACCCGGACCGCGTCGGGGAGCTCGCTGTTTACCGCCGCGGGCGAGAGCCACTCGGGTGCCTCGAAGGCGACGGTCTGGGCGAGCGCGGAGACGCCCGCGTCAGTCCGGCCCGCTGCCGCGTAGCCGGGCGGGACGCCGTCGCTGACGCCGAGGGCGGCGAGCGCCGCCAGGAGCGCGTCCTCGACCGTCCGGACGTCGGGCTGGCGCTGGAATCCGTGGTACGGGCGGCCGTCGTATGCGAGGCGGTAAGCGCGCACGCGAGACGATACGATAGCCGAGTACTCCGGCGTTTCGGAGTGAGCGGCGGCAAAACAGTTTTTACCCTCTACCGGCTGTGAACCACCATCGCTTCACAGGAGCGCTCAGGATGACAGACGACAGCGAGGACGGTCGGGAGAACCGGACGGACGAACAGGGACAGCTGTCCCGCCGCGGCGCGCTGGCGGCGCTCGCGGGGCTCGGCGTAGTCGGCGTCGGCTCGGCGACCGCCTCGACGGAGGGGATCAGATACCTGAACCCCGAGACGGAGACGGTCGCCCTCGACAACGAGACCGTCTTCGAGCTCGTCGGGCCGCGGCGGTTCACGACTGAGGGCGGCACAGATGTCCGTGACGGCGGAACCCTCAGGGTGGGGAGCCTGAACGCGGTCGCCGAGGACGTCGTCGGCGCGACGGTGGCCGGCGGGGGCTACCGTCGCGACGGAGAGGACCGGCCGAACGTCGTCGGCTCGCACTTCGGGAGCGTCGGCGGCGGCGGCGGGAACCAGGCGGGCGGCGACGAGCCCGACGCGGCCCAGTTTGCGACCGTCGCTGGCGGTCTCAGAAACACGGCTGCAGGTCACCAGTCGGTCGTCGCCGGCGGCAGGCGAAACGAGGCGACCGCCAGCAGAGCGGCCGTCACCGGTGGGCGGAACAACACCGCAAGCGGCGAGCTCGCGACGATCGCCGGCGGCCTCGGAAACGAGGCGACCGGGGAGTACGCGACCGTCACCGGCGGCACCGCGAACGCGGCGGTCGGGACGAGCGCGACCGTCGCGGGCGGTCGGGCGAACGTCGCCCGGGATCAGCAGGCGACCGTCGGCGGCGGCCGGGGCAACCGCGCAGCGGGTCACGGCGCGACGGTGGCGGGCGGGCTCGCGAACGACGCCCCCGCCGACGGCGCGACAGTCGCTGGCGGCAGAGAAAACACCGCAGACGGCGCGTACGCGTTCGCGGCCGGCCGGGGTGCCGACACGGACGGTCACGACGGCGCGGTCGTCTTCGGCGACTCCTCCGAGGAGCCGATCGAGGCCGACGCCGACGACGAGGCCTACTTCCAGATGGCGGTCAACGCCCGGGCGTTCAACACCACGAGCACCGCCTCGCTGAAGCGAGCGATCGAGCCGGTCGATCCCGAGACGGTGCTCGCGGGCGTCGAGTCCCTCGATGTCTCGACCTGGGAGTTCGAGCGCGGCGACGACGGCACGCACATGGGTCCGACCGCCGAGGCGTTCTCCGAGACGTTCGGCCTCGGCGACGACGACGGGACGATCGCGACCGTCGACGCCGACGGGGTCGCGCTGGCGGCGATCCAGGGGCTCGCCGAGCGCCTCGAACGGCGGACCGAGCGGGTCGCAGCGCTCGAGGCGGAGCTCGCCGAGCAGCGAGATCGGGTCGACGAGCTCGAGTCGCGGCTGCGCGCGCTGGAGGAGACAGACGATACAGCCGAAAAAACTGCAGATTAAATGGCAGATGGCAGGATAGACCGAAGATCAGACCGGAAGCAACACGCGACGGGACAGGCGACAGGGGGAAGCACTCTCCTCTATTTTTCCCGGAAAGTCACGATCCCGTGGAATTATATATTGGGCCAGAATTACTCCAAAGCGATAGGCAAACGGTACGTGTTTACCCCCAATCGATTTCGATAGTCTCTCGTAGGAGCCGCGAAACTGGTTGCGTAGATCGATGCAACAGGCGGACAAACATATCTCGGAGG
>Ga0207421_10008402_pt1 | contig 10713 bp, 3 predicted proteins | sample SodLakKL_010_SED_4_FD_187542 | JGI IMG/M metagenome (GOLD analysis project Ga0207421, IMG submission 187542) | Alkaline sediment microbial communities from Lake Tanatar, Kulunda Steppe, Russia - 8KL_010_SED (SPAdes) (version 2) | ecosystem: Environmental > Aquatic > Non-marine Saline and...
ATCGACCCCGCGGTGGAATCGGAACTGGAAGATGAGGGCTACCAGCCCCGACGCCTGGGCGGCGAAAACCGCTATGGGACGGCAGTAGAAATAGCCCGGGAGTTTGCGGAGTTTCCCAGCCAGGCATTTTTGGTCACCGGCCAAAATTTTGCCGATGCCGTGGCCGCCTCCGCCGTTGCCGCCGAAAAATCAGCGCCCATTCTGCTTACTCCATCGGACGAATTGAGCCGGGACACCGGCAGTTACCTGGACGAGCACCCCGGCATTCAGGATATCTATGCCATAGGCGGCACCGCCGCCCTCAGTGATGACGTGAAGCAGGAAGCGGAAGCCACTACCCGCATTGCCGGCGCCAACCGCTGGGAAACCGCCCGGGAAATTGCCGAAACCTTTTACAATGACCCTCTCTCGGCTACCCTGGCCACCGGCGATGACTTTCCGGATGCCTTAAGCGGAGGCGTTTATGCAGCCCGCAATCGTTCACCGGTGATGTTGACCCCTACCGCGGAACTTCCTTCCCCGGCCGCCGACTACTTCCGGCAGGGAGGAAGCCTGCAGGAAGTTACCATCTTCGGCGGCGAAGGCGCCGTGTCTGAAGCCGTGAAGGAGGAACTAAAATTTAAGTAGCACTTAGAGCGAAAGATTAGGACGGGAATAAGGTAGGGGGACACACCTCCTCCGGAGGAATGTCCCCGTTGGCCAGTCCCGTAGCGAAGCGAAGGCCGAAGGGAAGACGATGGAACCGTCCCCTTGGCTTAGCGGAGCCTATTTACCATAATAAAAAATTTAAAAAGGATGAGTTCAAATGAAAAACATCTCCAGAGCAGCCGTACTATGCTTAACCTTTTTCCTACTATCTATATGGGCAGCACCCCACCCCCATACAGCAAGTGCCTCCACCGTCACTTACGGCGACGTAAACGATGACGGCAGGGTAGATGTGGATGATGCCGTAATGATCCTGCGCGGGGTAGTAGGCCTGGAAGAGTTAACCCCTGCCGCCAGGCGCCGGGCTGATGTAGCCTATGACCACAGCGTGGGTGTGCGGGACGCAATCTTAATTTTGCAGTACGTAACCAGTGGCAGCGGCAGCACTAACTTCCCCGTGGAGCAAATTGATACCGACCAAGTAAAAATCATTGGCGAGCCCGAGGTCAGCGTTAACACTGCCCAGAGATGGGCCGAAAGCAGAGGCGCCCACGACCGCTTTATTGATATTGCCCCCCTCTACTGGGAATACGGCGCTAAAACGGGCATCAGGCCCGATGTTCTCTATGCCCAGTCGGCCAAGGAAACCGCCTTTGGCAACTACGGCGGCGTGGTGATACCCGAATACAACAACTGGGCCGGCATCAAGGTCAAAGAAGGAGGCCCCTGCGGAGAACTGGAATCCCACGAAGAATTTGACACCCCTGAAGACGGGGTGCGGGCTCATTTCAACCATATGAGCGCCTATGTAGGAGTAGACCCGGTGGGGGATACCCACGGCCGCTACAGTCTGGTAGCCTCCCTGGAATGGGCCGGCACCATCAAATTCGTGGAGCAACTGGGTGCCAGATGGGCCCCCAGCGCGGAGTACGGCGATAGCGTTGCCAACCACTATTTGCAACCGCTGGTTTATTATTAGGAGAATATATTAGCACCACAGCGAAAGATTATAGATTAGCCAGGGGGACGGTTCGAGCGTCCCATAGCGAAGCGAAGGCCGAAGGGAAGACGATGGAACCGTCCCCATGGCTTAGCGGAGCCTTTTACCATAAAAGTTTCGCTGTATTGGTGCTCAAAAATTTAATACCATAGTTTTCTTTCATGCCACAACGCTAACATGAGAAAAATATAAGATTATTTGGTAATTGTTGAAAAATTTCTTAAACTATGTTAATGTGTAAGGAAGTAGAAAACTAAATGATTAAAAATAAGTAACAAAAGTTTTCTACGAAGTGAAATTCAAGAAAAATGAGCATTAGAAAACAAAAAACGTGTGAAATTTTAAGGAGTGCTTGAGGTGTTTAATTTAGGATTTTTAAAAGGGAAGCAGTTCATAATAATTTTCGCTCTTTTATTTTTACTGGGGTCCTTTTCTTTAGCCGGCTACGCAAATAATCAAGGTTTTGCGTTTTTTGATGAGGAGAAAGAAGTTGAGATTGGAACAGCCGGAGAGGATTATGTAGATGGCGAATTGATTGTGAAGTTTGATTCTTCTGCTACTGTATCTACTGCGAGTGCTGCCCACAGCCAGGTGGAAGCTTCATTTAAAGATACAGTGGGCTCCGACTCTCACCGTCACCTAGTGGAAATCCCTGAAGATACTTCTGTTGAAGAGGCGCTTTTAGAGTATGAAGATATTCATAACATAAAATATGCTTCTCCTAATTATATTTATGAAACTCAAGATACTAATTACCCGAAACAAGATAATTGGGGTTTAGAGAAAATTAATGCTCCGGAAGCATGGGAAATAAATGAAGGATCAGATAATGTAACTGTTGCAGTTATTGATACTGGAGTGGACTATAACCATGATTATCTAGAAGGTTTAGTAAACAAAGATATTGGATATGATTTTGTAGACGATAATGATGATCCTGATGATAGAGACGGTCATGGCACCCATGTAGCAGGTACCATAGCCACTCTTAATTTAAAAGAGAATATTGGAGTAATGAGCGAAGTCGAAATAATGCCAATACGTGCTTTGAATGGAGGCGGTGGCACTTCTGCCGAGCTTATTCCGGCAATAGAACATGCTATAGATGAAGGTGCAGATATAATAAACGCATCATGGGGGTATGAAGCTGAATATGATGATAAAAATGATAAAAAAGATTCTGCTCTTAAAGAAGTCCTTGATGACGATGTTTTAGTAGTTGCTGCTGCAGGTAATGAAGGTACTAATGATAGTGCATTTTATCCAGCAAGTTATGACTTGGATAATATTATTTCGGTAGCAGCTACTGATAAAGATGACGAACGTGCCGGGTTTTCTAATTATTTAGGGGATGAGCAAGCTGCACACTTGGCAGCACCAGGCGTTGATATCTATAGTACCGTACATAATAATGGTTATGAGAAAAAACAAGGCACCTCCATGGCAGCTCCGCATGTTGCCGGTGTGGCAGGGCTTCTACTGTCGCAAAATTCCGAGTTGGGGTATGGTGAAGTTAAAGATGCTATTTTGGATAATGTTGATAAAATAGATGCCTTAGAAGGAAAAACTTCTACTGGTGGGAGGTTAAATGCCTATGAAGCATTACTTTCATTAGATGAATTATTTACTATTTCTCTAGAAGCTCAACCGGCTGAAGGCGGGAAAGTTGAAGGGGAAGGCAAATATCCTTACGAAGATGAAGTAACAGTAGAAGCTATTCCGGAGGATGGTTATGAGTTTGTCAACTGGACCGAAAATGACGATGTAGTTAGCGAGGAAAAGGAATATACTTTCACTGCAGAAGAAAGCCGTCACCTGAAAGCTAATTTTGAAATAAAGACATATGAAGTAGATTTGCTGGCCGAGCCCTCCTATGGTGGTGATTTAGAAGAAGTTAAAGTTAATGAAAACCCCATCGAATTGGAAGATGACAAAATAATAGTTGAACATGGCGATGAAGTGCAAGTAATAGCAAAACCGAAGTTTGGTTATGAAATAGATGATTGGGAGAAGTGCGAAGAATGGGAAAAAGACGAAGAAAAAGAAAACAAAAACAAAAAATTTACCGTTAATGATGTTGATAACGATCTGGAATTAAGTGTTTATTTTGACACTTGTGAAACAAATACGCCTTTAAGCAGAATTGATGGGGAAGAAGGCGAGACTAAGAAAGTGACGTTTTCAATTTCAGAGCGATATCTGGAAGCTTTTGTGATGCATGTTAGATTCGATGATGATGTATTGAAATTAAATGATGTCCAGCCTGCCAAGAGTGAGATGCACGATGAAGATTATGTTGAAACTGAAGAAGAAGTTGAAAGAATAGAAGGTCTTTTTATTACTAACTTGGGCCATGATGAGAGGGAAGATGGTGAAATTAATATAGCATGGGCCTCTTCAGATAGTAAAAAATTAAGCGATTTGTTTACCATGGAATTTGAATTTAGAAAAGATACAGATTCCTCTTTAATTTATATTGATAATGAACCGGACTATGCCGAGGAGGGATCCGTGCTTGTTGAAAATGATAACGATGGTGATGAGGAAGAAGGCTCAAAAACCATTTCTTTTTCTGAAGAAAATATTGAACGCACTTTGACTGTTGACATAGAAGGAAGCGGCGAGGTAGTAGTAAACGGAGAGGAAGAACTAAATGATGGAGAATATAGGAAATTTGATAATACAGAAGGTGTAGACCTGAAGGCTAAATCTAATGATAACTGGGAGTTTGTAGGATGGAAGTTCAATGAGGAAGAAAGTATAGAGACCACCGATGAAACTACATCGGTGACTATGAACAGTGATAAAACGGTTAAGGCAGTTTTTGAACCTGATGATGATTCCGGCAACGGCAATGACGGTGGTGGAGGCGCTCCGCCTCCACCACCGCCCCCCGATGATGATGATGGGGGCACTATCAACAGTTCCCGCATGGCGGGCGATGACCGCTACGAAACCGCCGTGCAGGTTAGCAACAATTCCTTTGAAAGTGGCCGTGGCAATGCAGTGGTTTTAGCCCGCGGCGATGATTTCCCCGATGCCTTGGCCGGAGTTCCGCTGGCGTATGACCGCCAAGCTCCCCTGCTGTTGACTAGTTCTTCGGAACTAAACAGTTCCACAGCAGGCGAGATCGAGCGGGTGCTGGGCGATAATGGAACAATTTATTTGTTAGGCGGGGAGGTAGCGCTTTCCGCTTCGGTAAAAGATGAATTGGAAGATATGGGTTATCAGGTGGAAAGGTTAGCCGGGGATAATCGTTATGAAACTGCCGTTGCCATAGCCGAGGAGCTAGGTGCCAGCCCGGATGAAGCGTTTTTGGCTACCGGGCGCGAGTTTGCCGATGCAGTTTCAGTTTCCAGTGTAGCAGCGTTGCGAGGTGCGCCCGTCCTGTTGACTCATCCCGATGATCTGAGCGGCAGCACTGCAAGGTATCTGGATGAAAATGGTATAGAAAATGTGCACGTAATTGGAGGCGAGGTTGCCATTAGTGACAGCATAAAAGACGAAGTTGGCGGCAGGCGTGTAGCCGGAGCTCATCGCTGGGAAACTTCGGTAGCCATCGCCCAGGAATTCTTTAACTCCCCTGAAGAAGCAACAATGGCAACAAGTGCTGATTTTCCCGATGCTCTTAGCGGTGGGGTATATGCCGCCCTGGGAAATGCCCCTGTGCTACTTACCACTCCTGATAATTTACACGACGATATCCGAAGCTATTTGCAAAACTTAGATGACTTGGAAAGCATCTCGGTTTTAGGCGGCGAGGCGGCAGTTTCGTCCTCTGTTCTTGATGAAATAGAAGAAATAGAGTAAAGGCGTTCCTGCTCCAGCAGGACTTAAAAGGTGGAAGAAGTTGTTTTTTGTGAGTTGGGAAGCTTTAAATGCAAACGTATTCTGATTATCATAATATTTGAAAAAAGCTTGGGGGTAATTCTCCAAGCTTTTTGAACTTGCGTTGTGCCTGACACTCCTAATATCTTTGCTTCCTTAACCTGCGGTGCTCCTGGGAACTGGCGTTCCTGGGAACCATGCAGGAAATTTGTTATTAGGGGTAGAATATTGCCAACCAAAACAAATTGACTTAATTTTATAACAGATAACAGAAAAAATTATTTCCACGAAAGGCTGTGTTTATATTGTTGGGAAAAAATAACGGGAGCACGAAGGGGCCTCTACTGGCGGGGATAATATTTGCAATGATATCTTTGTTGCTGGCAGTTTCTTCAGATACCGAGGAGGTGCTATCTTCATCATCGTTATTTGCTTTTGAAGAAGAGTCTCATTCCTCATCCGATTATTCTACACTTTCTCCACCGGATTCTGCTGAAACTGGCGATCCTCCCGGCGATCCTCCCGCTTATGTAGAAAATGAGCTCATAGTAAAATTCAAAGAAGAAAATATTGTGAGTACTGCAGATACCACCGAGGTTCACTCCCAGGTGGACCCGGGTGGCGCCAATGTCAAGCGCACCCTTGCCGATAGACCCCACCTGCAGCAGGTGGAGTTGTCCTCCGAAATTTCTATTCAGAGCCTGCAAGACCTGGAAGAAGTTGCTGCTGAATACGAAAAAAAACCGGAAGTAAAGTACGCCGACCCCAACTATATAAGAACCATCCAGGGCCAGTCCAACTCTGAGCTTGCACCGGCGCCCGATCTTTCCAACCGGTCAGATTTGACCCCCTCCACACTTGATTCTTCCGCCACGACCCCTGCCGAAACTGATTATGATGCGGAACACTTTGACAAGCTCTGGGGCCTTCATAACACCGGCCAGGAAGTCAAAGGAATAGCAGGCAAGCCTGGCGCCGATATTAACGCTCTGGAAGCCTGGGAAGATTGGAAAGAAGAAAAAAGTGACCAGGAAGTAGTAATAGCTGTAATTGATACGGGCGTTGATCACGATCACCCCGATCTACAGGACAACATGTGGACTGATGAAGAAGGCAACCACGGCTATGACTTTGTAACTTTAGACAACGAACCTCGCGATTTCAATGGCCACGGTACTCATGTGGCAGGCACCCTGGCTGCAGCAGATGGCGAAGGAATCTTGGGAGCTATCCCGGAAGCGCAAATCATGTCTGTGCGCGGGCTCGATGCTACCGGCGCCGGTGAAGATGTCGACCTCATACAGGCGATGTATTATGCGGTGGATATGGGGGCGGATATAATAAACAATTCTTGGGGTACCCTCAATTATTCTGATAGCCTTCGCGATGCCGTTTCACATGCCAGAGACAATGGAGTCCTGGTGGTATGCGCTGCGGGCAATCATGGAGCGGACAACAATACTCCTACCTACCCGGCCAATTATGACCTCGACAACATTATTTCGGTGGCAGCATCTACCCCCCATGATGAGTTGGCTACTTTTTCCAATTATGATGATTACCGGCAAACTGTCCATGTAGCAGCGCCGGGGAAAAATATTTATAGCTCCACCCCCCATGAATATGAAGTAGCAGACCCAGATGAAATATTTAGCGATGAGTTCGATGTTTTGGAGAAGTGGGAAATAAAGAATGACTCCTGGGAAACGTCAGATAAGAAAGAAACCGTAGGTAATTACAGTGCTCATGCCGCCACCGACGGAGCTCAGATGAACATTGCGGAAGAGTCAATGCCTTCTGATTATATTGAGAAAGGCTATTACTATCAGATCGTATTTGACCTGTGGAAGGAATTAGAGGAAGAAGAGGAGGAATCTCTGCAATTAATTGCGGAAGTTGAAGTGGAAAACGATAATGCAGGACAAGAACATATTCTTTTGGGAGAGTGGACTGGAAGTTCAGAGGATGAGGAGTTTAGAGAACAAACCACTTACTTTCAGTACCTGGAAGAAAGCGATATCCATATACAAACCTTCTACCTGCTTTTGCCAGAAGGCGGCGAAGTCTATGTAGATGATTTTCGCTTGCAAAAAGCCGATGAGTTAAAAGCCACAGATGGCACCCACGACTACGAGTTCAAAGATGGCACCTCCATGGCCGCACCTCACGTAGCCGGCGTTGCTGCTTTGATTATCTCCTACCTGGATGAGGAAGACTGGGATTACAGGCATGTCAGGTCCGCCATTTTAGACAATGTGGATAGCATCTCCGCCTTGGAGGACGGCACCGATACCGGCGGCAGAGTTAACGCCGCCAAATCCCTGGAACGGAAAGACTACTTAACCATTCCCGATGAGAACCTCAGGGATGCCATTGTGAAAGAGCTGGATAATGTGGACCCCGGCGACGATATAACCGTAGAAGATATGGAAAATTTAACCGAGCTATTTCCCACTGAAGCAGGAATCACGGATTTAACTGGCTTAGAATACGCCCAAAATCTGGAATCAGTGAACTTGGGATACAATGAAATAGAGAACATCTCTCCTTTATCCAATTTGGCAAACCTGGAAATACTCCACCTCTATCACAATAATATAAGCGATCTGGATCCACTCCACAGCTTGCCCAGCCTCCAGTGGCTAAACCTCAATTCCAATCAGGTCCGCGACATTAGCCCCTTGGCTGAGGGCGAGTTTACCAGCTTGGAAACACTCAATTTACGCAACAATAAAATAATTGATTTTACTCCTTTTCAAGATTTCAGCGAAGATTTTGGCGAACTCTCAAACCTCAATATATCCCGCAACTACCTCAACCAGGAGGAAGGCAGCGAGGATATGGAGCTGGTGGAACAAATGCAGGACGAAGAGGTGGATGTAGATTATGATTTGCAGAAAGAGGAGTTCACTGTTTTGCACGTGTGGGAGCTAAAGCAAGCATTTGCCCACCCCGGAATTCGAGAAATTCGCCTGGGCCAGAATCTGCAACTGCCCGATACTGATGACTCTCTTCCCATCAAAACGGATAACCTCCGAATAAAAGGTCAAGGTTATACCTTGGAGCGCTATGCTAATGATAATTCCAACTCCCAAGCTGATGCGTCTTCACTGGAACCCCTGGAGCTAAAAATAACCGCGGAAACCGAAGGAATTTCTATAAGCAACTTAACTATCCGAGGTGATCTTACAGACAAAGGCCGGCAAAGCCATCTGCAAGAAGTTAAATTAGAAAAGGCCAGCAGCCCGGGCGGCAATGTTTATCTCCTGGGCAGCGAGGGGGAAATTAGCCAAACCACTATAGAGGGTTCAGTTAACATCGGTACTAACGAGAACCAAAATAATGACAGCCCCCACGGCACCAACTATAATATTAGGGAAACATCAGTAGAGGGTGATACCACTATTAATGGCAATGAAAACACTATAACTGCAACTACGGTGCAAGGAAATGTCGAAATTACGGGCAAGAGCAACACCATAGACAATGACTCTTCGGTGAGCGGAGAATTATCCTTAACAGAAGATAGCGCTGATAATAGAATCGGGGAGCGCGTCACGGAGGACCTGTCCGATGAAGGAGAAAATAACGAATTGATTCCGGTCAAAGAGGAGAGCACCACTCCTGCACCTTCACTTCCCTCCCCGACCGCCCCAAATACGGAGCGTTATGCCGTTGTGCACCGCTACCAAACCGCCTTGCAGATTAGCCAGGAAAATTTCCCGGACGAAGTTTCTGCAGCGGTCATTGCCCGCGGTGACAATTTCCCCGATATCCTCACAGGCGTCCCCCTGGCAGCTCACTTGAACGCTCCTCTTTTATTCACCCCCAGCGGCGAGCTGCTCCCCGAGGTATCTGCCGAGCTCCAGCGGGTGCTCCCTGAAAATGGCACTGTCCATATTCTAGGCGGGGAAGCTGCCATTGCACCTGAGGTCCAAGAACAACTGGAAGAACTGGGCTACAGCGTTAACCGCATTGCCGGCAACGACCGTTATGACACGGCAGCCTCAATTGCCGAAGAATTTGCTGATAACCCCCGCCGGGTATTTCTGGCCACGGGGGAGGAATATGCCGATGCCCTCTCCATATCCAGCACCGCCGCTCAGAACGAAACTCCTCTCCTGCTCACCTCCGGGGAGGAATTGAGCGAGAGCACTGCTGCTTATCTTCGGGAACATCGAGATACCTTACAGGAGGTTCGTATAATCGGAGGCCCGGCGGCGGTAAGCGAAGAAGTGGCCGCAGCAGCAGAGGCAACCGGGAGAATATATGGCAACAATCGTTGGGAAACTGCTTCCCAAGTTGCCCAAAACTTTTTTGAAGATCCCCGCCAGGCTGTCATGACCACCGGGCAACATTACGCCGAGGCCTTGGGAGGCAGCCTATATGCTGCTTTCAACGAGGTCCCTGTATTGCTTAGCCCGCCCCGGCAATTGCCTGCCGGCACCCGGGAGTATTTTTCTGACCAACCTACTTTGCAAAATGTTTTGGTTTTTGGCAGCTCCAGGACGATTTCCGGCAGAGTGCTGGAGCAAATAGAAAATCAGGAAAATTAAGATTAGCTCTGCTGGCACGGCACTAAGCAACAGCTAATAAAATATCGTCCCCAAATTATCTTACCGAAACAGGAGCGTGCAATTGGGAAAAGACACAAATAATAACCCGGATTTTTCCGGCTTCCTAAAGGAACTAAAGCGGGCCCGCCAGCTCAAAAAAAAGAAAAAATACGCGGCTGCAGAAGAGGTTTTAAATTCCTTGCTGGCCCAACACCCGAAGGACACCTCTATCCTCCTGGAGATGGCCGCTGTATGTCGCTTCACTTACCGTTACCGGGAAGCCGAGAGCTACCTCCAGCAGGCCCTGGCGCAAGACCCTCACCACCCCGAACTCCTGCAGGAATATGCCCGGAACGCTTTTCAGCAGGGCCGATGGGAAGAAAGCATCTCCCGCTATGACGAACTACGCCGCATCCTGGAACAGAGACTTTTTTCCTCCTCTTCCTCCGAGGCCACCTCCCCCCCGGAGCAGCCAGCCTCTGCCGATCCCCATTCCCGGCCGAATGCCACAGGCGACGGCCACCGGCAAGCGCCGGACTCGACCGATTCCGAAACTGCTGCCCTGGAAAAGCAATGGCTCCAGGTCAACAAAAAGATTAACGAGGCCCTCTGGGAGCTCCGCCATACCCAGCGCATAAAACAACACCGCTACCACGTTTTCCGGAAGTTGGGTGGCTCCAG
>Ga0207421_10008403_pt1 | contig 10712 bp, 6 predicted proteins | sample SodLakKL_010_SED_4_FD_187542 | JGI IMG/M metagenome (GOLD analysis project Ga0207421, IMG submission 187542) | Alkaline sediment microbial communities from Lake Tanatar, Kulunda Steppe, Russia - 8KL_010_SED (SPAdes) (version 2) | ecosystem: Environmental > Aquatic > Non-marine Saline and...
GGTTTCGCTTGCCACCATAACCCTTATTGCCAGAGAAACCCACACTCCTTCAGCAGTAATTTCCACGTTTAAAGAGGCCCTTAATAGTCTTTTAGATAGTCTTAAAACTATGATTATTTTTGGTGCTACTGTTTTACCCTGGGTTATCATCATTCTCTTGCTGGGTTGGGTTTTAACAGCAATTCTGAGGAGCAAAAAAGGTTAACCCTATTGCATAAAAACAACCTGTGTGGTAAAATTTTGTTGAAAAAGAAAAAGGGCGCGGACATAGCTCAGTCGGTAGAGCGTCGGCTTCCCAAGCCGAAGGTCGCGGGTTCGACCCCCGTTGTCCGCTCCAAATGGTTTGTTTTTTAGCGGGTTTAAAACCCGCTTTATTTTTTGCACAATTTTCCAAAGCTTAATAACAATAATTTTCAGAAATAAATGATTTTGCAAGGAAAATAAAATATTGCTTTATAGGCAGGCAGGTGATAATATTTTTTTATTGGAAAACGTTTTCTTCAGGCGAGGAGGGTTTTAAATAGAAAAAATTTGGTTTCAGAAAATTATTAAACTCACTAGTATTTTGCTGGTTCTTGGCGTTGTTTCCGTTAATATTTTAAACGGAAAAGCAGAAATCTTTACCCAACCCGAAATGGTTCTGGTTAAGGCCGGAAGTTTCCAGATGGGAGACGAGTCCGGAGAATTGTGGGAAGGAACCAGGCCTGTTCACCAGGTTATTTTAAATTATAATTTCTGGATTGGGAAATATGAAGTTACCTTTGCAGAATACGATATATTTTGTGAAGAATCAGGAAAACCTCCTGCTAATGACCAGGGTTGGGGTAGGGAGGAAAGACCGGTGGTAAATGTTACCTGGCGGGATGCAATTGCCTATTGTAACTGGCTGAGCGAAAAAGAAAATTTTCAACCGGCATATAACGAAGCGGGAGAATTATTAGACTTTAATGGAAATGTAACTACTGATATCACCAGGGTAGATGGATACCGGTTACCCACTGAGGCTGAATGGGAATATGCAGCATCAGGAGGGCACGAAGCTGTACCCATTCCACCGAGATTTTTATTTTCTGGCAGTGACGATATTGACGAGGTCGCCTGGTACTTTGAAAACTCGGGTGACGAAATGATTTTTACTGGGACCCCGCTAACTGTTGATTATTCCAGCCACGGGGCTGCAAAAATCCAGGGAAAATCAACCCAACCGGTTGGCCAGAAAAAGCCCAATGAACTGGGTATATATGATATGAGCGGAAACGTCTGGGAGTGGTGTCATGACTGGTACGGCGAGTATACAGTCGGTGAAAAAGTTAACCCAATTGGCGCAGATTTTGGTCATCTCCGGGTAATGCGGGGTGGAAGCTGGATTTTTGGTGCAAATGATTGTCGGGTAGGGAACCGTTTATACCGGCCTCCCCACGAGAAAATTTTCCGCCTGGGTTTCCGATTTGCCAGAACAGAAATGGAATAAATATATGATAGCCCTACCCCGTTTTAATTTAAGTAAAACGGGGTTTTTTGCGACTGTTTTTAGCGGGCTAAAAGGTAAAAAGGAAGATATGGAGAATAATTAAAACAAATCAATTGGGGAAGGAGGTTTTTGTTCTGAAGAAATTATTAATATTTTTTTTGGTTCTGTTTTTGTTATCTTTCCTCAGCCCTGAAATAATGGCGCAGAATTTTTCGGTCCAGGGAAATGTTTCCTATTGGGCCGGGCAGGTCTGGATTGGGGCAACTGCCAGGGCTCACCTGACCGATAACTTTACAGCCAGGGCTTCCCTGGGGGTCGCTATGCAGCGCTACATTAGAGCTTCTTTTGACGGGATTTATAATTTTAAACTGACCGAGGAATTTGATCCCTTCGTTGGGGCAGGAGTTAGCTATAGCACTTTTGTCGGACCAAGTATTGACCTTTTAGGCGGTGTTAATTTCAGGGTAGAAGGTTTCCGGCTCAACGCAGAGGCTACATACTCGATTTTCTTTGCTGTTCCTGCTGAAGAACCTAGGCCCAATCCCCTGGGTATAAGGGTTGGCATGAGTTTTTCCCTATAAATTTTTTAGAACAACCACCGGGAGGTTTTCCCCGGTGGTTTTATTTTTTATACTTGTTGGATAAAAAAAATAATACGAACAATTGTTCTAGGAACAAATGTATGGTAGAATATAATTGGTGATGAAAATGGAGGTCTGTCATCTGCATGTTCACAGCGAATTTAGTTTTCTGGATGGTTACTGCCGCCTGGAAGAGCTGATAAAAGTGGCCAAAGCTGGAGGGATTAAGGCTTTGGCCCTTACTGACCATTTCAATATGAGTGGTGCAGTGTCTTTTTATCAACTGGCAATTGGCGCAGGTATTAAGCCAATATTTGGCGTTGAGATAGCGCTGGAGCCTCCAGAATGCTTTCACCTGGTTCTCCTGGCTAAAAACAACCAGGGTTATGTGCACCTGATGGAACTTGTTACCCGGTCTCTAATGCGGAATGAAGAAAACTTCCATGTAAAGTGGGATGAACTCCGGGAAAAAAGCCCTGGCCTCATAGCTTTAAGCGGATGCAGGCGCGGTGAAATTCCTTACCTGCTGCAAAAAGGGCTTAACAGGGTTGCTCAAAATAGAGCCCGGGCCTATCGGAACCTTTTCGGACAGCGAAATTTTTACCTGGAAATTTCGGCGAGTTTCCCCCCGATGTTGAAAAAACGGCTAGTCCGACTAAGTGAGGAAAGCGGGCTGTCCCTTGCTGGGACCAATAATGTGCACTATGTGCAGCGGGAAGAGGAAAAAGAACACGAACAGTTTCTTGTTTTACAAAAAATATCCCGAGGCTCTTACCCCCGTCATGACAGGGGACAGTATCTCCTGCAAGCAAAGGAAATGAAAGAAAAATTTAAAAATCACCCTGAAATTTTGCGTAACACAGAGGAAATTGCAGATAGATGTAACGTTTCACTGGATCTATATGATTTACACCTCCCCTCCCTGGATCTTCCAGAGGATTTAACTCCCGAAGCAGCCCTGGAAAAACTGGTTCACTCCTATCACACTTCAACAAAGAAGGATTACGAAGAAAGATTACAGCGGGAACTTGATATCATCAAGCGTACTGGTTTTGCGGGTTACTTTTTAATCGTCCATGACATTGTTTCATTTTGCCTGAAGCAAAATATTCCTGTTACTGCAAGGGGTTCTGCAGTAGGAAGTTACGTTGGTTATCTTTTGGGTATGGGAACAGTTGACCCTGTCGCCAACAACCTTTACTTTGAAAGGTTCTTGAACCCTGAAAGAACTTCCAGCCCTGATATTGATCTGGATATAAGTCACACCGGGCGGAAAAAAGTCCTGGAATATTTATATAAAAAATATGGGGAGGGAAAGATCGCTCATATTGGAGCATTTTCAACTTTTGCGGGTAGGGCCGCCGTCCACGATGCGGCCAAAGCCCTGGGACTAGACGAAGAAGAGGCTTCTTATTACAGCAGCCTTGTCAGGAGTTCTTATCTTCCCCTTGGCCAGTCAATAGAACTTGCCACACAATCCAATGCTCTGGCTCGTAATGATCATAGAATAAAGGAAGTATTGGGATTGGCCGGTTCTTTGCTGGGACGTATCAGGCATCTTACCCAGCATTCCTCGGGCGTGGTTTTAGCTCCTGAAGGGTTGACCAATTATACCGCCCTGCAGTATTCCCGTGACGGTGAAATAATTACCCAGCTTGATATGCATGGAATTGAGGCGCTGGGGCTTTTAAAAATTGACCTGCTGGGTTCCAGGTTTCAGAGCGCTATTCAATTTACCCAGAGTGAAGTTAAAGATGGGCGCAGCCTGGAAATAAAAGCTCATAACCTCCCGCCTAATGACCAGAAAACCTATACAATGCTGGGGCAGGGAAATTCGATGGGCGTTTTCCAGCTGGAAAGTACTGGAACCAGGCTCCTTATGGGCAGGATGAGGCCCAGGGATTTAAAAGATCTAATAGCAGCAACTTCTTTATATCGGCCCGGGCCTTTAAAATCGGGAATGGCTGAAAACTATTTACAGCGACGTCAACGAGGAGAACAGGGGGAACCGCCGCATCCTGCTCTCCGAGATGTGCTCAAGGATTCCCTGGGGACCATAATCTGGCAGGAACAGGTTATGCAAACAGCACGGGTATTGGCAGGATATTCCCTGGGGCAGGCTGATATACTGCGGCGCGCTATGAGCAAAAAAAGCCCCGTGGATATGGCGGGAGAAAAAACAGAATTCATTTCTCGCAGCACAGAGCGCGGTATTGAAAGAGAGCAGGCCGAAGAAATTTTTGATCTTTTAAGCCATTTTTCCAGTTATTGTTTCAACAAGGCTCATGCTGCCGCCTATGCCCAGTTGATATACCAGACTGCCTATCTCAAAACTTATTTTCCCCTGGAATACATGGTGGCCTTGTTTAACAGTCATTGGGGAGACCAGGGGCGAATAAGTAAATATCTCCTGGAATGCCGGCGAATGAACATTGAAGTTCTGGGGATTGCTATCAACCGCAGCTATAGTTTTTTTTCCCTGGAGGGAAAAAAACTGCGGTTAGGACTTGCTGCTGTGAAAAATATTGGGATAAGAGCAGTTCAGGCTATTCTAGAAGAGAGGGAGAAAGGGAAATTTAAATCCTTCGACGATTTTTTGTACCGGATGCAGTTTTCCAGGTCTTTAAGCGTTTCTGCTACTGAGAGTTTAATCAAGTGTGGAGCATTTTCTGAATTTGGCCATTGTTACGATTTGCTATGGAAACTTCCTGGTTCGCTGAGATTATATCGTGCGGGGAAAGCAAAAGGGCTCTCACCCCTTGTTATGGACGGAAATGGCTGGGGCTGGGGAGAGAACTGGGAAAAAATTTCTTTCAGGCGGCAGTTAAGATGGGAATATGAGCATCTTGGGTATTTCATTACTGGTAACCCCCTAGAACTCGTGGGGGTTTTCGATCAGGAAAAACTGGTAAGCAGCAACTATATTTTTTCCCAGCAGGAAGTTAACTCTTTTCGCATTGCCGGGCTGGTTACCTTAATCCGTGTTCGGAGAAATGATAAGGGGTCACCGATTTACCTGGTGGAACTTGAGGACCGGGAAGGAAATGTTGAGTTTTATGCCAGTCCAAGGCAGGGCTGGAATGCCCAGGTTGGTGACCTGGTAGAAGTGGAAATTTTTTATCCGACCAGGGATAATTCCTACCAGCTGTTTTTGAAAAAATTGATGGGGAAAAAGTGTTTAAGGAGTGTACTGGGAATTACTTAGTGGAAGGAGAGAAAACAATGATATGTGCTTGTTGTTTAAGGATTTTATTACTTCGGGTCTGGCAGGGTAGAGGTTTCTGGGAAGATCTGTGCCCGAAATGTAGAAGGAGAGTAATAGTATTAATGACGGCTAAGGTGGGAGCGAGGAGTAGTTGACTATCCTTATAACAGGTTATTTTGCTTGATTTTTTAGGGTAAAATTGATAGAATTATACTTGCTGAGCCGGCGTAGCTCAATTGGCAGAGCGGCTGAATCGTAATCAGCAGGTTGGGGGTTCGATTCCCTCCGTCGGCTCCACTAATGAAGCGGGGTTTCGCGACCGCGCTTTTTTATTTTTCGTGTTTTACCAGCCTATCCGCCAGCCTAAGGGATAATAAAAGATAGTGTTGGATAACATTTAAAGGAATAATAAAAAAAGCCATTAAAAAAAATAAAAAATAGGAAAAAACATTTTTTTGCAGTAATTGACTAATATATTAAAAAAATAAGGGGGAGTTTTTATGGCAAAATTAAAATGGCAGAAATTATTTCTGGGGGCAGTTGTATTGACCCTCATTTTTTTTGGGGGCTGTGGAACCTCAGAAGTGGAAAGGTTTACCCTTACAATAAACATTAATAATGAAAACTGGGGAAGTGTTCACAGTAACCCTGATAGAAGTACATATGTTAAAGGAACCGAAGTTGAACTAACCGCCCAAGCTGAAGTTGGTTATGTTTTTGAGGAGTGGCAGGGGGATGCTGCAGGATCAGAAGTTGGAATAATAATAACCATGGATAAAAACAAGGAAGTTTTAGCGGTATTTGCGGAAGACCCTGGCGGAACAACTGAATTTGCTGGTGGAACTGGAGAGGAAGGGGATCCATATTTAATTGGAAATGCCTCGCAACTAAATAATGTCCGTAATTATCTGGATGCTCATTTTAAAGTAATTGATGATATAGATCTTTCTGAATATTGGGAAAATCAGGGGTGGGAGCCTATTGGGAGTTTAAATGATCCATTTACCGGTGGCTTTGATGGAGACAATTACTCTATAATCAATTTAAAAATTGACCGCTCAGGCAGTTTTAATGGCCTTTTTGGTTGTATTGAGGATGCTGTCCTGGAAAATATTTCTTTAGAGGATGTAGATATATTTGGTGGCTATGGAACAGGAGGATTGGTTGGCCTGAACGAAAACGGAACTATACGAAATTCTTCTTCAACAGGGACTGTAGAAGGGAACAATGTTTTAGGAGGTCTTGTCGGTTGGAACGAGGGAGGTGTAGTTGAAAATTGTTTTTCTTCTTGCACTCTCTTTACGACCGGGGGCTTATGGCGTGCTGGTGGCTTGATAGGTTGGAATGACGGGGGTGAAATTTCTTATTCTTACGCGTTAGGAAATTTTGATTTGACTCAAACAAGCGGAAATTTAAGGGTAATAGGAGGATTTGTTGGTTTTAATAGTGGTGGTGCATTGATAAATAAATGCTATGCTTATGTTGATGTAATCGGGAACTTTCATACTGCAGAAGATTTTGGTGGGTTTGCCGGAGTTAATAGTGGGACAATTTTGGAATCTTATGCAACTGGAGAAGTGCTGGGAGGAGAAAATGCTGGTGGTTTTGTTGGAATGGCGAATTCAGGAAGCTTAATTAAGGATTCTTTTTCCAGTGGGGATGTCAATGCTTCTGACTTTTATGGCGGATTTGTTGGGAAAAACAGTGGAGCAATAGAAAACTGTTATAGCTTCGGTAAATTGTTTTTAGCAGGAACCAATAGGGGGGCTTTTTCTGGTAGTAACACAACTCAAGGTAATATTACTAGCTGCTATTTTGATAAAGACATTGCAGAGTATGAGGTTTCTGATGGCGGAGATGCAAGAACAACACTTCAAATGCAGGCGGGTACTCCAGGAGATTTTATTAACCCTGACGGAACTATTGATGTAGGAGAGGATTCCGATAACCTGATGTATGAGGAATGGGATGATACAATCTGGGACTTTGGGACAGATAATGATTACCCAAAGTTACAGTGGCAGGATTAGTATAAAGGAATATTATTGAAAGAGGATTTGCCAAAAGAAGATAATAATTTCCCCAGCTCAAAAAGAGGGCTGGGGTTTTCCATTTTTTTATAAGAAAATGTTAAGGTTTTTAGGAACGGTTTTGGAAATGAAGGGTTTTTATTATTATAGTTGAGTAGTAAAAAAGGTTTTGATTTGATTTAACGATTTAAAAGGATAAAATATTTTTATGCTGAATTTTAAATTAATCCCAGAGAAAGGAGAAAATCATGAGTAAGATTAAGTCCCTAAATACTTTGTTTTGTGGAGTTGTTCTGGTACTCATTTTGTTGGCAGGGTGTGGGCTCCCGGGAGTAGAACGATTTTCTCTAACAATATTAATTAATGAAGAAGATGGTGGAAGTATTCATGTTAACCCCGATGGGGATACCTTTGCGAAGGGGACGGAAGTGAAATTAACTGCAGTTTCTGCAGAGGGATGGAATTTTGATAAATGGCAAGGAGATGCTGAAGGAAAGGATAATCAAATTACTCTGACCATGGATGGGGATAAGGTTGTTACAGCTATATTCGAAATAAATACCGATGAAACTACTGGGTTTGCTGGAGGGGTTGGGACAGAGGCAGATCCTTACTTAGTAGGGACTGGGGAACAACTTGATAATGTCAGAAATCATTTAAACAAACATTTCAAACAAATAGCGAATATCGATTTAATTGGCTATAGTTCAGGAACGGGTTGGGAGCCTATTGGAGAAGAAGGCGACGGATATGAATTTTGGGGAAAATATAATGGAAATGGTTTTAAAATCAGGAATTTATTTATTAACCAACCTCAAGGTATGGATATTGGTTTATTTGGTATTATTGCAAATGGCTCCAACCTAATTGACATTTCTCTTGAGAATGTTGATATTACTGGGCAAACTTATGTGGGTGGGCTTGTTGGGTTAAATCTTCAGGGATTTATCTCTGGTTGTAGTGTTGAAGGAACAGTAAAAGGCCAATATTCGGTAGGGGGGCTAGTTGGGAGAAATGAAGGAGATATAATAGGGAGTTATGCAATTGCAGAGGTTTTTGGAGAGGAGAGATATGTTGGTGGCCTAGTTGGGGATAATTGGGGAGAGGTAAAAAATTGCTATTCCCAGGGAATTGTTTCAGGCCCGAACGTCCATGTAATGGGAGGGCTTGTGGGGAGGAACAAAGACGGAGAAATTATTGATGGTTTCTCAACGGCAGAAGTTTCGGGTTATGATGGAGTTGGAGGACTTGTTGGACGAAATAGTGGTGGTTTAATAACAGGAAGTTTTTCCACTGGAAACGTTTTAGTAGAACATGTTGAAGCAGGGGGGCTTGTAGGCTGGAATAATGGTGGAGAAATCAGCAAGTGCTATTCTACCGGAGATGTTAACGGTGATGGGTGGAATTATCTGGGAGGTTTTGCAGGGTATAATGATGGGAAAATAATAAAAAGTTTTGCCAGCGGAAGTGTGACCGGAGGAGTTGGGGGTATGATTGGGGATAATAATCTTGGAGGTTTTGTAGGTTCTAATGTTGGAGAAATTATGGATTGCTTTGCAACTGGAGATGTAACTGGAGATATTAATCAGGGTTCCAATGTAGGTGGATTTTCAGGAAATAATATGATCAATGGAGAGATAACCAATTGCTATTCAATTGGGAAGGTAACAGGAGAAGGGCATTTAGGTGGGTTTGTTGGAAACAATTTGGGAATTGTCACCTTTAGCTATTGGGACATTGAAGAATCAGAGATAGAAATTTCGGAAAGTGGAAAGGGAAGGACAACACCTCAAATGCAAAGAGGCACTCCTGGAGTTTTTGTTAACCCTGACGGAACTGTGGATATTGGAGAGAACCCTGATAATTTGATTTATGACCAATGGGAAGATAGCATCTGGGACTTTGGAACCAAAGAAGAATACCCTAGATTGCAATGGCAGGATCAGTATAACGGGATAGTCTTGAAAGAGGGATAATAATAGAAAGATAAAAAATAACCCCAGCTCTAAAAGAGGGCTGGGGTTATTTTTGTGTTAGGAGGGAGAGGAAAGCAAAAAAAGAAAAAAATTTCAGCCCTTTAATGATAACGGTTTATAGCCTAATTTTTGGAAAAGGTTAATAATTCAACTGTTATTGCTAAGGGTAAAATCGGACTTTATCGTAAAAATTTATAGAGGGAGAATTTCCAGTAAATAATATGACCTATACATAATAGTATCGAGAGTGGAGGTGTAAATGGTGACTTCACTCCTTTCAGGAAGTTTTTGGATCCAACAATTTAACTTCGACATAGAGGGTGAAGTTATTTTCGAATTCGGGAAAAGTTAGAGGTTTAGGATTTTTTCTATTTGATATTTGCTCAACAACAAACAAAATTATTTAGAACCGTTTTTCTTCTGATGAATATTTCTCCAGGAAAAGGCGATCCTAAGCCATAAAATGAATTTCTCCTCCAAGGTTTTTCTCCTGGAAAAAAGGAGGATAAATAAAAACCCCAGCTCAAAAAAAAGGGCTGGGGTAATTATTATTTTAGGAGAGAAAAATATTGTGGAATGTATTATAAGGAAAGATTAGCTGGAAAAAGAAGAGTGGTTTTTACGCAGTTGAAATTTTAGGAAAGAAATAAAATGAATTGTTAAAATTTTAGTAACCGCCTTATGGAAAAGAAATCAGTAGAGTTGGGATTCGATTTCTTCCATGGGGGCCAGAAATTTAACCTTCGAGAACAAGGTCCTGCAGGGTTTTTGTTATTCAGGTGGCTAAAAAGTTTTTATTATAGGGGCCCTGTTGAGAATGAGCAAGCAATAGGAAGCAATATGGGTATAAATAAAACAATTGTTAAGCAGACATCTCTAGTGAAGGAAAATAAGAAAAAAAAGAGAAATTTAATTAAAACATTAAAAATTCAACAATTTAAAAGGAATGTGAAATTTCGCTAAACCCATTTGAGAGGAGAAAAACAATGAACTTTAAGACGGGAAAAAACGGATTAAAATGTATAGCATTTTTTCAACTTGCTTTTATTTTGTTTGTTTCTATAGGGAGTGCAGCGGTTATTTCGGAGAGAGAATTTTTTGAGATAATTAAGAGTGGAACAGCTGATCAAGTAAGGGACGTTTTATTTTCAGGAGCAGATGTCAATGCCCAAAAAGAAATAGTTGTGGCTAGGGAAGAAATAAAAATTAATGCCCTGATGTATGCAGCTAAAATGAATAATGACCCCGAAATAATTAGGGTTTTGGTAGAAGCGGGTGCAGATGTTAACTCTCTAAATCGGCGGGATTATACGCCTTTGATGTTTGCCGCCGGCTTTAATACTCCGGAAGTAGTAAAAGAACTAATCAAAGCAGGAGCAGATTTAAATGCTTTTGATTGGTATACCCATACCCCTTTGAAATGGGCTGCAAGGTATAATGAGGATCCTG
>Ga0207421_10008404_pt1 | contig 10712 bp, 9 predicted proteins | sample SodLakKL_010_SED_4_FD_187542 | JGI IMG/M metagenome (GOLD analysis project Ga0207421, IMG submission 187542) | Alkaline sediment microbial communities from Lake Tanatar, Kulunda Steppe, Russia - 8KL_010_SED (SPAdes) (version 2) | ecosystem: Environmental > Aquatic > Non-marine Saline and...
CCCGCCACGGCTGGTGCAGCGGCTGCCACGGCACCGGGCTGCTGGTCCGCGACCCGGACGAGGCCGAAGAGGCGGAGCTGGACGCAGCCCGGGTCTGTCCGGCCTGCCAGGGCGGGCGGCTGAACCCCGTGGCCCGGGCCGTGCGCTTCCACGGCCGGAGCATCACCGAGGTGACCGCGGACTCCGTGGCCGAGCTCCGGCCCTGGCTCGAGGCGCTGACCCTCGACGAGCGCGAGACCGCCATCGGCGCAGACGTCATCGCCGAGATCGGCGCGCGGCTGGCCTTCCTGGAGCGGGTCGGGCTCGGCTACCTGTCGCTGGATCGCGCCGCGCCGACCCTCTCCGGCGGCGAGGCGCAGCGCATTCGCCTGGCGGCGAGCCTGGGTGCCGGCCTGCAGGGCGTCTGTTACGTGCTCGATGAGCCGACCATCGGCCTCCACGCCCGCGACAACGCCATGCTCCTCGGCGCCCTGCGCGAGCTGGCCGAGGCCGGCAACACCGTGGTGGTGGTCGAGCACGACGAGGAGACCATCCGCGCCGCCGGGCACCTGATCGACCTCGGCCCCGGTGCCGGCCGCCACGGTGGGCGTGTGGTCGCCGAGGGGGACCTGGCAGCCCTGACCGGCAACACCGAGTCGCTGACCGGCCGGGTCCTCGCCGAACCGCCGCGCCATCCCACGCGGGAGCGCCGCAGCCAGGAGGTGGCGGGGCAGCTGACGGTCACCGGCGCCCACCGCCACAACCTGCAGCAGGTGGATGTGTCGCTGCCCCTGGGCCGCCTGATCGGGGTCACCGGCGTCTCGGGTTCCGGCAAGTCGAGCCTGGTGCGCGAGGTGATCGAGCCCAGCGTCCGTGCCCAGCTGGCCCGCAAGCGCGGCGCGGCCCGGCCCCAGCCCACCGGCTGTCAGGCGCTGGCCGGCACCGAGCACCTGCGCCGGGTCCTGGAGGTGGATCAGACCCCCATCGGCCGCACCCCTCGCTCCTGTCCGGCGACCTACGTGGGGATCTGGGACCCCATCCGCCGGCTTTTTGCCGGCACGGAAGAGGCCCGGCTGCGCGGCTGGAATGCGGCGCGCTTCTCCTTCAACACCAAGGGGGGACGCTGTGAGGCGTGCAGTGGCCAGGGCGTGAAGACCGTGGAGATGAGCTTCCTGCCCGACGTGAAGGTCCCCTGCGAGGCGTGTGGCGGTACCCGGTTCGACGAGGAGACGCGCCAGGTCCGCTACGCCGGGTACACCATCGATCAGGTGCTGGCGCTGAGCATCGAGGAGGCGGCGACGTTCTTCAGCGCCCATCCGCGCATCCACCACGTCCTGCGTCTGCTCTGCGATGTGGGCCTGGGTTACCTGAGCCTGGGGCAGCCGAGCCCGACGCTCTCCGGCGGCGAGGCGCAGCGCCTGAAGCTGGTCACCGAGCTGGCCAAGGCGCGCCCGGTGGATGGCGGTCCGGGGCGGGGCAAGCAGGCGGCGCCGACGCTCTACCTGCTCGACGAGCCCACCGTGGGCCTGCACATCGCCGATGTGCAGCGGCTGACCGACGTCTTCCACGCCCTGGTCGACGCCGGGCATACGGTGGTGGTCATCGAGCACAACCTGGATGTGATCGCCGAGGCGGACCACGTGATCGATCTGGGCCCGGAGGGCGGGGATGCCGGCGGCCGCGTCGTCGGGGCGGGCACCCCGGAGGCGGTGGCGGCGATGGAGACGCCCACCGGACAGGCCCTGCGGGCCTTCCTCGCCGAGCGGGGGGCGGGTACCGCCTAAGCGGTGCTTTCCCGGCGCTGCCGGGCCCGGCCTCAGGCGGCCGGCCCGGCAAGCCTCGGAGGGTTCAGGAACGCGCCTTGCGGAAGGCCTCGGCCAGGGCGGTATTGGCCGCCGGATCGGCCTTCTCCGGCTTCTTGCCCCGTTTCCCGCCTTTGCCGGCGCCCTTGCCCCGGCCACCGCCGCCGCCCTTGCCGGCGGCACCCTTGCCCGCAGCGGCTTTGCGGCCGCCATCGGGCTGTTCGGCGTTGGGGTCGTCATCAAGGCGCATGGACAGGCCGATGCGCCGGCGCTCCAGGTCCACCTCCATGACCTTCACCTGGACCACATCGCCGGTGCGGACCTTGTCGCGCGGATCGCGGACGAACTCGTGGGCGAGGGCGGAGATGTGCACCAGCCCGTCCTGGTGGACGCCGATATCCACGAAGGCGCCGAAGTTGGCCACGTTGGTCACCGTGCCCTCGAGCACCATCCCCGGCTCCAGGTCGTCGATCTTCTCCACCCCCTCGCGGAAGGCCGCGGTGCGGAACTCCGGGCGCGGGTCGCGGCCGGGTTTGGCCAGCTCGCCGAGGATGTCGCGGACCGTCGGCTCGCCGAAGCGCTCATCGGTGTACGCCTTCGCATCCAGGGTGGCGAGAAAGCCCTCATCGCCGATCAGCTCGCCCACGCTGCGGCCCGTCTCGGCGCAGATCCGCTCCACCACCGGGTAGGCCTCGGGGTGGACGGCGGAGGCGTCCAGCGGGTTGTCTCCCTGGGGGATGCGCAGGAAGCCGGCGGCCTGCTCGAAAGCCTTCGGACCAAGTCGGGGCACCTCCTGCAGGTCCTTGCGGGTGCGGAAGCGGCCGTTATCGAAGCGATGCTGGACGATCTTCTCGGCCAGGCCCGGACCCAGGCCGGAGACGCGGGCGAGCAGGGGGATGGAGGCGGTATTGGCGTCCACGCCGACGGCGTTGACACAGTCCTCGACCACCGCGTCGAGCTTGCGCCCGAGGTGGCTCTGGTTGACGTCGTGCTGGTACTGGCCGACGCCGATGGACTTGGGCTCGATCTTCACCAGCTCGGCCAGGGGGTCCTGCAGGCGCCGGGCGATGGAGACCGCGCCGCGCAGCGAGACGTCCAGATCCGGCAGCTCCCGCGAGGCGTTCTCGGAGGCGGAGTAGACCGAGGCGCCGGCCTCGGAGACCACCACTTTGTGCAGGCCCAGCTCCGGGTGGCGTTTGATCAGCTCGCCGACCAGGGCGTCGGTCTCGCGGGAGGCAGTGCCGTTGCCGATGGCCACCAGCCCCACCTGGTGCTTGCGGGCGAGCTCGGCCAGGGTCTTCAGCGAGCCCTCGGGGTCCTTGTTGCGGCTGGTGAAGGGGTGGATGGTGGCGGTGTCGACCACGGCGCCGGTGGCGTCGATGACCGCCACCTTGACCCCGGTGCGTAGCCCCGGGTCGAGGCCGATGGTCGGGCGCGGGCCCGCCGGTGCGGCCAGCAGCAGGTCCTCCAGGTTGGCGCCGAAGACGCGGATCGCCTCCTCCTCGGACTGCTCGCGCAGCTGGCGCTTGAGCGCCAGGTCCAGGTGGGTGGAGAGCTTCGCCCGCCAGGCCAGGCGCACGGTGCGCGCTAGCCAGGCGTCGGCCGGCCGACCCCGGTCGGCGATGCCGAAGCGCCGGGCGATGGCGGCCTCGCCGACGCTCGGCTCGTCGCTCTCGCCGCGCGCCTCGGCGTCGGACCAGGCGATCTCCAGGCGCAGGATCTCCTCGCTCTGCCCGCGCAGCATGGCCAGGGCGCGGTGGGAGGGGATCTTGCGCAGCGGTTCGGCGTGCTCGAAGTAGTCCCGGAAGCGGGCGCCGTCCTTCTCCTTGCCCGCGGCCACGCGGCTGACCAGGTGGCCCTTGCGCCAGCCGTAGTCGCGCAGCTCCTCGAGCAGGTCGGCGTCCTCGGCGAAGCGCTCCATGAGGATCTGCCGGGCGCCGTCGAGGGCGGCGTCGACATCGGCGACCGCCGGCGTCTCCTGCCCCTCCTCGGCGGGGCCGGTGACGTAGGGGGCCGCCGCCTCCTCGGGGACGAGGGACGGATCGGCCAGGAGGCTGTCGGCCAGCGGCTCCAGCCCGGCCTCGCGGGCGATCTGCGCCTTGGTGCGGCGCTTCTTCTGGTAGGGGCGGTAGAGGTCCTCGACCCGGGTCTTGGTCTCGGCGGCGCGGATCGCCTCGGCCAGCTCGTCGGTGAGCTTGCCCTGCTCGTCGATGGCCTTGAGCACCGTCTCCTTGCGCTCGTCGAGCTCCCGCAGGTAGGTCAGCCGCTCCTCGAGCGAACGCAGCTGGCTGTCGTCGAGGCCGCCGGTGACCTCTTTGCGGTAGCGGGCAATGAAGGGGACGGTGGCGCCCCCGTCGAGCAGCTCGATGGCGGCCTCGACTTGCCGGTTGCCCACGCCCAGCTCCTGGGCGATGCGCTGCGGGATCGACTCACTGACCATCTCTCGTGAAACCTCGGTGCCGTGGAAAAGGCGCCATGATAACCGAGCCGCCGCCGGCTGCCAGCGACGCGCGCCGCTGTGCCCCGGCCGATTGACAGCCGTTGGCGTGCTGGCACGATAAGGGGCGCGCGACGCGTTCAGGGAGGAGCGCGCATGCACCAGGAGGTGAGCCGGCAGGAGCGGTGCGTCCGCTTCTGCCTGACCACGCACGGCAACCACCCGTGGCTGGCCCGGCCCGAGGCCGTGCAACGGCTGCGCACCGCCTTCCGCCAGGTGGCCCGGCGCCGTCCGCTGACCTGGGACGCCGCCGTCGTCCTGCCCGACGCCGTCCACGGCCTGTGGCGCCTGCCCCGGGATGACCCGGACCCGCGGCCCCGCTGGCAGGCGGCCAAGGCCCACTGCACCCGCCACCTGCGCAACTGGCCGGGGCTGCCCCGCGGGCGGCTTTGGCAGCCCGGTGTGCACTGGTGGGAGGTGGAGCCGGACCGGTGGCGCGAGGCCCTCGACGAGATCCACTGGGAGCCGGTGCGCCGCGGGCTCGCCGGCCGTCCCGAGGGGTGGCGCTACAGCTCCTTTCGCCGCTGCCAGGCCGCCGGGCTTTACCCGGTCGGTTGGTCGGGGCCGTCGGGGGCGGTGTGACTGGGCTCCTCGCCGGCGAGGTTCTGCATCACCCCGCGCAGGTAGCGCGGATTGACCAGCTTGATGCCGATCCGCTCGGCGAACTTGCGCATCCCCTCGTCGGCGGAGACCAGGGTGGCGTCCAGCTCGTAGGCGAGCAGCACCACGTCGATGTCCTCCCGCGAGTCGAGGATCCCGCGGCGCATAGCCTCGCGGTAGCGCTCGCGCAGCTGGGTGATCAGCTCCGGCGGCAGCGATTCCGCTTGGCCGGCCTGCCGGGCGTGCTCCTCGGCGATGCGCAGGCCCCGCTGGATGCGCGTGCGCACCTCCTCGATGAACTCGTAGAGCACTTCCGAGGGGATGGTCATCGAGAAACGCCGGGGCGAGCGGATGTGCACCTCGGTCTCGAACTCGGCGCCGATCATGTCCATCGAGCGCAGGTTGCACAGCTCCTGATAGACCGGCCCCGGCATGTAGAACTCGGCGTCGGCGCGCCGGGCGAGCCCGAGGAAGACCGAGATGGCCTGCATCGGCTCCTCATCGAAGCGCAGGTAGACGTCGGGGTTGGTGAAGACGCTGGTATCGAGCACGAATCGGCGCATGGTTCCGGGCCCGTCGTGGCGAGGTTTCACCCGGCACGTTACAACCTGCGCGGCGTCCTGGCCATCGGCCCCGGGCTGCGTGATCCGCCGCCTGACCGCCGGCGGCACGGACTGATCCGTTCAAACGCACTTTTTCCGGACTCACAGGGAGGTGAGCCATGCAATCGCGTATCCAGCGGCGCCGGCTCTGCGCCGCCTTCACCCTCATCGAGCTGATGATCGTGGTGGCGATCATCGCCATGCTGGCCGCCATCGCGGTCCCGCAGTACCAGAACTACGTCGCCCGCACCCAGTTCGCCGAGGCCCTGACCCTCTTCTCCGGTGTGCGTACGGCGGTGGACTCCGAGGTCCATCTGCGTGGCCCCGACGGGCTGGACGCCGGACGCATCGAGGAGCTGGTGGGGGCCGATGGTGGCGACTACGTCGATGCCATCGACGTCTCCGCCGGCGGGGACACGGTGGATGTGTCCATGCAGTTCGCCGACGAGGGGGTCAACACCGAACTGGCCGGCCGGTCGGTGACCTTTACCGGCCAGGAGGACGATGAGGACGCCTGGGGGTGGGATTGCGATCCAGGCGAACTGGCGGAGATCGCCACCGGCCTGTGTGCCCAGTGACCGGCGCCGCCCGAGCCGGCCCGGCCTTCGCCGGCCGGGCCGGGGGATCAGGCCGCCCCGGCCTGCCCGTCGCGCTACCCCCGCCGGTCGCGGCCGGAACCGGCCGACGGGTGGTCATCCCGTCCCAGCCGACGGTGCTCCGGCGAGCAGTAGTAGGCGCCGTCGCGGGGATAGGCGGTCGAGCGCGGCAGGAAGACGCCGCATCGGGCGCAGCGCACCATCTCCTCGGTGCGCCCGCCGTCGCCGCCGCCCTGGTTGCGCTGTCCCTCGCCATCATCGCGCAGGCGTTTCTGAAGCAGGCTGCGCGCACCGATCCAGGCGAGGATGAGCAGGATGACAAGAAGGATCTGGCCTAGCATGCACGTGCTTTTCCGTGATTACCTTGAGCCCTCGGGCGCAGAGGCCCGGGCGCGCGGCCAACCAAGTTGGCACGGCCGGACGGTTTTGAAAAGCGCGGGTCGCTGAACCACTATAATCGACCGCCCGGCGACCGCGACCCCATGGGAGGAGCTGTTCAATGAATCTGCACGAGTTCCAGGCCAAGCACCTCTTCACCGAGGCGGGGATCGCCATCCCCCGCGGGTATGTGGCGCGCTCCAGCGCCGAGGCCCGCGCCGCCGCCGAGCGCCTCGGTGGCTCGGCCTGGGTGGTCAAGGCCCAGGTCCACGCCGGCGGACGGGGCAAGGCCGGAGGGGTCCGGGTGCTCCGGAAGACCGACGAGATCGAGCGCTACGCGGACTCACTGCTCGGCGAGCGCCTGGTGACCCACCAGACCGACGATCGCGGTCAGCCGATCCACGCCCTGCTGGTCGAGGAGGGGCTGGAGATCGCCCGTGAGCTCTACCTCGGCGCCCTGATCGATCGGTCCAGCCAGCGCGTGGTCTTCATGGCCTCGGCCGCCGGCGGTATGGACATCGAGGAGGTGGCGGCCAGCGAGCCCGAGCGCATCCACACCGTGCGGGTCCACCCGGCCGCCGGGCTGCAGCCGTACCAGTGCCGGCAGCTGGGTTTCGCCCTCGGCCTGGACAAGGCGCAGGTGGGGGAGCTGACGCGGATGATGCAGGGGGTCTACCGTCTGTTCCTGGAGCGGGACCTGTCGCTGGTCGAGATCAACCCGCTGATCGTCACCGGCGAGGGGCGGCTGCTAGCCCTGGATGCCAAGGTGACCGTCGACGACAATGCCGTGGAGATCGGCCGGCAGTCGCAGATTCAGGACATGCGCGATCTGACCCAAGAGGACGAGACCGAGGTCCGGGCCGCCGAGCACAGCCTCAACTACATCACCCTGGACGGCAACATCGGCTGCATGGTTAACGGCGCGGGCCTGGCCATGGCCACCATGGACGTGATCAAGCTCCACGGCGGCTCGCCGGCCAACTTCCTCGACGTCGGCGGTGGCACCAACGCCGATCGGGTGGCCGAGGCCTTCAAGATCATCCTCTCCAGCCCCTCGGTGGAGGGGATCCTGGTGAACATCTTCGGCGGGATCGTGCGTTGCGACATGATCGCCGAGGGCATCGTGGCCGCCGTCCACGACGTCGGGGTCGACGTCCCAGTGGTCGTCCGGCTCGAGGGCACCAACGTCGAGCAGGGCAAGCAGATCCTCGCCGACAGCGGGCTCGACCTCATCCCCGCCGACGACCTGGCAGACGCCGCCGCCAAGATCGTCGACATCGCCGGTGACGCGGCCTGATCCCCAGGTCAAGAGAGGAGCAGAACATGAGCATTCTCGTCGATCAGAGCACCCGGGTGCTCGTCCAGGGGTTCACCGGCAAGCAGGGGACCTTCCACGCCGAGCAGGCCATCGCCTACGGCACCCAGGTGGTCGGCGGCGTGACCCCGGGGCGCGGCGGCGGCACACACCTGGACCGCCCGCTGTTCGATACGGTCCGCGAGGCGGTGGCCGAGACCGGCGCCGACGCCTCGGTCATCTACGTCCCGGCGCCCTTCGCCGCCGATGCCATCCTTGAGGCCGCCGACGCCGGCATCCGGGTGATCGCCTGCATCACCGAGGGCATCCCGGTGCTCGACATGCTGCACGTCAAGGAGGCCCTGCGGGGCGAGGACGTGGCCCTGATCGGGCCCAACTGTCCCGGGATCATCACCCCGGACCAGTGCAAGATCGGCATCATGCCCGGGCACATCCACCTGCCCGGGCGAATCGGCATCGTCTCCCGCTCCGGGACCCTGACCTACGAGGCGGTCAAGCAGACCTCGGACACCGGGCAGGGGCAGTCGACCTGTGTCGGTATCGGCGGCGACCCGATCCAGGGGTGGTCTTTCGTCGACTGCCTGGCGCGGTTCGAGGCTGACCCGGCGACCGACGGCGTGGTCATGGTCGGCGAGATCGGCGGCAGCGCCGAGGAGGAGGCGGCGACGTTCATTCGTGACCACATGAGCAAGCCGGTGGTCGCCTACATCGCCGGGGTGACTGCGCCGCCGGGTAAGCGCATGGGTCACGCCGGGGCGATCATCTCCGGCGGCAAGGGGACGGCGGACGACAAGTTCGCGGCCCTCGAGGCCGCCGGCGTGGCCACGGTGCGCTCGCCGACGGAGATCGGCGAACGCATTCGGCAGCTGACGGCAGGCTGAGGCGCACCGTGCGTATCGTTACCGCCCAGCTGGCCTTCCCCGTCGGCGCCATCGACGCCAATGCCGCGCGCATCATCGACGCCATCGGCCGGGCGCGGGATGAGTTCGGCGCCGATCTGGTGGTCTTCCCCGAGCTGGCGGTGACCGGCTACCCGCCCGACGACCTGCTGCTGCGCAGCGACTTCCATGCCGCCGTCGAGCGGGCGCTCGGCCGGATCGCTGCGGCGTGCACCGGGATCACCGCGGTGGTGGGGACGCCGCTCCACCGCCACGGCGTGGTGCGCAACGCCGCCGTGGTCCTCGCCGACGGCGCCGAGGCCGAAGTGGCCTACAAACGCTGCCTGCCGAGCTACAGCGTCTTCGACGACAACCGCCACTTCCGCGCCGGAAACGCCCCCTGCCTGGTCGAGGTCGCCGGCCGGCGCATCGGGGTCACCATCTGTGAGGACATCTGGGCGGCCACACCGGCCGCCGAGGCCGCCGGCGCCGGCGCCGAGCTGCTGATCAGCATCAACGCCTCGCCGTTCCACGACGGCAAGCAGGCCGAGCGCGAGGAGGTGGCGGCCCGCCGCGTGGCGGAGACCGGGATCCCGCTGCTCTACGCCAACCTGGTCGGTGGCCACGACGAGGTCGTCTACGATGGCAGCTCCTTCGCACTGGACGATACCGGTGCGGTCACTGCCCGGGCGCCGGCGTTCGCCGACGGGCTCCACCCCCTCGACTGGCAGGGCGGGGCGCTGCGCGGCGAATGCGCCGAGCGCACCACCGGGCCGCCGGCGATCTACCAGGCGCTGGTCCGGGCCACCGCCGACTATGTCCGTGGCAACGGCTTCTCCGGCGTGGTGCTCGGGCTCTCCGGCGGGATCGACTCGGCCCTGGTGGCTGCGGTGGCCGCCGACGCCTTGGGCGGGGAGCAGGTGCTGGCGGTGATGATGCCCACCCGCTACACCGCCGAGCGCAGCCTGGAAGACGCTCGCGCGGCAGCGCAGACGCTCGGACTGGACTACCGGAGCATCCCCATCGAGTCGCTCTTCGCCGAATACGAGCAGGCCCTGGCGCCGGCCTTCGCCGGGCGCCCGGCGGACGCCACCGAGGAGAACATCCAGGCGCGGATCCGCGGCAACTGCCTGATGGCGCTGTCCAACAAGCTCGGGCTCATGCTGCTGGCAGCCGGTAACAAGAGTGAGCTGGCCGTGGGGTATGCGACCCTGTACGGCGACATGTGCGGCGGTTTTGCCCCGCTCAAGGACGTCTACAAGACCGATGTCTACCGCCTGGCCGCCTACCGCAACAGCCTCGGGCCCACCGTGCCGCAGGCCATCATCGAGCGCGAGCCCACCGCCGAGCTGCGCGCCGATCAGCGTGACAGTGACAGCCTGCCGCCGTATCCGGTCCTCGATGCCGTGTTGCGCCAGTACCTGGAGGCCGACGCCGCCGAGCACGAGATCCGTGTCGATGGGCTGGACGAGGCGGAACTCTGCCGGGTCATCCGGCTGCTTTACCGCAACGAGTACAAGCGCCGCCAGGCGGCCCCCGGGGTGAAGGTGACCCGGCGCGCCTTCGGGCGTGACCGGCGTTACCCGATTACCTCGGGCTGGTCCGGTTGTCAGGGCTGTGGGGACTGGCCCACGCTATCCTGATAACTGAGTCCTGAATCTGGAAAATCAAACCGAACCGCGCCCCACCCCAAGGAGCTGCTCCCATGAAGAAAGTCGAGGCGATCATCAAACCCTTCAAGCTCGACGACGTCCGGGAGGCCCTCTCGGACATCGGGATCACGGGCATGACCGTCACCGAGGTCAAGGGGTTCGGCCGTCAGAAGGGGCACACCGAGCTGTATCGGGGCGCCGAGTACGTGGTCGACTTCCTGCCCAAGATGCGTCTCGAGGTCGTCGTGGCGGATGCCGATGTCGACCGCTGCGTCGAGGCTATTACCCAGGCGGCCCAGACCGGCAAAATCGGTGATGGCAAGATCTTCGTCACCAACGTCGAGCGGGTCATCCGCATCCGCACCGGCGAAGAGGACGAGAACGCCATCTGACCGCGCCCGCGACCTCTGCCG
>Ga0207421_10008405_pt1 | contig 10712 bp, 11 predicted proteins | sample SodLakKL_010_SED_4_FD_187542 | JGI IMG/M metagenome (GOLD analysis project Ga0207421, IMG submission 187542) | Alkaline sediment microbial communities from Lake Tanatar, Kulunda Steppe, Russia - 8KL_010_SED (SPAdes) (version 2) | ecosystem: Environmental > Aquatic > Non-marine Saline and...
GAGAAATACTTGACTTAGAAATTGAGAAAAAAAATGAAAAAAATAAGATAGTTAAAGAAAAATTTGAGGGTAAATTCCAGGCAAAAAATATAGAGTTCCGTTATGGAACAAGAGAAAAAGTAATTGAAGATATTAGTTTTGATATTAATCCCGGAGAAAAAGTAGCCCTGGTAGGAGAAAGTGGTTCTGGTAAAACTACTTTGGCTAAACTCCTACTCAAATATTATCCTGTTCAGAAAGGTGAGATATTAATTGACGATTATAATATCAATGATATAAGTTTTGAAAGCCTGAGAGACAGAATAGGATATGTTCCTCAGGATATTTTTTTATTCAGTGGAACTATCAGAGAAAATATAGCATTTGGTATAAATAATGTCTCTATGGAAGAAATAGTAGATGCTGCTAAAAAATCAAAAACACATGATTTTATCAATAATCTACCATTGCGTTATGACACAAGGGTAGGAGAACGGGGTTCAAATTTATCAGGGGGACAGAAACAAAGAATAGCTATAGCCAGAGCTATTCTAAAAAATCCCGACATCTTAATTTTAGATGAAGCAACCAGCAATTTAGATACTGCTACAGAAAAAGCCATTCATAATACTATAGAAACAGTAACAAAAGGAATAACGACAATAATTATTGCACATAGGCTAAGCACAATTCTATCCTGTGATAATATTATTCTTATAGAAAATGGCCAGATTAAAGAAATGGGCTCACATCAAGAATTACTTCAACTTAAAGGAGAATACTACAATCTCTGGCAGAGTCAAATAATTGATGACTTAGAAGTAAAGGAAGATGCTTCATGAGAACAGAAATAAAAAGTTTTGAAGATTTATCAGACAGTAGAGAAATGATGAAAGCAAAAGAACCTAATCTTATATTAATATTTATAAGTTTAATTTTTATTATCTTCACAGCAGCTATAATCTGGATGTGGTTTGGGGAAATAGATATAACAGTAAGAGCATTAGGAGTTTTAAGACCAAAAGCAAGTGTAAGTGTAGTCAGGAATATCAATGGAGGAGAAATAAAGAAACTAAATTACCATGAAGGAAAAAAGGTCCAAGAGGGAGACTTATTATATCAAATTGATTCGAAAAGTATAGAAATACAACTGGCAACACTTACTACAGAAAGAAATAAAGTAATAAAAGATCTGGAGAATCTTAAAATATTTGAAAAAAGCATTAACAAAGAAGAAAACCTATTTAAAATAGAAAACATAAAATATTATAACCGATATTTATCTTATAAATATCAATTAGAGCAATTAGCCTTAGAATATAATCAGGCAGAAAAAAGATATCAAAGGGAACAAAAATTAGATTCTTACTCAACAACACCAATTAAGTTGGAAGAGTTAAATACTGCCTATAATCTAGCCAGAGTAAATTATTTGAATTATCAAAGTGAAATACTGATTGCAATCAGTAGTGAGATAGAAAAAAATGAAAACACCCTATTACAATTAGAATCTCAGATACAAAACTTAGAAAGCAAAATAGAATTAAATAATGTCAGAGCACCGATTAATGGCGTAATTCAATCACATCATGAATTTAATCAAAGTGACTACATGCCTACTGGTATAGAGGTATTAAGGATTATCCCTGATAAAGATAGAGAATATAGAATGGAAATAATGGTTGAAAACAAAGATATCATCCACTTGAAATTAGGACAAGAGATAAGATATCGTTTTCATGCCCTTCCCTATAGAGAATATGGAGTACTAAAAGGGGCAATTCTTCGCATATCCAAAGATGCATTAGAACATGAAGAGACTAATATGTCTTATCGAGTAGAAGCAAGCATTAATGAGATTAAACTGTATGATAGAAATGACAGAATAGTACAGGTTAAACCAGGAATGATAGCAGAAAGCAGAGTAGTAATTAAACAGAAAAAAATTCTGTATTATGTATTGGAAAAACTTGATTTTTTATCTTAATAACATGAGTATAAAATAAAGCAGTAGATTCATGAAAGAATAAGCTTTTCAAAATAGTTAAGTTCCCTATGTTTTAATTAAAAACATCCAAAGCAATCAAATAAACTAACCATCATAATATACATCCCCAGAATCCTTATATAACCCCCTAATTTTCTTCAAGACCTTTTTCTCCAACCTGGAAATCTGGACCTGAGAAAGATCCAGATCATCTCCTATCTCTTCCTGAGTTTTTTCCTCAAAAAACCTCTTTTCAATTATAAGGCGTTCCCTTTCATTTAACTGGTCGAGCATGCGGTAAAGATCCATTTTGTCTTCCTGGCTCAACCCTTCTTCTTTACTCTCAATTCTTTCTCTCAAAAGTATAGGCTTTTCACCTTCATCAAACATCTCATACTCCAGAGATAAAGGATTTTTAACCGCATCAAGTGCATATACTATCTCTTCACGGCTCATTTCAAGTTCTTCTTCAAGCAGAGAAATATCCGGTTCTCTTCCCAGACGATTCTGAAGCTCCTGTTTTTTCTGCATGATTCTTGAGGCATTAGTCTTTAATTTACGTCCAGTCTTTACCGGCTGATCATCCCTGATAAAACGTTTAATCTCACCTATAATAAGGGGAACAGCATAGGTTGAAAATTTATAACCCCGTTCAGTATCGAACCTGTCCAGGGCCTTTAAAAGTCCTATGCTCCCTTCCTGAATCAAAACATCATTTTCATAACCCCGGCCTCGAAATCTTTTGATAACTTCAAAAATCAAACCCATGTTTGATTCTATAAACTCAGTACGGGCTTCCTCATCTCCCTTTTGTGCATCAACCAGCAGAGAGCGAGCATCAGGCCTTTTTGTATCACTCCCGGGACTGCTGTTCTGCTTTGAACTGGCCTTCATGAGCTTTTCTCCTCTACAGATTGATTATTTTCTGACTGCATTCTTTTGGACATTATTAGCTCTGTTCCTGATTCAGGATCTGATTTAACAGTCAGCTCATCCATAAAAGAATCAATGAAGGTCAACCCAAGCCCCATTCGTTCATTATCTGTTGTGTAGGAAGGCTCCATGGCCCGTTCTATATTTTCTATGCCTTTACCCTTATCCTTTATTACAATCTCTAAAAGGTTGTCCAGATAAATAACAGCCTTTAAATAGATGTAATTATCTTCACTGTCATTTTGATAGGCATGCAAAACTGCATTTGAAACTGCCTCTGAAACAGCCACCTTAATTTCCTCTATTTCACTGAGTGTAAAGTCCAGCTGGGAAGCAAAGGAAGCCATGGTTACCCTGGAAAGCGCAATATTTTTTGCACAGGCAGGCATCTTCAAAGAAATAGAGTTTTTAACTTTCATTTATCTTCCCCCTTCCTGAGATAATCCAGTGCTGCTCCTTCATCTGGAAATACAGTCAGAACATCAAAAATTCCTGATAGATCTAAAATTTTCTTTAATGTTGTGTCTATACCAAAAGCAGCCATCTTTCCCCCTCTATTTCTAATAGTATTATACCGCCCCAGAATTGCACCCAAACCTGAACTATCAATAAAATCAAGGCCTCTGAAATCAAATAGAAGATGCTTGAGCGAGGAAATAGCCATGAGGTTTTCCTCTGCTGTATCTCGAAAACTATCTGCAGTATTTAAATCTAACTCTCCTTTCAACCTGACAATTAGAACCCTTCCTTTCTTTTCGCATTTTATTTGCACCGGAATCTCCCCCATAAATTTATTTCTGGCTAGTTATTAGAATATGTTATTCAATTCAAGAATGAAAACCAAACTCCTGCATTTTGAGCTAAATATCTGGAATATATTTGTATTAATTGGGGGGAAATGAAAGCCTTTACCGCTCCGCCGACTAAAATGAGTATACAGCAAAATAATCCCTGAGCAGTATAGGAGATTATAATCCGTGATATTCCTCTCTGCATAAGAATATTCCTGTTAACCATTGACATAGCATATCTGACAGCACAGACTGAAGTGATCAACAGCGCAGGAATAAATAATAGATTATGTGGTATGACTGAAACTAATGAAAACAATATTCCATATAAATGCATGCTCCTGATTAAAAATCCTACAGTAAATCCAAATACAAACCCTCTAAAAAATAGCATTAATATCACTATCGGGATTCCGGCTATAACCAATCCCATAAACCACATAACCCCTAACAGGAGAAGATTAGAAACTGCAACCTCACTTAACGAAAGAGATTTATCAAAATGAGTCGTTTCCCGGTAATCACTCAAAAAAAAGTCCAGGTAATTAGTTAACTGAGCTTCCTGTTCAGGCTCAAGGGTTCTTAAGGCCAGAAACCCGGAAAAACTCCCGGCAATAAAAACAAGAAAAACAAATAAATATAGGAAATAATTTTTTTTCAAATATTCTTTTATCATTGCACTCCTCCCGGAAGCCATAGTAGCCCCGAGCATATATATATGTGACAGAAGGATAAAAAATTTGTAGACAAGTTATTTAATTATTAAATAATTTGGTCTGTGACACGTCCATACTTACCTCCACCACCCGGGATAATTTTTAATTTTCCGCTTCTCCCTGCAATAAGGAGTTCTGCAAGATGCGGCCTGATGACATCAGCCAGCTCAGTTTCCGAAACTTTATGCAGTACATTCATCTCGGATCCGAAAGCATTAATAAGTCGTTCTATGGTTGAAGGACCTATTCCCGGAATAAATTCAAGAGGAAGCTGGTGAAGATATTGAGGCCTGGTAGAGATGTTTTTAGATTCCTCTGAATATATACTGCTCTCTGGTTCACCCTGTTTTTGACTTAAATATACTACACGGTCAAGTACCCCCAGAACAACATCTTCACTCCCACAGTAAAAACAATCTAAAGCAGGAGGAGAGATATCAGAAGTTCTATCACAATTCAAACAGCAGGTTCGATGATACTTACCAAGGCGGGGGTCCAGCCCGAAATTTTTCTCAATCCTCCTGCCCTCTTTATTCTCAAGAGCCATAACAAGTTCTTCAAAAGAAGGTTCCTTAAATTTTAAAAGATTATGTTCTCGCCCTATTTTCGGCAGTGAATGTGCATCCGAGTTGCTTAAAAAAGAAAGTTTCCCCAGCTCATACAATTTATCTGCGAGCTCAGTATTAGCACTGAGGCCCAGTTCAAGTGCAGATAGACTATCCGCATCATCAAATATCTCACCCAGGGAATGGGCACAGCTTCCAAAGATACTCCTGTGAGGGGTGAAGGCATGTGCAGGCATTAAAACCCCCCCTCTTTCCAGGGTAAGGCTGTATATGTCAGATGCTGTAAGTCCAGTTTGCTGTGAACTTAAACGGATATTTGTTATATGTTTATTTAAAACATCACTAAAAGATAACATATTTTCAAAAAACGGGAAGTAAGCCAGAAAATGAGCCCGTCCTTTTCTTTCTTTCGTTTCAAGTTCACATCCCAGGATTACAGCAAGTTCATCGTCAAATAGATAACCTCCACCATCGAGAGGAACCAGCTCTTTCCGATCTATCATCCGTTTAATATCCCTGAGCACAACTGGAGAAGCACAATCAATTATACCCACCATATTTAGGCCCTTCTTGAACCTGGCCTCTCTCAATATGCTGGGGAAAGTTAACTTCCGGGATGCAGTTATTTTAACTCTTTCTCCATTTTCAGCAGCTCCAATATGGATATGTAGATCCGCATAATATTTATTCAACAATTAATTCCGCCTCTCTTATACCTATTATCGTCTTGGCATCTGTTATTTCACCACTTTTAATCATCTCAGAAGCTTTCTTCAGCGGCATTTTAATTATTTCCAGTTCTTCATCTGGATCAGGCCTTGCAGTGCCCCATTTCAAACTCCTGGCCAGAAAAAGATGGATCTCTTCACTGCAGAAACCAGGTGTTGGATAGATATTTAAACTGCCTTCAAATACTTTTCTGCTGCTAAGTATATTATGCATAACAATATCCCCCCTGGATATATAATTTTAAATTCATTACATGTAGTCAATATCGTCATCTTTAAACAACTGAACAACAAAGGAACCTCCGGCTGAAGCAGTTAAAAAAAACTCCCTATCTTCACTGAGAGTCCTGCCCATGGTTTTAACCTTTATCTGTTCCTTTTTGAGACGGGATATACCTGCCTCTCCATCTTCATATACCAGCTGATGAATATTATCAAGACCTGATTCAGTAAGTTTTTTTTGGAGCATTCTTTTTTTATTCTTATCAAGACGGGGAAGAGGGATATAGGCAGAACTTCCGGCAACCTGTTTCAAAGCTGTCACAGTGTGGTGGCTGAGCACATGATGGCGGGAACGCTGTTCTGCAAAACTGATCCGGGGAACACAGACCGGTACTCCCTCAAGGGCAGAAACAGCATTTACAATCTCCCCTTGTTCAACAGCAGTATGTCCGAATTTTGTTCCGGTTCCGACAATACCCGGTCCGGGACTAATAAAAGTTATATAATCAGGATTGAGAAGATGGCAAAAAAGAAGAGCCGTATATATATTCACAGCCTCAAAATCACCACCAAAAGCATGTCCGCAGGTAACTGTATTATTTAAAAAACCTCTACCTTTCAGCTCATATACAGTTCTGCTGAACGGAAGAGGAAGTGCTGCACTATCGGTCATAATGTAATTTATCCCGGCAGTATCAGGTGCTCTTTCAAAAACAGCTGCAGCAGCTGGAGCCAGCATGCTGTGCAGCGGTACTATAAGAATGGGTGTTCCCTCAAGTGAATCAGCTTTCTTCAACATTTCATGGTAGGGACTTTCATCTTCCTCACAACTTATAGATTTAATCTGATAAGGGGTATAACGAAGCTTCATTATATGGCCTTCATCATGGGCCTTCCATTCCCTACCGGTGGTACTTTCATCAAAAACATAATATACGAAGTGATAGCCTCCAGTTCCCAGGGATAATTCAACTGCAGTAGTATTCAAAAGCACACGATCTCCAGGTTCAACATCTCCGGTAAGTGATGAATAGTTTAGAGCCTTGGCTTTTTCTCCGCCTGACATAGTCACCTCAAGCTCAGAACTTTCACCATATACAGCTAAAACCTTTTCGACTTTTCCGGTTCTCATACTTAAACGCACTTTTTCCACCCTGCATTCTTCATATGATTTTGTAGTATCATCCTAACTGGATGTAATATTCTCCAGACTAAACTCATCATATATCTCAATACCCTCAAGAGAAAGCAGCCTGGCAGTAATACCTCTCCCGGGAATTATATTTCCCTCAAACTGTCCATCATAGATTTTTCTTGAACCACATGAGGGGCTTTTGTCTTTCAATACAGCCTTTTCTATCCCTGTGATTCTGCAGATTTCAAGAGTCTTCTCTGCTCCTTTTTTGAAGTGATCAGTATAGTCCTCACCATCTTCATTTATAACTCTGCGTTCTCCCCTAACCTCAATTATCTCACAACTTGTTCTGGGTATTTTGAGCCCACCGAGAACTTCAGGGCAGAGGGGTAGTGCTTTTCCCGCTTTGACTATTTTAGATATTTCTTTTATTTCTGAATTTTTTCCATCATAACGGCAGTTTATTCCTGCCAGACATGCACTGACCATAATCATACCTTCTGCACCCCATAAAGAAATCTAAGAAAAACTTACTCTTTTTCCACAAAATAATCAATCAGTTCATAGCCGTTTTCTATATGCCAGCCGGATTTTTCTGCCTCCTGTTCACTAAATCCCTTTTTATTTGAATCATGCTCTTTCTCTCTGTTTCTATATATTAAAAAAGGTACAGGATCTAGGGTATGGGTTCGTTTGGAAACTGGTGTGGGATGATCTGCAAGGACCATAATGGAATAATCATCAACTCCTGATAGATCCTCTAAAACAGTTGAAACAACCCGTTTATCTGCAAGCTCAATCGCTTTAATTTTTGTTTCCAAATCCCCCTGATGTCCAGCTTCATCAGCAGCTTCAAGATGTAGGAAAACGAAATCATCCCCATTTTTTAACTGTTCAACTGCTGCATGAGCTTTTCCGTAGAAGTTAGTATTAATATCCCCTGTCGCTCCTTTTACATTCACAACTTCAAGTCCCGCAGCCTTTCCGAGACCTTTAATTAGATGGACAGCAGATATAACTGATCCTTTAAAGTTAAATTTATCCTTGAAATCAGGCAGATGAGGCTTAGTCCCCTCACCCCAGAACCAGATAGAATTAGCAGGGGACTCTCCTTTTTCAGAACGAATTTGATTTACAGGATGTGTCTCAAGGAAAATAGAACTTTTATACATTAATTCAAGAAGTCTTTTTCCATCTCTTCCTTCTGGAAGATAATCTCCAATCATTTTCCCTGAAATATCATGAGGTGGCGTAAGTCTGAACTTTTTATCTCCATTTCTCCATACTAGAAGATGCCGGTATCCCATTCCGGAGAAAAAGTGGAATTCCTCATTTCCCAGCCTGTTCCTACATTCATTTATTAGTTCTTCTGCTTCAGGTGTAGAGATATTCCCGGCACTGTAATCTTTCATTATCTTCTCATCATATTCTCTTTCTTCGCTGAGAGTTACCAGATTACAACGAAATGCTATATCCTCTTTTGAAAGTTCCACTCCCATACTCAAAGCCTCATAGGGAGAACGGCCGGTATAATATTCTTGTGGATCATATCCCAACACACTGAGATTGGCTACATCACTGCCCGGAGAAAGACTGTCTGGGACCATCTTAGCCGTACCCATCTGCCCCTTAACTGCTAGTTTATCCATGCAGGGAGTATCAGCTTTCTCAAGAGGAGTTTTCCCTTCCAGTTCACTTATTTGATAATCTGCCATACCATCGATCAGAATAATTAAATATTTTGAATCCAATATAAAACACCTCTTTTGCGATCAACTCTTCATTAATTATATAGAGAATCTCCTGAATTAACAAACTCCTCTGTTTTCTGCAAGTTCAGAAGCCATAAAAATAGCCTGTTTCAGGCTGTTTTCGCTCGCTTCTCCCCTGCCTGCCATATCAAATGCCACCCCATGGTCTACAGAAGTGCGGATAAAAGGTAATCCTACAGTCATATTAACCCCGCTTACTTTCATACCTCTATCTGATTCTTCTTCAAAATCAAATCCAGCTAATTTTACAGGAATATGCCCCTGATCATGATACATGGCAACTCCAATATCATAAAGTCCACCTTTTAATTTAGGAAATAAAGTGTCAGCCGGTATAGGACCTTCAACAAGAAGACCTTTTTTCTCCGCTTCAAAAACAGCAGGCTTTATTTCTTCAATTTCTTCTCGCCCAAACAATCCTCTTTCTCCACCATGAGGATTTAAACCTGCCACTCCTATGCGCGGTTCTTCTTCCCCCAGCATCTTCATGACCTTATCGGCAAGTAAAATAACTTCTAAAACTCGTTCCTTCTTTAGTCTGCTGCATGCTTCACGTAGTGGAATATGAGTCGAAACATGGATGACACGCATCTTTCCATGGACAAGCAGCATTGCATAACTATCTGTTCCAGTCTTTTCAGCAAAGATCTCAGTATGTCCCGGGTATGAATATCCTGCTTTTTGAACAGACTTTTTATGTATGGGACCTGTTACTACTGCATCAATTTGACCTTTTTCTGCCAGAGCTATACCTTTTAGTATGTAGTCAACAGCTGCCTGACCGGCCTGGGCACTTACTGCTCCATATTCAAATTCTTCCAGTTCAATATTGTCAAGATCTATCATATCGAGCGTACCGTATAGCCCCCTGCTCTGTTCAGGCTCTCTGATTGTGTTTACTCTTAAATCAGAAGGGATAAATCGTATGGCATCCTTAATGATTTTACTATCACCGATCACTACTGGCCTGCATTTTTCATTTACCTTTTTATCTTCAAGTGCTTTTACCGTAATCTCTGCACCTATACCCGCTGGATCTCCCATCGTTATACCAATTATTGGTTTTTTCATTTTTTTCGATATTACGTTCATCCTGCCTCCTTTGATTAAGATTGGCATGATAACATTTAATATACTAAATTTGCAAAAATCTTTATTTTACTGTACTCTGATGTTAGAAGTTTAAAATAAAATCAGTTAAAGATCAAAAATTAAAATAAAGTCGCGGAGGCCAAAATATGAGCAGTAAAATTCAGCTCACAGTTACTTCAACTTTTGGATTAGAAGCCGTAGTAAAAAAAGAACTCCACAGGCTGGGATACACAAACCTTCAAATTGAAAATGGGCGCATCTGTTTCAAAACATCTTATGATGCTATCTGCAGAACAAATCTGTGGTTGAGATCTGCAGAAAGGGTTCTTCTAACCCTGGGCGAATTTGAAGCACATAATTTTGATCAGCTCTTTGAAAAAACTAAAGAGCTGCCCTGGTCAGAATTTATGCCTGAAAATGCTGAATTCCCCGTAAGCGGAAAATCTGTAAAATCAAAACTACACAGTGTTCCAACCTGTCAATCAATAGTAAAAAAAGCTGTCGTTGAAAATATGAAGGAGAAATATAACAAAAAATGGTTCGATGAAGACGGTCCTCTTTTTCCTATCGAAGTGGCAATATATAAGGACAGGACCTCTTTAAGCATTGATACCAGCGGTAATGGTCTCCACAAACGGGGATACAGAAAACTGTCCACCTCAGCTCCACTTCAGGAAACAATCGCCAGCGGAATGCTATATCTAAGTCGGTGGAATCCTGATCGTATTCTTATCGATCCTTTCTGCGGTTCAGGAACTATTGCGATAGAAGCCGCCATGATGGCTAAAAAT
>Ga0207421_10008406_pt1 | contig 10711 bp, 8 predicted proteins | sample SodLakKL_010_SED_4_FD_187542 | JGI IMG/M metagenome (GOLD analysis project Ga0207421, IMG submission 187542) | Alkaline sediment microbial communities from Lake Tanatar, Kulunda Steppe, Russia - 8KL_010_SED (SPAdes) (version 2) | ecosystem: Environmental > Aquatic > Non-marine Saline and...
TTTGTTGGTTAACTAAACCATACCACAAGGGGCATACTTTTTCACTATTTTTTATGTGGGGTCTTTTTTAAAAACCATCGCAAAGCGATTTCGTTCTTCCTTGTCACGCACCCGGCTCCCTGTCACTTCTTCGCCCACTGCCGCTGGATTATCCCCCTCCTGATACCGATAATAGAGCTATCTATCTGTCTAATCGAAAGATTCGACTAAATTCTACTATTATTTTCTATCTTCATCGTTTGCGCCCGCCAATCCAGGGCATAATTAATCACAAAAGTTTAGCGTGTGTAAAAGAACCGTACCTTGACACACGAAGACACACGAACAAAATGTTTTTTTGTGAAGGATTAATTTGTTTTGTATCGAAAAATTAAAAGTATGATTTAATATTATTAAAGGTCAGCCCCCCACAAAGTTAGGCTGTAAGGTTAAGGTTGGCAAATATTAAGTTTCTCCAACCCCAAAAACAGGAGGTATATTAATGAGGAAGATCTACTTTACACCTCTGGCGCTTTTATTGGCCTTGATGCATCTTGCCTTTCTACAAGGCGGTACAGTTTACGCGCAGCAAGATCCATGTGCCGAGGATTGCCTGGGGTGTTTTGTTTGTTCTACTTTTATAGCAATACCAATCATAGTAATTCTCCTAATAAATATTGCCTTACTGGTATGGGTTGCAAGAGATGCCAAGATCCGGGGCATGGATAACCCCGTTATCTGGATGCTGTTAGTTTTCTTTACCAGCTTTATTGGGCTTATTGTTTACCTGCTGGTAAGAACCCAGGGCTACATTATTATCTGTGAAAACTGCAACAACAAAAAACTGGAGATACTTTCCAAATGTCCACACTGCGAAAAATAAACCGGCCTTTAATTATAATAATAGCTTCCGTAATCCTGGTGTCAACCCTGTTGTTCCTGGATACTAAAAGGAAACCGGAAAAACAAGCAACCTCAGCTGCTTATATTTACTTCGTGGAAATATACCAGGCTAACATTTCTCCCCTGATGGCCGATTACGTAAATTGTCGCTACATTCCCACCTGCTCGGATTACTCCATTGAAGCAGTGCAAAAACACGGCTTCCCGGAAGGGGTTAAACTCAGTGTCAAGAGGATATCTTCGTGCCAGCCTGATGTTCCCAAAGGAACCCACGACCCCGTACCCGAACCATAATACTTCGGGTATAAAGCAACACTTGACTCCTTCCTCATCGCTCCTAAGGCTGTAGACCGTGAAGTTAATTTGAATTTATTCGTGTACCTGCTCCAGAACCTCCTGGAAACTTTCTATCCTGGTCCGGGCCTGGCCCCACGGAAAACTGGAAGCATCCACACAGTCCCCGTCAAGTGATAGGAAAGGAATGCCCTTTTCCCTTAATTTTTTCCTCAGTATTAATGTAGATCCCACTGACTGCCGGCAACCCCAGTGCGAAAAATGCACTACCCCGTGGGCTTTAAACTCCTGCACCATCTTTTCTATAGCCTGCAGGCGACGTTCCGCCGGCCCCAGGTCAAAATGGCTCAATACTTTGCGGGCCAGGCTGGTAAAGGGTTTACCGGGATCAAGCGGGGGCCAGTAAACTTCATTCATTTCTTCCATAACTACTTTCATATTGAGCTCTTGTTCTACAAAAGACATCAATTCGCTCCCATGGTAAGGGCGCAAGTGCATCCAGATCAGCCGGAAATTTTCTTTTCCCGGATCTTCTACTCCCTTTTTGCTTTTTTCTACCCTCTCTTGCAGCTCTTCCATTAAAGTTTTGTATATAACGGGAGACTGCGGGTGGCCTTCTCCCAAAAAAGAAAGGTAAACGTAACCCAGGCCTTCTTCCCCTCCCATGGGCGAAGGAACATTTTGACGAAGCCGGTTTACCTCCTCCTGATATTGCCGGGCAAGGTTGGAGTTTTCAAATACTTCCTCTATCTTGTCCTGGTGTAGAGTTATACCCGTTTTCTTTTCCAGGTCTCTTGCAATATCTTCCAGTTGACAGGCCACATACTGTAGCGCCTCCTCCCCCTTTGTTACCGGCACATCCAGCAAATAAAGAGGTCGGCTGTATTTGCGCGCCATATATTGAAACAAACGGGGAGCCCCGTCGCACAGGTGCGAACTGGCCATCAAAAAATCGGGAAGGGGAAAGTATTCCCGCGAAGTACCAGCAGCAGCACAGCGGTGAAAAGAACAGCTATCTGTAGCCAACCCCATCTCCTCCGAATAGCGCAGCAATTCCGGGGCCAGTTCCAGAGAAGCTGCCATGGCTGACGCTACCTCGGGAGCAAAAGGAACCAGGTCAAACAAGTTAAATAATTCCCCGGGGAAAAATGCACTGGTCCAGGCCACGGGCTTTTTACCCTGGTAAGCTTCTGCCGCCTGTTCCAGTGCTAACGATGTCATTTTTCTTTTAGCATCAAAATTAAAATTAGATCTTTTTAAAAACACCTGTCGGGCCAGTTTATAAGTTTGCGGCGAAGAAAGAAGTTTTCTGCCAATGGTTCCTTTAAGTTTTTCACGGAATATTTTTTGCGGCTGCATGCTTCAAGCCCCCCTTTACAAGCTGCATGCTTCAAGCCAACTTTACAAAAGGAAAACACCTACAAGCCGGTAATACCCGGGCAATAATTTACTTAACTCATTATCTCCATAAACGCTTCCACCCTGGTTTTAAGCTGCCCCAGGTCTTCCTGTCCCAGCTCCGTTGAAACTTTAAGAAACGGTATTTCCCTGGCTTCCAAAATATCCTTAAGCATAAGGTAATCATAGTGTCCCAGGTCGCAGAACAACAAATCGTGGTAAACCACCCCTTTTACTTCCATCTCGTCCAGCAGCCGGCGGTAAAACTTCTCCCGCAGGTTGTAGTCAAACAAGCGGGGGCAGGGGGGTTTGTCAAGATAAGAACGGGCCAGCTTTTCAAGAAGTGGCTCTCGCCCGGGGTCCCCGGCGGTAAAAGAAGTGCTCCAATCCGGAAGCTGTTTCTGCAGGTAGCGTATACCGGAACATATTTCCGGGTACAGTTCCAGGTTGTCATTTTCAGACAATATTTCTACCAGCCCGCGCGGAGGTATACCTCCGGTAAGAATAAATACGGGGCTGCCGTTTCCTTTTAAATTACCCTGGTGCTGTTTTTTTATTTCTTCCAGGGTGCGGCAGGCTTTCCGGGAAAATTCTCCCGGGCTGCTGGTAGAAGCTTCTGCCGCCAGGCTGTAAACCCCCAGGGGATAATCTTCTTTAAGGTGAGGTAGAAATTCCTGCAGCTCAGCAATTAAACGGTTCCTTTTTTGATATTGCTCAAGTGCTTCCCGCAGGGTTTTCGTATTCACCGGGTTTCCCTGCTCTCCCAGGAAATCTGCCAGGTGTGCCATCTCCTGAGCAAAAAACTCACATGCTCCTGCATCCCTTTTCCGGGGAACCTCCAGGAGATAAACAAAAAAATCTACGCTTTCCTCGCGAAGCGCATTGTACAAATGCATCATGGCATTACAGGAATGCGCTATCACCAATCCCTGCAGATCTCCGGGGTAATCACCGTTTTTTATTTCGTTCAATACTTTTCTAACGTACGGGCATATATTGGGTGGAAGAATATCTTCCGTCGAGCCCCTTGAATCTTCACGCGGCAGCAGCCGGTAAGGAACAAAACCGGCTGCGCGGATAACTTCTTCGGGGGTGTAGGTACAAAACCACCCCACCTTTTTACCTTTTTCACCCTTAAACTGCTCCTGCATTCGAGCACCTCTTACCTTTAAAAATATTATGCAAGAAAATATACCACATGCCATTGTATGATGTTATTACATGGTGACGACTCCCGGGCTAAAACCCTAAGTTTTCCCGGCGGCAATTTATAATTTCCCGGGAAATGACGACAAAAGATCTATTTTGCACATTACCGTTTTCAGGCTTCAATAATTTACTGCCGGTGCTAAAAGTTTGCCACCCGTGCCTGGATGAGCCGCTGAAGTGAGCAAATCATGCTTCCTCCTGATCGCCAGTATTTTCCTTCTCAAACACTATTCCATCTTCCACAGCATCCACTACTACCGTATCCCCTTCTTTAAAATCACCCTCCAGGAAGCGGCGAGCCAGTGGGGTTTCCAGTTCTTTTTGTATAACCCTCTTGAGGGGCCGGGCCCCGTATACCGGATCGTAACCTCTCCGGGCCAGGTACTCTTCTGCAGCTTCAGTAAGTTTGATGTTTATTTCTTTTTCCTGCATCCTCCAGTCCAGCCTCCGCAGTTGTATCTTGACTATCTGCCGCAAGTGTTCTTCGGTTAAAGGATGAAATATCAGTATTTCATCCACACGATTTATAAATTCCGGGCGGAAAAAAGAACGTACCTGGATAATAACTTCTTCCCGGGCCCGTGCAAAAGCAGCTTCTTCTTTTACCCCCGCCTCGGTAATCCGCTCGCTGCCCAGGTTGGAAGTCATGATAAGGACCGTGTTACGGAAATCCACTGTCCTGCCCTGGGAATCGGTAAGACGCCCGTCGTCCAGAATCTGAAGCAAGGCATTAAATACATCGTTGTGCGCTTTTTCGATCTCGTCAAACAGTATTACCGAATACGGGCGGCGGCGTACCGTGTTGGTTAACTGCCCACCTTCTTCATATCCCACGTAGCCGGGGGGCGCCCCTATCAAGCGGGCTACGGAATGCTTTTCCATATATTCGGACATATCCAGGCGGATAAGGGCCTTTTCATCATCAAACAGTATCTGGGCCAGGGAACGAGTTAGTTCTGTTTTACCCACACCTGTAGGGCCTAAAAATATAAAGGAACCTATGGGCCTATCCGGATCCTTGATCCCGGAACGGGCCCGCAGCACGGCCTCACTGACGGCTTGCACCGCTTCTTCCTGGCCCACCACTCTTTCTTGAAGCCTTTCCGCCAGGTGTAATATTTTCTGTCGCTCTCCTTCCAGGAGCTTGCTTACCGGTATATTGGTCCAGCGGCTTATTACCTGGGCTATATCTTCCTCGTCTACTTCTTCCTTTAAAAGGCGCATGCTTTCCTGGTGGCTCATCTTTTCTTCTTCTTCCTGCAGCTGCTTTTCCAGCTCGGGGAGTTGCCCGTATTTTAATTCCGCCAGGCGGCTTAAATCGTGGTTTTTTTCCGCCTGCTCCATCTCCCGGCGAGCCTGCTCTATCTTTTCCTTGAGTTCCCTTATCTTTGAGATCAGATTTTTTTCTTCCTGCCATCGCTGCTTTAATTTTTCCTCTTCGCGGCTCAATTCCTCCAGGTCTTTTTCCACCTGCTCCAGTCTTTTGCGCGAGGCTTCATCTTCTTCCTGGCGCAGGGCTTCCCTTTCCGTTTTTAATTGCATGGCTTTGCGGGATATCTCATCCAGCTCCAGGGGCATACTGTCAATCTCCGCCCTTATAAGAGCTGCTGCCTCGTCTATAAGGTCAATGGCTTTATCGGGCAAAAAACGGTCGGTTATATAACGCTGGCTTAAATTCACGGCTGACACCAGTGCAGAATCTTTTATTCGAACCCCGTGATGCACTTCATACCTTTCTTTAAGGCCACGGAGTATGGAAACCGCATCTTCTTTGCGTGGTTCCTCGATAAGAACCGGCTGGAAACGCCTTTCCAGGGCGGCGTCTTTTTCTATATTTTTCCTGTACTCCGCCAGGGTAGTAGCTCCTATACAGTGGAGCTCCCCGCGGGCCAGCATAGGTTTGAGGATATTCCCTGCATCCATGGCGCCTTCCGCCGCGCCGGCTCCTACCACGGTATGCAACTCGTCAATAAATAATACGATCTCTCCCTGTGATTCCTGTATCTCTTTTAAAACGGCTTTCAGCCTTTCTTCAAACTCACCGCGGTACTTGGCTCCGGCTAAAAGAGCTCCCATGTCCAGGGCAAAAATGCGTTTGGATTTCAAGCCATCGGGCACATCCTGGCGTACAATGCGCTGAGCCAGGCCTTCGGCAATAGCCGTTTTACCTACCCCGGGTTCACCTATAAGAACCGGGTTATTCTTGGTGCGCCGCGACAACACCTGGATAACACGCCTGATTTCTTCGTCCCTTCCCACTACCGGGTCTAGCTTGCCTTCTTCGGCCATCCCGGTCAAATCCTTGCCGTAGCGGTTAAGAGCCTCGTAAGTACTTTCCGGGTCGGGAGAGGTTACCCGCTGGTGCCCCCTCACTTTTTGCAGAGACTGTAAAAACAAGTTTTTGTCCAGGCCGGCCTCTTTTAAAACCCGGAAAGCTTCCCCTTCACTTTCTTCCAGCACAGCCAGGATAAAGTGCTCTACACTTATATATTCATCTTTAAGCTGGACGCTTTCTTCCCGTGACCTCTCTAAAAGGCGGGCCAGGGAAGGGCTTAAATAAATCTGCTCCTGGGCTCCCCCGCTTGCGTATACTTTGGGTTTTTTGCCCAGCTCTATTTCCAGTTTTTGCGATACAGTATCCGGATCAGCCCCGGCCTCCGCAATAATCCGGGGCACTATACCTTCTTCCTGTTTTAACAAAACCATTAAAAGATGCTCGTTTTCCACCTGCTGGTGGTAATACCTCGCAGCCAGCGACTGGGCGTCACCTAATGCTTCTCTGGCCTTGTTAGTAAACCTGTCTAAATCCATGGTCTGTTAAAAAGCTCACCTCCGCGTAATATTCATATAATATATGAATTATTATAACATAAAAACCCTTTATTTTACAGGGGGCCCGGGCTACAACAGTTTTAGAGGTGAAAGGTGAGATGAGAGAAAAAATAATCATGTAACCAGTTTACGGGGTAGTTAGCCTGATTTTATTCACTTTCCCGATTTTTCTCTTTCTGGCCCTCAATTTTCCCATGAATACTGTTTTCAAAATAAATGCTCCTGCTGGGGAAAGCCACAGATACGCCCTCGTTTTCCAGTATCTGCATTATTTTAAAATTAATATCCTCTCTCACCCTTAAATGTTCATCCCAGTCCGTAGGGATGGTAAAGAAATATAAAAATATATCCAGGCTGCTTTCGCTGAAATGCTCAAAGTACACCATTTTTGTTTCCTGGTGTACTTCCGGATGGTTATCCAGCAGGCGGCGAATTTCCTCCACGCATTTCTGCAGCTTTTCGCGCGGTGTAGCATAAGTTACCCCCAGGTGGAATGTTATCCGTCGTTTGCCCATTTCACTCCAGTTGGTAACAGGCTCCTGGGCGAGGGCAGCATTGGGAACAGTCACCAGCCCCTTGGCAAAAGTCCTTATCTTGGTATTTCGAATATTTACATCTTCCACGGTGCCTTCCACGGAGGGAGTATAAATCCAGTCTCCCACGTTAAAAGGCTTGTCAATAATAATAACTAAACCTCCAAAAAAATTGGAGATAGTATCCTTGGCCGCAAACGCAACAGCCAGGCCACCTATACCCAGGCCGGCTACAAACTGGCCCACATTATAATCAAATTCTTCTGCAATAATACTTATAACCAGGGCTACCATGACAAAGCGGACTAACTTGGAAAGAAAGGCAAGCAGGATTTTGTCATCCTGGAGATTAAATTTTTCTTCCATCTCCCGGAATATAAAGGAATCAGGATTCAATAAATTATATGCGCCCTGGGCTATCAAAAGTATAACTGAAACACGGAAAAGCTGGGTTATTATCTCCCGGGCTTCTTCATTTAATGGCAGAAATGTTAAAGCAAGAAACAGACCTAACAATAAAAGAAGAGTTTTCAGGGGTCCATAAAAGGAGCTTTTAACTTCGTTATCCAGTTCCACCATGTTGCTGCCGGTAATATTGGAAAAGAGCTTGAAGAAAAAGCGCACCATCCAGTTTCTTGCCAGCAGGAAAAATAAAAATACAGCCAGGGCAATTAGAATATCCTGCAAATCTATTAGCTGCAGGTAGGGCTGCAAATCTTCCACGACTTCTTCCCACATAAATATTTCACCACCTTATACAATGCATCCATGATATGACAAGGAATTCCTGCATTCTTTTCTAATAATATCACAAACGGGGTAAAAAAGTCCAAACATTTGGTTTAATAAGACAACCTGTGGGTTCTATTATTAGACGGGTGTCAAAGCCCGGTGCCTTACGTAAAAAAAGTTTAGTTTTAACCAGTAGAATGTTATCATGTAGATAGAACATCATGGCACACATCAATACTTATATTCGCTGGAGGTTTTAATTATTTCTGAACAACAGGGAATAAATCAGGAAAGCAAAGTAACCCGGTGTATAGCCTCGGACTTAAATATTTCTGAAAACAGGGTTAAACAGGCGGTTGCCCTTTTAGATAAAGGCAACACGGTTCCCTTTATAGCGCGCTACCGCAAAGAACAAACAGGTGGAATGGGTGACCTGGATCTCCGCAATTTATTTGAAAAGCTTTTTTATTACCGCAACCTGGAGAAAACCAGGTCCACGATATTAAAACAGCTGCAGGAGCTGGAAGTTTTAACCCCCGAACTGGAGGCTTCAGTTAAAGATGCGGAAAGTGTCACCGAATTAGATGACCTTTACCGTCCTTACCGTCCCAAGAAAAGAACCCGTGCTACGCAAGCCAGGGAAAAGGGCCTGGAGCCTTTGTCAAAAATAATTATGAATGGTACAGAAAACCCGGTGGAGGCTGCACAGGAATTTATAGATGAAAATAACGGGGTCGAGGATAAAGAACAGGCTTTATCCGGGGCACGTGATATTATTGCCGAAATAATTTCTGATGATGCTGTGGCGCGGAACAAATTGCGCAGTTTGATTATGCAGAAAGGTTTCCTGGTAACGCGTGCGGTGGAGGAAGAAACTCAAAGTCCTTACCAGATGTACTATCAGTTTAGCCAGGCCGTAAAAGATATTCGATCCCACCAGATTTTAGCTATAAATCGTGGAGAGAAAGATAAATATTTACATGTTAAGTTGGAAGTCCCGGCAGAAGATGCCTTCTCTTTAATTGCAGAAAATTATTTGGAGGGTTCTTCAGTTAATGAAGTGTGCATAAACCAGATAGAAGAAGCCATCCGGGAAAGCTATAAAAGGTTGTTGTTTCCTTCACTGGAAAGAGAAATACGCAATGAGTTGACTCAAAAGGCTGAAGAACAGGCATTGAATGTTTTCCGGGACAATTTAAAAAATTTGCTTATGACTCCACCTGTTCATGGGAAACAAATACTGGGTTTAGATCCTGGCTACCGTACGGGCTGCAAGCTGGCTTGTATTGATGAAACAGGAAGATTTTTGGAAACCTCGGTTATCTTTCCGCTGCAGCCTTATAATCAAAAGGAAAAGGCTGCGGAAGTTGTAATGAGTTTACTTCAAAGATACAAACTTAACGCTATAGCAATTGGTAACGGTACGGGCGGGCGGGAAAGCGAAGAATTTATAGCAGAAACACTGGCTTCCTATAATGAACCGGCAGAGTATACTGTGGTCAATGAAGCCGGAGCCAGCGTTTATTCGGCTTCTAAGCTGGCCAGCGAGGAATTCCCTGAGCTGGATGAAGCCGGCAGAAGCGCTGTTTCTATAGCCAGGCGCGTGCAGGATCCCCTGGCGGAACTGGTCAAAATTGAACCCCGGTCAATTGGCGTGGGGCAGTATCAGCACGACATAAATCAGGGCAGGCTGGAAGAAGTGCTGGACGGGGTAGTGGAAGCCTGTGTAAACCAGGTGGGGGTGGATCTAAATACTGCTTCTAAAGTTCTCCTCTCAAGGGTTGCGGGCATTAGCAAACCAGTAGCTTACAATATTGTGGCTTACCGCGAAGAAAATGGCGTTTTTAAAAACAGGGAAGAATTAAAATTTGTGCCTCGCCTGGGACCGGCTACTTTTAAACAGTGCGCCGGTTTTTTACGAATACCCGGTGCTGAAAATTACCTGGACCGGAGCGCTGTTCACCCGGAGTCCTACGATATTGCTTTCCGGCTCATTGATAAACTGGGTCTTGCTCCCAGTGATCTGGGCAAACCGGAGGCTATCCCTGGTGTTGATATTGCAGGGCTGGCCGGTGAACTGGACGTAGGTGAATATACCCTGAGGGATATAATAGAAGAATTTAAAAGGCCGGGCCGTGACCCACGAGAAGACTTGCCCGCTACCGTATTCAAGAAAGATGTGTTAAAGATAGAAGACTTAAAAGACGGCATGGAATTAACAGGAGTTATACGCAATGTAGTAGATTTCGGGGCTTTTGTAGATATTGGGGTACACCAGGATGGATTGATACATATATCGGAGCTGGCAGAGAAGTACGTTCGCCACCCTTCAGAAGTAGTCAAAGTGGGGGACACCTTAAAAGTAAAGGTACTTTCTGTAGATATAGAAAGAAGAAGAATTTCATTATCCAGTAAAATATAATCATCTTACGGGTTTGCCCAAGGTGTTGGAATACAAAGGCTATAAATTTTTCTTTTTTTCTAATGATATAAATATACAAAAAGGAGTGAAATTGTATGGAGAAATATGTCTGCACGGTTTGCGGTTATGTTTACGATCCACAAGAAGGAGATCCTGAAAGCGATGTGGCAGCGAGTACTTCCTTTGCGGATCTCCCCGAGGACTGGGTATGTCCAGTTTGTGGAGTGGGTAAAGACGAGTTTGAAAAAGAAAACCAGTAATTTTACAGGTATTTAATCCTAACAACAAAAATAATTCAATAATATTCTTATTGTAACTACTCAGGCATCCACTGCTGCGCCAGGGGGACGGTTCCATCGTCTTCCCTTCGGACCTCCGCTTCGCTCCGGTGACGCTCGAACCGTCCCCG
>Ga0207421_10008407_pt1 | contig 10711 bp, 10 predicted proteins | sample SodLakKL_010_SED_4_FD_187542 | JGI IMG/M metagenome (GOLD analysis project Ga0207421, IMG submission 187542) | Alkaline sediment microbial communities from Lake Tanatar, Kulunda Steppe, Russia - 8KL_010_SED (SPAdes) (version 2) | ecosystem: Environmental > Aquatic > Non-marine Saline and...
GCCTGCGCAAGTCATCGGCCTTGGCGGCAAACCCTTCCTCAACCCGCCCGCCTGCGCCGAGGGCACGGATATCCGGCAATGCCGAGAAGCGTTCAACCAACAGGTCGTTCAGGCTGCCGATTTCGCTGAGCTGGCGCGCGCTTGCCTCTTTGGCGGCCCAGCCGACCAGCGCCATGAACACTGGGATCAGCGGACCTGCGACCAGCAGGACCAGCCCCACGCCCCATGCGTGCCAGAATGCGAGAGCCAGAATAGCCGGCGGAATCAGTAAAACGCGCATGCGCGCAGGACGATAGCGGGTGATATAGGGTATCAGCATGTCCAGCTTTGTGCTGGCAAGCACAGCAACTGCACCTGCGCTGCCGAACGTGGTGTCAGATGCGCGGGTCGTCTCTGTCATGATCATGGTGTCACGCATACGCCCGATCAGAGCATGGGCGCTAAGCTGAAGTGTTTGCTCGGAAACATAGCCCAACGCCACCCGCGCAAGCCCGAGCAGCACGAAGCCAGCGACCAGCAGCACATGCGCAGGGCCACCGCCTTGCAACAACCCTGCAAACAGAAACGCGACCAAAGCCGCCTGAAGCGGCCAGATCAGCGCCGCACCCGCTGAGAAAAGGCTTGCACGCTGGACAGGCCGACGCACAGCGACTTCCAGCTTGCTCAGTGCAGTTTGTTTTGGTGAATGTTGGCCCACAATCGCGCCCGATAAGTTGTATTTTTAGGATGAGTTATTACATTTTCCACCAAGCTGAATTGATCCAGATCAGATGAAACGAGATGCTTTCGCCCTATAAGCATGACATAAAGTCGCACAGAGGAGGCCGGATATGCGCCTGACGACCCGAACCAATCTTGCCATGCGCGTCCTGATGGCCTGTGGTGTAAATGAAGGTGAAAAGCTGCGAACCGCCGATATTGCCGAAAGGTGCAACGCTTCTGTGCATCACCTTTTGCAAGTCGTGAATGTCTTGCAGGATCACGGATTTGTCGAAACGCAACGTGGCCGCACTGGTGGTCTGCGCCTGACGCGCACGCCCGAACGCGTCTCGGTGGGAGAGGTGTTCCGGGTGTTTGAAAGCGGCACGCCATTCGCGGAGTGCTTTAACCCCGAGCAAAACACCTGCCCATTGTCCCAGACCTGTCGATTGCGCAATTACATCACGCGGGCACTTGAAGCCTTCTATCATGAGTTGGACATGGTGACTCTGGAAGATCTGGTGCGCGGCAATTGCGGGTTGCGGGATTTGCTGCACATGTCCCCCCTCGACGGTCCTGGATGCGACAGGTCACAGTTGAATACTGCTTGAAGCTTGTTCAGTCTATGGCGCGTTTCCTTCACTTGAAGGGATAGCTGGTGTAGCTCACTCCGGATGCTTCGATCAATTTGCCTGGCGCGCCATAAGGAGCAATGCCACGGTCCATTGGCGCGCCAGAAACCGATTCCAGTTTTAACGCTCATTTCCACCACCCCAAGCATTACCGGCTTTCAAAATAGCCCAAGGGCAGTTTCAAATAAGAACGCCCGTTGTTTTCCGGCTCCGGCAAGCGCCCTCCGCGGATGTTTACCTGCAAGGCCGCCAGCATCAGCTTGGGCAGTGGCAATGTAATGTCGCGCGCGTCCCTTACCGCGCGATATTCTGCCTCGGATGGGGCATCTTTCCAGTGGATGTTGCTGGCGCGGTGTTCTGCCACGGTTGCCTCGCATTGCGGTTCGCGGTCCGGTGCGTAATCGTGGCCGACAAAGACACGCGTTTCCGCAGGCAAAGACAGGATCGCCCGAATGCTGTTATACAGCGATTTGGAACTTCCACCCGGAAAATCGGCGCGTGACGTGCCACTGTCCGGCATCATCAACGTGTCATGCACGAAGGCCGCGTCACCTGCGATATAGGTAATCGACGCCAGCGTGTGCCCGGGCGAAAACATGACCTTGACCGGCACATTGCCCACCATGAATTGCGCGCCATCGGCGAACAACCGGTCCCATTGGCGGCCATCGGTTGGGAAATCATCGGGCAGGTTGTAGATCCCCTGCCAAAGCGTTTGAACGGCGGTGACTTTTTCGCCGATTGCCGTTGGCGCGCCGGTCTGCGCCTTAAGCCATGGCCCTGCCGAGAAATGATCCGCGTGTGGATGCGTGTCGAGAATCCAGACTAGTTCGATTCCGGTTTCGCGCACGTAATCCAGCAAGCGTTGCGCATTCACCGTCGACGTCGCACCAGCCAGCGGATCAAAATCCAGCACTGGATCAACAATTGCGCCTTTCATGGTGTCGGGATCATGGAAAACATACTGCCAGCTTCCGGTGGGTTCATCCCAGAAGGGTTTAACGATTGGGTTGGTCATGACTTCACTCCTGTTCGTGTAACAGCGGGGGCGTGGTTGGCCTGATATACATGTATCAGCGCATACTGGCCTTCATCATCCAGGGTTCTTTCTCATGGCATTAAAGACGGTTTGTCAGTATTCCGATGGTCATAGCCTGCTCTCCCGTCATCAAATGGGTGTGTCAGGCGGGCCTGTCCGGCCCGCCCGCATTGTTAAAGCGCACGGGTCGAGAAATACCAGTCAACCGTATTGTACCCTTCGCCCGCGCGGGCTGCGGCCTCTTGCGGGGTCTTGGGGGTCGGCACAATCACCTCATCACCCGGTTTCCAGTTCTCCGGCATGGCGCAATGGTTCTCATCCGCAGTTTGCAAGGCCAGCAGCAGCCGATGGATCTCGTCCACCGAACGGCCCGCATTCATCGGGTAATAGACCATCGCGCGCAACACGCCTTCTGGATCAATGATAAACGTGGCGCGCACCGCTGCCGTATCGGACGCACCGGGCTGGATCATCCCGTAGGCTTGCGCCACTGCCATACTCAGATCTGCGATAATCGGGAATTTGATCTCAACCCCGAACTTCTCCTTGATGTTAAGAATCCAGGCAATGTGGCTGTAATGGCTGTCGATTGACAGGCCAAGAAGTTCGGTGTTCATCGCGTTGAATTCATCCTGCTTTTTGGCGAAGGCAATGAACTCGGTGGTGCAGACTGGCGTAAAGTCGGCCGGGTGCGAGAAAAGGATCAGCCATTTGCCACGATAATCTTCGAGCGTCTTCTGGCCGTGAGTCGTCGGCGCGTCAAAGGCCGGCGCAGGTTCGTTCAGGCGGGGGCCGATAGGTTGGATATTGTCGGTCATGATCTGTGTCCTTTTTCGGGTATCATTGCGATGCCCCCGAGATAGACTCTTGCTATACATAGATCAAATTGAATATAATAGTGATTGTAATAGAGGAAATCTATCAATGATCACTTTACGCCAACTTCAATTCCTGACTGCGGTGGCAGAAAACCTGAACTTCTCTCGCGCGGCTGAGGTCTGCTTCGTGACCCAGCCAACCTTGAGCGCGGGCATCAAGGAGCTTGAAGAACGGCTTGAGGTGACATTGATCGAACGCACACGGCAAAGCGTGATGCTGACACCTGTAGGCCGGGAAATAGTCTTGCGGGCAAAACGTCTGCTGCTTGATGCGGCGGAAATCGAAACGGTAGCCCAATCGTACAAGGACCCCGGCAAAGGCGATCTGAAGATAGGAACAATTCCCACCATCAGCCCGTATCTGCTGCCACACGCCCTGCCCTTGATCCGCGAGTCCTTTCCGCAGTTGCGGGTCTATCTGCGAGAGGAGATGACCGAGAGTCTGATAGACGGCCTGAATTCCGGTCGCCTCGATCTGGTGCTGATTGCGCTGCCCTTTAATACTGGCGCAATTGAAATCATGCCTTTATTCGAAGACGGCTATCATCTGGCCACCCCCGCAGACTGGCCCGCACCCCACGGCACACAGGCGCTGACAAACAGCGGCCAGCTTATGCTGCTGGAAAAGGGTCATTGCCTGCATCGACATGCGTTGGCGGCCTATCCGGGGCAGATACTCGCCACCAATGACACCTTCGCTGCGACCAGCCTGACCACCCTTATTGCAATGGTTGCAGCAGGGCTTGGCATTACGCTTTTGCCAAACCTTGCTGTAGCGGCTGGTGTAACCGGCAACATAAAGGTTCGCCTGACGCCACTGCCAGACGCCTGCCCCCGCCGTGTTGTGCTTGCCTGGCGCCCTGGCTCTGCAGGGGTGGATGTCTTCCGTGCCCTTGGCAACCTTCTACGATCAGCAAGGAACGTCATTTAGGTATTCAGCCGCAGACTCCGGTTATCCATTTATTCCAATCGCGGCTGACCCGATGGCAAATGCGGTCATTCCTTGTCTTTCTCGTTATTGAACGCCCGCCCCCTGGTGGGGCCGCACAGCGGCTATATCAACATCAGTCCAACCACAGACCGCATTAGCCGCAGAACGCTGCCTCGCAAGAGTTGGGCGCACAGGCCAGGTGACCAAGTATTCTGGGCTATCCTCTTGCTTCTTGGATGGCATTGGCCAGATCATTGGCATTCATCGCGCCCGGATAAATTACTGTGCCGATGATAAACGCAGGCGTGCCTGACAGACCAAACGCGGCGGCTTGGCGGGAGTTGCGCGTGATCAATCCATCCAGCCGCGACCGATCTTGGCGGTAGCCCGTGCGAAGTGTATCGGGAGATAAGCCAGCCCCCCGCAACGCCGTATCGACATCGCTGTTGCTCAGGCGTCCGGGCGTGGCCATCAGCGCATCATGCGCCTGAGTGTAGCTGTCATCTGCCAATCCACCAAGCACCAGTTGCGTAGCCCGCACCGAGGCGGCCCCGAAGATCGGCCAGTCCTTCATCAACAGCCGAATATTTCCATCCTCTTCAACTGCACGCATCAGGTCGGGATGGTTACGTTTGCAAAACGGACATTGATAATCGAAATATTCGACGATGGTGAGATCGCCATCCGGATTGCCAAGAACCGGTTGATCCGGGTCGAAGAACACGGCGTCAATGCTGGGCGGGGTGCGGGCGTGTGCGCCCGCTGAAAGCACTGTGGCTCCCAGCCCGGCAAGCGCGGCGATGGTGAAATTACGACGTGTCAGCATGATGTTTCTCCTTTGAATTTTCAGCTTCCGCCCAGCAGCATGTCCAGCGTCAAGGCGTCATCATCGGCCATGCGCTGCAATGTCTGGGCTTCAGCCATCGGGATGGGTGTACTTGTGGCAGAGATGGGCGCAGTTCCCGGTGGTCGTGTCCCTTGTCCTGCCTGATCTTCTCGCAGCACGGTGACTCGGGTCCGGCCCTTATCAACACGCTCGTAAAGGTCGATCACATCTTGTTGGAACATTCGGATGCACCCGGAAGAACTTGCCGTTCCGATGGACCAAGGCTGCGGCGTGCCGTGAATGCGGTACAGAGTATCTTGGCCACCGCGATGGAGATAGAGCGCACGCGCCCCGAGTGGGTTCTCTGCACCCCCGCTCATGCCGCTGCGATGGGGCTCATAGGTTTCAGGGTCTTTGTTGAGCATGTTGGGCGTCGGGGTCCAGCGCGGCCATTCCCGACCATAAGGAATGGTTGCATCACCCGAGAAGTCACGTCCTGCCTCGCCCACGCCTACTGTATAGCGCATGGCCCTGTTGTCGCTCTGCACCAGATAGAGATACCGGTCCCAGGGGTCCACGATGATGGTGCCTGCGCGCTCATCAGTCCAGTAATCGACTTCTTGCCGAATGGTTTCCATTGACAGGTATTCTGGATCGACAGGCTCAATCCAGACATCACCATCCTGCAACCCTTCATACATGCGCAGCACCTCGGGCGGCAGCACTTCAACCTTCGGCTCGGGGTCGGGAATTTCGGGTGTGGGCGCAGGCGCGCAGGCGCCAATCAGCCCGGCCAGCACAAGGCCAACCAGTATGGTTTGCAGGGTCATTACTTACCTCAAGGATTGCAGTCGGGATTGAAAGGCCGCGCGCGATATCTCGCCCAGATGGACGTAATCCAGATCGCCAGAAGATGAGAAAAACAGCGTGGCAGGCAGCCCCGGCGTCTCGAACAATGTCATTGCATCTGCGGCTTGATCGAGCAGTACTCTGTCAGTGGCAAGACCCTCTTGCAGCAGATACTGGCGCACATCCGGGCCGAACTCCGCTTGATTGAGAAACAGAACCTGCACATCCGGGCTCGCCTCTGCCAGGTCCATCATCATTGGCAGTTCCCGACGGCAAGGCGGGCACCAAGTGGCCCAGAGGTTGATGACAACAGGCTGCCCCAGCGCAAGCGTGACGGGCGGGCCATCAAGCGCCATGAAACTGGCCTGTGGCAGACTGAATTGCGGCTCGGGTATAACAAGAAGAACTGATTGCCAGACCAGAGCTCCCGCCATACCAGTTGCCAGCAGCATCCCCGAGGCGCGGCCGTTGCCGCGTAGTGCCAGCGCAGCAAGAACCAGCGCCGCCGCTGCGAAAGCAATCACCGGATCGAACCCGCCTTGCCAGAACGCAACTGCGCTCAGCGGGTCATCACGGTATACGTGCAAGTTGCGCAGGACATGCCCCAGCCTGCCCGCAACCAGCCCCGTCGCCAACAAAACGTTCGCCCAGCCATCCAGCCCGATCGGTGCGCGACTGCCACGCCGGGCAAGTGCCACCAGCAAGAGGAAGGCAGCGATACCTGCAATAAAGGCAAAGCGGTCGACTGACAAAACAATGGGGCCAAGGGTGATGCCGGTCATGGCTGCACCCGCTTTGCGGCGTCGATTACGGGGGCTGCACGGGTTTCACCGATCAATCGCGTACCATCCACCTCGCGCAGACTGGAATCGAGAAAGATCATTGTAGGGGGGCCTGCGGCGCCCAAACTCGTCATCAAGGCCTGACCTTCAGCATCGAAATCGCTCAGATCGACCTTGATGCGGGTCATGGATTCAAGTGCTGCCGCGACCTCGGCATCGGGCAGGACACGGCGCTCGATCGTGCGACAGGTCACGCACCAATCGGCTGTGAGGTAGAGGACACTGGCGCGATCAGTTGCGGTCAGCGCTGCCTGAAGTCCATCGCGGTCCGTGACGATGTCCCACTCTGGTGCAGCGGTCATAACCGGTTGAGCGAAGGACAAGGGGCGAAGCGGATCATTGGCACCGAAAGCGGCCCCGAGCACAAGCAAGCCCGCTGGCACCAAAGCAATCGCAGCAAATGCACCAGCGGCAATGCGCGCACGCATCCCGCGCAGATCTGGTAGTACCCCGCGCAGCAAGAACAGCGCAAATCCACCCAGCAAAAGCCCCCATGCGCCGACAATCCAAGGGCCCGGTCCCATACGTTCGGCCAGCCAGAGCGCAAGCCCCAGAAACACAAAGCCAAACCCCTGCTTGACCCGCACCATCCACGGGCCGGATCGTGGCAAATATTTACCCCCCAAGGTGCCGAACACCACAAGCGGCGTGCCTTTGCCCAGCCCAAGCATGAACAGCGCAGCCGACCCAAGCACCATGTCACCGGTCTGCGCGATGTATAGCAGTGCAGCCGCCAGTGGTGCTGTCACACAAGGCCCGACGACCAGCGCAGAAGTAAATCCAAGTCCCAATGCGCCGGGCACTGTTCCGCGAGCCGCCGTACCCGACCCTTGAATCCGCGCGACCCAGCGTTCAGGCAGTTGAAGCTCGAACAAACCAAACATTGACAGGGCCAGCACAAGAAACAGCGCGATAATCAACGCAAGGGCGACCGGGGATTGCAGCACCATCTGCAAGTTTTGCCCGGTTGCAGCTGCCGCCATCCCCAAAAGCCCGAACGCCGCAGCCATTGCAACGACATAAGCCAATGATAAAGTGAATCCGCGCCTGCGCGTCATCTTCGCCCCATCGCGGGCAAGATAACCCCCAAGGATGGGCACCATCGGAAGGACGCAAGGGGTAAAGGCCAGCGCCAACCCGAAGCCGAAAAACGCCAGCAGCAGGATCGGCACCCCGCGCGCGCCCAGCTGGTCGATCAGCCCTATCTCATTAGACAGAGTCACCATGGCGCTCTCCCCGCCAAGGCGGATTTCCGTGCTTTGCGGGGCATAGCAGATGCCGTCTTCCTGACAGCCTTGCCACTGAACCGTCAGGGTGCCTTGCTGCTTGGGCAATTCAAGTGTGATATCGTCGCGATAAACTTGCGTAAGACCGAAAGTCAGATCTTCAGTCAGCTCGGCTTCTGGCAAATCCAGCGCAACGGCCCCTGACGTTGAGCGGACGTCAAGTTTATCGCGATACAGATAATAGCCCGGCGTGACCTGCCATGTCAGGCTCACGCCACCATCCGGCCGCACTTCGTGGCTCAGCACAAAAGCTTCATCCGCAGGCAAGACGGTATTCTCTGAAGGGGTGGACCACTGAATGGTCTGCCCCATGGCCATGCTGGTCAGAAGGGTCAGCCAAAGCATTGCGAATATGAGCGGCTTGAAGGGGTGGAATTTTGTTGTCTTTGTCATGTCGCTTGCTTGATACGCCCAAGCTTAAGGCAGCCTTAAGGTAGGCAAAGCAGAACTGGCCCCGCACCTCAAAGACCGATAGGCAGCACATATGCGCATCCTGATTGTTGAAGATGATGAAATACTTGCCGACGGCTTGGCCGCCGGGTTGAGCCTGAATGGATTTCTGGCAGAAGTTACAGGTACTTGCGCTGATGCTGACATGGCCATTCAGCACGGAGATTTTGCAGCTGTGGTGCTGGACCTTATGCTTCCCGATGGATCCGGCCTCGACCTTCTAAGCCGCTGGCGCACTACCGGCAATCACATACCAGTGATCCTGCTGACCGCGCTGGATGCGGTTTCAGACCGGATTTCCGGACTGGACCAAGGTGCCGATGACTATTTGGGCAAGCCCTTCGATCTGGACGAGCTTGCGGCACGGCTGCGCGCCATCGGGCGGCGCAATGAGGGGCGCGCCGAGCCGGTGCTGCGGTTTGGCAATCTGGCTTTGGACCCCGCGCAACAGATTGCGCGGCGTGGCTTGCAGCAGATCACATTGTCACGCCGCGAATACACGCTGCTACATGCCCTGATCGAACGGCCCGGTGCAATTGTTGCACGCGCCACGCTTGAGGACCGGCTATATGGCTGGCAGGACGGTGTCGAAAGCAACGCGCTTGAAGTTCACATCCACAAGCTGCGCGCGAAACTTGGGGCCGGGGCAATCCGCACAGTGCGCGGCGTCGGATATCAATTGCAGGAGTGCGCAACATGATGTCGATCCGGTGGCGGCTGTTTGCGATTTTGCTGTTCGCTACGGGGCTGATCTGGTTCTCAGCAGTGGTCTGGCTGCAATACTCGGCCAAGGCCCAGATCGAGCGTGTGCTGGATTCGCGGCTGGCAGAGGCAGGGCAAATGGTGTCCGCGCTTCTGGCGGACCGGGGGCTTGCCGATGCTGTCAGTGCGGACACTGAAGGCGGCCTGAGCCTGCCCGATTTCCAGCACGTCGAGGGTGGGCTGGAGCGACAGCTGCACTGCCAGGTCTGGTCATTGCGCGGCACATTGTTGGGTCAGTCCGGTGCTGGCCCAGAAGCACGTCTGGGCGCGTCAGAGCCCGGATTCAGCATGACGCAAATGAACGGAGAACGCTGGCGGGTCTATACTGTCATCAACGCGGAGCTTGGGGTCGAGATTGTCGTTGGTGAAAGTCTGGCGATGCGTGAAAATCTGGTGGCGGATGTCCGTGCGAGTTTGCTGTGGCCGATTCTTGTCATCGCTCCACTCCTCGCTGGCGCTATCTGGCTGAGCGCGGGGCGCGGATTGTTGCCACTGAAGCAATTCGCTGCAGGCTTGTCCGTGCGGTCTGAAAGCAATCTGTCACCCGTGGCCACCACACCCCTGCCGCCGGAAATGCGCCCTGTCGGCGCGGCGCTGAACGGCCTGCTGGCGCGATTGGCGGAAGCGCGCCGCCGCGAGCGCGATTTCATCGCCTATGCGGCGCATGAACTCAAGACACCGCTGGCAGGCATCAAAACGCAGGCGCAGGTCGCAAGGGCTGCGCCCTCTGGGGACGTGCAGCGCAATGCTCTGGACAGGTTGACTGGCGCCGTTGACCGGACAAACCGGCTGGTCAACCAATTACTCGATCTGGCGCGGATCGAGGATGACGGGGCAACTGGCCGCCCAACAGATACGACCGACACCATCGCGCGCAAAATCGTATCGGAGTTGCAGGAGCTGGCCGCGGCCCGCAATCTGGTTCTGCACATCGAAAATCGTGGCAATTCGTGCGGAGCTGACCCCGTTCATCTGGGCCTTGCCCTGCGCAATGTCATCGAGAATGCTCTGAATGCGGCGCCTGCGGGCACTGTCGTGACGATCCTTCTCTCCGACAAAGGTATCGAAGTTCACGATCAAGGTCCGGGCATTGATGCGGCTGATTTACCCTATGTAACCCAGCGATTTTTCACCGGAACAGGCTCAAAACACAAAGGCAGCGGTCTGGGACTGGCGATTACAGCAGCGGCGTTGAACCAGATCGGCTGGACTCTCCATTTCCGCAAGGACGCGTCAAATGGCCAGATCGTCGGACTGACGCCAACGACGAATGGCCATCAGGAGGTAGGCGCGGCTTAGCTTCATTACAGAAAGCCCGCACTCCCGTCATCCGTCAGCAACAATGCTGCACCATCGACGAATGGCAGAAATACTAAAGCTGCATTGCAGCGTTCAATGTCCCGAAGAATGGCCGGTCTGGGCCGGGCCTTACTCGGCTAGATCATCCATGCTAACCCCGAGCGCATCAGCTAAGGCGCGCAGGGTGGCAACCGAGCCCTGCTTTCGGCCTGTCTCGA
>Ga0207421_10008408_pt1 | contig 10710 bp, 10 predicted proteins | sample SodLakKL_010_SED_4_FD_187542 | JGI IMG/M metagenome (GOLD analysis project Ga0207421, IMG submission 187542) | Alkaline sediment microbial communities from Lake Tanatar, Kulunda Steppe, Russia - 8KL_010_SED (SPAdes) (version 2) | ecosystem: Environmental > Aquatic > Non-marine Saline and...
CAGGCCGCGTAAGGGTTTTATCAATACCTCAGTGAGATATATAAACGCTATCAAGTTGCCCTCAACCATTTCATACGCCGGCCGTTTAGAAGTTACCGTGATATTTATAACCCGTTCATGTTGAAACAAGCGTATAAACTTAAGACGTTTGGCAGTGCTGAGAAGATGATGAATAAGTATATTAAGGACCGCGACATTGCACAGATGTTTTCGTTTCAGACGCTTTATATTGGTGTATCTCCTCAAAAAGGGCCTTCTCTTTATAACATTATTCCGATGATTGAACTGCTTTATGGGGTGTGGACCATCAAAGGGGGCATGCATGCTATGGCCCGCGGGATGGAACAATTACTAAAAGACCTTGGTGGGTTGGTCAAATACAATCAGACGGTTGAAGAAATACTTATAGACAATAAACAAACCCAGGGAATCAAGGTGAATGGTCAAACCATTAAGAGTGACTATGTTGTGTCTAATGCAGACTTTCCTTATACCATGAAACATTTGATTCATGACGCTAAGGCCAAAGGGAAATATACAGATAAAAACATTGATAACATGGATTATTCATGTTCATACTTAATATTTTACTGGGGCATGGACAAGTCCTATGACCTGCCGATGCATACATTCATTGTTTCAAAAGATCTCGACACCAATCTCAAACAAATCTTTAATGGTGAGTTCATTGACGATGCGTCTATTTATTTGAGCATTCCCTCAAAAGGGGATTCAGATATGGCCCCCAAAGATAAAGACGGATTTTATGTGTTGATTCCAGTGAGTGAACTTTCTACTGTAAAATATGCCTATGATGATACGGTGATTGATGCTTATAAAGAAAATGCCCTTAAAAAAATTGAGCGCTTACCAGGGTGTGACAATGTTCGAAGTGAAATCGTCAGTGAAAGCATCTATACACCGTATGACTTCAAAGAAAAATTCAACGCCTATAATGGTGCAACGTTTGGGTTGCAGCCGACGCTCAGGCAGAGTAATCACTGGCGCCCTCAAGCCAAGTCCAAGACTGTTGAAGGGCTTTATTTTACCGGTTCATCAACCCATCCGGGTGCGGGTGTGCCGATTGTCCTTGAAAGCGGAAAAATATGTGCAGAAGAGCTGCGCCGTGACGAACCATCCGATGGCTTTACATAAAAAAGAAACACGCCGTAACAGGGGATGGGGGCCGGCGTGTTTCTATGTTATACGTGTAGGACATACGTACTCAATAATAAAACAATTAAACCCTTTATTTTATTGGTAAAAGCCTTGAATTTATAAAATTGACAAGACTTGCACATATATCATGAGGCGAACTATGGAAACAATGGTTCTTTATCCGCTGGATTTATCGTTTGTTAAGGACGACGCATTGTGAGCCGGTTCATTCAGTATCATGTTGAAAATACCGGCGAATCCTTGAAAGATGTCCTGGATTCTATCAGGATTGCTTATACATCCTATGCTTACGCACGAAAAAACGGTTTTTTAAATTCTAAAAAAGTGCTTAGTGCTATGGTTGATTATTTTAATTTATCGCTTGAAACTGATGAATTATGATACGTAATATTTTTTTTCGAAAAACTGAATATTATTTTCATTCGGATAAAGATGATGAAGCCATTGCGATCATCAGTAAATATAATCACCTTGATTCTTACGTGAATGAACGATTAAAGACGATGGGCTCTTTTGATTTATATACATTGTATACAATTGATGAGAATTTATCACGTGCGCTTTCTGTGATGGAAAAGAGTTATGATCTGTGTTTTGAATATTACAATGTTGATCGTCTCAAAGCCATCCGCCAAAATCGGACGGCCCTCCTTTTTAATCAAGGGGACTATGAAGAAGCCCTTGTGAATAGGAGAGGTGATTTGCTTTTTAATTGTCGCTGTGACATTCAGGAAAAAAGACGTATTTTAAAATCATGCTTGTCATCATTGTGTTTTCATTGATTAAATTGAACTGATTTGAAGAGGGTGAAAAATTTTTTGAACACGGGCTTAAAAATTACTACGGCCAAGCCTTGTTTTTTTAAGGCTTTCGCCCAATATAAGCGTTCGGATGAAACTGGCGTCAATCAGGTCCGTACGGTGCAAAAAAAGTTGAATGCAAACGGTCAAGAGTTTACTGATCATAATTGCGGAATATATGAATGAATTGAAATGCTTATGAACAAATAGAAAAGTGCAATGCAAACCTTTGGATCAAAACTCAAACCTTACCGGTATGAATGGGTTAATCATTACAACCGATTTCCTTAATTATTGGAATAGGAGTATATTGTTTATCTTAAAGCGACGGGGCAATTATATTGATGTGCTTGATAGGTGAACGGTCACTTCCCTTAAACGATGTATTTTATGTAACATTCATGTGTGGTTTCGTTTATTGAAATACGATAAATTATTAAAAGTTGGTGAAATGCAAACATGGTAAAGATTATTATGCTTTTGATTGGTGTGTTATGGATTGGTAGTGGATGTGAGTCTTCGTATTCGGTTGAATTTGAGACGGGCAACGGGGAACCCATGGAATCTCAAACTTTTTCTTCGGGTGAGACGCTTACCCTTGAAGCACCGCAAAAAGAAGACGCTTACTTTTTAGGGTGGGAGCGTTCAGGTGATTCAACCCTTTATGGTGCAGCTGATACGGTTGAAGTCACAGAGGACATGGTGTTTAACGCTGTTTATGAACCCTATGAAGCGGTGTTTTCCTATACTGTCATTGAAAATGCCGATACGCGCGATACAGTGCGATTGGACAGTTATAAAGGGGAACAAACATCGATTGATCTTCCGTTGTCCATTGAAGGCTATCCGGTAAGCCGCCTTGCGTCTTACATGTTTGAAGACAGTGATGTTGAAAGTGTGCGTGTGCCAAAAACAGTGCGTCACCTTGCCAACTTTCCATTTTCCAAAGCGCAGTCTTTAAGGGAAGTATCCTTTTACGGTGAATTTGGCGGCGAGCGAAAACGTGTGCTTCCCAGTGACGAGGTTTATGCGTATTTAGAAGACACATCACAATGTGGAGACGTTGATATTGACGCGGACATCACTCAAAAATCTTTTCCAGATGATTGTCCTATTTTGGATGTTTTTAAGAAAACCGACACCGTCACTGGTCCTGATGGGAATCTTTATTACTCTTATGACGTTGTGGTTAATGTAAAGCACCATTATGAACGCGCTGATTACCGAATAGGTCTTGATGGTTTCAGCGCTTCAAACGTCGAAACCATACATTTACATGAACGTTTCGGTTACATCGATCCCCAGGCATTTAAAGAGACGCCGAATTTAGAAGATGTACATATTTCAAAAAACAATCCATATTATCAAAGTGTGGATGGCGTACTTTATGATGAAGAATCAAACAATTTGCACACTCTCCCCGGCAACAAGGATATTGAAACCTTACATATGCCATCTCATATAGTTGGGCTCATGCCTGGGGCGCTTTCTTATAACCCTAATTTACACCTTCATGCCATAGATGTCTCTGATAACGATAACTTGAGCATGGTAGACGGTATACTTTATGATGCAATACAAAGTGAACTGATTCATTATTTGCACAGTAAGACAACGACACATTTAGATGTGCCCACAAATGTGGAGGTGATTGGACCCTATGCTTTTTCCAACCACGCTTCACTGGACAGTGTTATTTTGCCTGAATCCATGGTGCTGATTCGCAGTAGCGCCTTTCAAGGATCAAACATTACAAGTGTACGTATTGCCTCAAGTGTTATCCAAATAGAACGTGATGCATTTATGGACGCACCCCATTTAACATCCATCACATTTGAGCGAGACTTAACGGAAGAAAGCGACATTCAGATTCACCGGCGAATGCTTGATCCTTCAATAGATGATATAACGTTCTATGTCTCCAAGGGAAGTGTGGATGCTTACAAGGCCCATGACTTTTTTGAACATACTGGTTTTAAAGCATATATCGAACCCATCCAAGGTGATGAGTAGTTCCCCTATTTATAAAAGCGGGCGGTTAATTGAAAATTAAGAAAAAATTACACTTGTCCTTAATGGTTTTTTAAAAGGGGTTATCAAGGGTTTTAACATCACAAAAACAATCATCATTGAATGTTGGTAATAAATTGTGTTAAAAAACACTGGTTTTCATGTTTTTCCTACAAAAAAGTGCTGTATTTACAAACATAAAGCGGTTTGCTACGCTGTAGATGCACCCAAGCGGTGCATCCAGGCTTAAAGAGGTTAGGGGCCTCTTGATTAATCATGTATATGGTCATGATTAAACGTAAGGGATAGGGTAGCTTGGCTGACCCGGACAATGTGTCCGGGTCTTTTTTTGTTGCATTTGTTTCTTATTTGAAAGGTTTTTGATACTATATAGATAAACCATTACACCATTTGTGAGGAGGCATAACAATGCGGGATTGGACGTCCAAGGAATCATTAATTCGGATATTGTTGATTGTTAGTATTGCAACCATAACTATCATAGGTATCAATGCCCTTAGTGATTTTTCTTCGGGACTCTTTGGTACCATCGGTAATGCGGCTATGACCGTAATTATGCCGTTTTCCATTGCTTTTTTGTTAAGTTTTATTATTAATCCGTTATCAGGCATTATTCAAGATAAACTTAAGTTCAATCGTACGGTAAGTATTGTTATTGCGATTTTTATCGGAATCGTGTTCATCGTGTTTATTTTAGCAATGACGATTACGTTTATCGTTTCTCAAATCATGACAATCTCTCAAACATTGATTGACAACATCGATAATGAAGCACTGCAAGGATTTTTAGACAGTGTTAATCAAATGGTGAATCAATATGTCAATTTTGATAATTTTGATGAGACCATTGAAGAGCTTGAGAGACAAGGCATTACGATTGAAGTCTTAACGACTTGGCTTCGTGATACTGCTGGCTTCATCGTGAGTTTTGCTTCAAGTGCAATCAGTGTTGGGTTTACAGTCATTTTGACTCCTGTATTCATGTATTATCTCATCAAAGACCGCACCCGCGTTTTTCAGGGCATTGCCTCAGTGTTCCCTAGTCGCATTCGCCGGCATATTAAAGCGCTCGGTGTACGTAGCGACGGTGTTATTCGCAGTTATTTTATCGGTCATGGTCTGGTGATGAGTTTTATTACCTTGTTCTTCATTGTGACATATAGCATATTGAGTTTCTTTGTGCCGAATTTCAATATTGGCTATGCAATCTTATTTGCGGTCATTATGGGTTTATTTAGCATTATTCCTTATATTGGTGTGTGGATTTCCATGTCCATGCCCATCGCGCTTTTTGCGACAGAGCACATAAAAAGCGATGAGACGACCTATATTTATATCATTGCAATCATTATGATTTTTGTGCTCAATATCATAGAAGAAATACTCGAGAGTACCATCGTGCAGCCAAATATATTCAGCCATCAAGTGAGAATTCATCCGCTGGCTGTGCTTTCAAGCTTTTTATTCTTTGGCGCATTATTTGGTCTTGTAGGGGTTATCCTGGCAGTGCCCATTGCTGGAACCATTAAGGTCACTTACAATTACTTCAAGGATTTGAACCGATCAAAAGAAACGCAAAGCCGCCAATCGATCAGTACGTCATCTCAAAAATCATAAATGTTTCAATAACCGTGGATGTAATAGTCCACGGTTTTTTTATCGGAAAAGCGTAAGCGTTTACAAAAATGCTACATCATGATACGGTGAACATGTAAGAAAAAATAAGGAGGTATATTTATGGAACGTCTCAAAGACAAAGTTGCTATTATTACGGGTGCGGGTTCAGGAATTGCTAAAACCATTGCACAAACTTTCGCGAATGAAGGGGCTAAGGTTGTCTGCGCGGATATTAAAGGGGCAGAAGATACGGCCGAAGAAATCAAGAAAAGTGGCGGAGAGTCTATGGGTGTTACATTGGATGTGACGCAGGAAGAAGACTGGAAAAAAACGGTAAAGAAAACGGTAGATACATATGGCACAGTCGACATTTTAAATAATGTTGCCGGTATTTCTGAAGCGGTAAATATTATGGATTTGGATGTCGAAAAGTTTGATCAAATGATGGCTGTCAATGTTCGCGGTGTGTTCCTCGGAATGAAACATACACTTCCGATTATGAAAGAAAAACAATACGGAAAGATCGTCAATATTGCTTCACTTGCTGCGCACATTGGGCTTGATGGTCTTCCAAGTTATAGTGGGTCCAAAGGCGCAGTCATTGCGATGAGCCGTCAAGTGGGAACGACATTTGCTAAGGATAACATTCAAGTCAATGCCGTATCTCCAGGTATTATTGATACACCGATTTTACGGAATAATTCACCAGAAATGACCAAGAAATTTACGGAAGCCACACCAGCCGGACGTCTTGGAAAAACAGAAGATATTGCCAATATGGTTTTATTCTTATCATCTGATGAATCGAACTTTGTTACAGCACAAGCCATGTTGGTTGATGGCGGATGGGCTGCGTCATAATTATTAATATAGTGACTTTTACAAAAAAAGCTGCCGAAAATTTTCGGCAGCTTTTTATGCTCTACATCATTGAAGCAAATAACCTTAAAATAAGCTGAATTATTCGGATGTGCATTGGGGCCTGATCACGCTCTTTAAGCAAGTAACTCGCCTCTCTTAAGGTTTCAAAGTGCTCGCTCATAGTGGGGATGCATGCTGTGTCGTGCAAATAAATACTGTTTTCAAAATGTAAATACAGGCTTCGATAATCGAGATTGGCCGAACCAATCATGGCGCGTGTTTCATCAACAATCATCATTTTGGCGTGCATGAAGCCTGGTGTATAAGTATAAATGTTAATGCCGTCTTTCATTAAAATTGGCAGGTGTGATTTCGTGACCATATACACAATTGATTTATCAGGGATGGCCGGAATGATGATGGCTACTTCCACCCCGCTTTTTGCGGCTAGCCTCAAGGCATGTTTAAATTCTGGGTCAATGATTAAATAGGGGGTTGTAATTCTGATGGAGTGTTTGGCTGAATAGATTAGTGACATATAGACATTTTTAGTGACCTCTTCTTTATCGAGAGGGGTATCGCCGAAAGGAATTATCATGCCTTTTGACTGTTTGGTGCTATATTCATAATAATAACGATGATAATCCATGGTTTCATTGGCTATAAAGCTAATCGTATCAAGCGCCATCAATGTAAGTGACCAAACAGCTTCACCTTCAATACGGGTGCCGGTATCAACCCAGTGTCCAAGGGGACGCGTAAGGTTGATGTATTCATCACCAATGTTGTTGCCCATGACATAGCCGAACTTATTGTCAATAACTACCACTTTACGGTGGCTACGGTAGTTATTTGCAAAGTTCAGTCGAATTTTAAGCGGATTGAAGCGATATATTTTGATGCCAAAGTCACGCAATTCTTTTTGCATGGATAATGTTAACGCACGCCCACCAAAATCATCAACGACGACACGCACTTCAACGCCATCGGTTGCTTTTTGTTTGAGCGCATCACTGATCTTGGTCCACATGTGAGAGGGTTTGATGATGAAAAATTCCATTAAAATGAAATGTCTGGCTTGGTAAATATCTTTAAGTACTTGTGTGAGCATGGCCTCACCTGAAGGCAAATAGGTGGTCGCTGTGTTTTTATAACTGGGCCATCCCATATTTTTTAAATAGTTGGCTTCTTTTGTTGTTAGTGGTTCTTCCATGGCTTTTAAAAAATAGTTGCGGTTCCGTTCAAGTTCCAAATGTCTATCACGGTCAGAGGGTTTAATGTTTCGCCGTCTGTATAAGAGATAAAAAGCCCCGCCAACCACAGGGAATAATATAATCGGGATAATCCATGCAATGGTATAGGTGGGATTATCTTCACGGCTCAGTAAAAACAGCAAGATGGCCACCGAGATGGTTATGAAAATCAAGTTCCATTGCCAAAACGAAGATAAGTAATAAATCATCCAGATGAAAAGCGCAATTTGTAAAAGCGCAAATATGAGTGCAATAGTAATTCGGTTTAAGAGTAACTTCCACATTTTTTTCATCAATATCCCTCTTTCACTTTTTATTATAGCATTTTGCGGACAATGTTACATGGACCGCTTAAAAAAGCTGTGATATACTGACATTTAAAGAGGTGAGCCTATGATTAACTATTTAATGCTTGTGGTTGGTGCACTCATCGGCATGATGCCAAGTGAATGGGTCCTTAAACGCTTTTTTCTTGAGCGTGACTTAAACTATGTGAGAAGCGACGGGGTCAGTCCGGCAGACATGGTCTACAATGTCAAATCGCCGCCATTTGCGTTTATGATCCTTATGGACGCCTTTAAAGGTGTCTTAGTGGTTTTGCTTGCTCAATGGATCGATGGGTGGACGATGCTTCCTTGGCTCAGTCTTTTTTCTGCGGCGCTTGCCCATAATTTTAACCTGATCAAGGGACTGCGTAATGGTATCGGTATTATGTTGATCTTAGGCGGCATCAGTGTCCTTTCGCCAATCATCGTTGGGGTTTATGTTCTATTTTTGTTTGTCTTTAATTTTATATTTAAGGATTATGAAACAATGCTCGTCTTATCAACCTTTGCGATTCCCGCAAGTGCGATTTTTATATTTGATACGCTATATCAGATTGTGATTGGACTGATGATTCTCATAATGACCGTGACTTACAGCACCGCCCACAATCGCGCCATGGCCCAGCGTTTGTTTAAAAAGGAATATATAAAGAATAATCCGTTTTACAAAATAAAAGAGTGATGATTGAACGAATCATCACTCTTTTTTGCATCACATATCAAATGTCACTTTGTTTTTTCCTGATGATTTTGCTTGATAAAGTGCGTTATCACAGCGCGTTAAAATGGTATCGATGGTATCACTGGGCTTGGTTTTAGTTGCACCAATGGATAGTTTGGCTTCGATGCCATAGGTTTTGACCTTTTCGCTGAAGTGACGCGGCAAAGCCGCCAATGATTCTTTTGCTTGTTTGATGGGGGTTTTTGGGAGAATCAATATAAATTCATCGCCGCCCCAACGCCCAACCATTTGAGGTGGTGCGATATGGTCCTTGAATAAGTTTGAGGCAATTTTTAATACATTGTCTCCAATGAGATGTCCATACGTATCATTAATGGTTTTAAAGTCATCAATGTCTACGAGCGCAAGCAATAATTGGTCTGTTGTATGCGCATTATCGTTAAAAAGTGTTTTTAGCGTGTGATCAATGCTTTTACGGTTTGGTAAAGCGGTCATATAATCATGGTTGGCATAAAACGAAGCTTCCTTAAGTGTTCGGTTCAGTTCCGCGGTTTTTTCGTTAACCATACGTTCTAAAACTTCGGTTCGAGCTTCCAATTCTTTGATTGGGTAGGGTTCGTCGTCTTCATTGACTTGACTTGGCATGGAAAGGTGTTTATGTTCGATTTTCCAGGTGCCGTCATGTTTGATGAATGCAAGCGTGTAACGGGTTCCGCGCAAACGGATGGATTGTGCTTCAATGGTGGTTTTTATATCCATCTCACATGTAATCAACCCAATATCTTTGCGCGGTGTGGTGATTTTCAGGTGAATGATTGAGTAGTCGATTGGATTAGGAACAGTGTTTATGTCACGTTTAAAAATACGCTTGAAATCATCACACGTATAGGTTTGTTCGTCTTTACTGGAACCAAAGCCAGTAATTGTATGACTGAAATGCTGTTTGGTCTTTTCAAAATCTCTTAAAGTGAAATAGTCATTTAAGTATGCAAAAAAAGCATCTCGTAATTCCTTCTTGGACATGGTCATCCCCCTAACCTGTAAATATGATATCATATGAGTGACCAACACGCACAAAGGAATCTTCACGCAATATATAACTGGGTAAACCAAAAATCAGGGGTGTTATCATGGTGTTTAAACAAGCTACAATGCGCGATATAGGGAGTGTGTGGCCATTATTTATGGATTTGCGGTATGATTATTTACTGGACGCTTTAATTCATGGGTTTCACGGTCACATTATGATTGATGCGCATGAAAATCCAGCGGTCGCGGCTGGCAATGTAGGATGGACTTATTACCTTGGTGGTGATGCATTAAGCAAGCAGGCCCAAACATTAATTGAGTCTTTGCCCGACAATATCGAAGTCATCGCATCAGCAGCATGGTTTGAACGCATCAAAACGTTCATTCCGAATGCGACCAAAAAGACACGCTACGCCATGGACCCTTCCACGTTAAAAAAAGACCATTTAAAAAGCGTAGCGTCTTCACTCGATCAACGCTTTAAAGTTGTGCCCATTGATAAGGCCCTTTATGACACCATTATGCATGATGCAACGTGGGCGCAAGATTTTGTGATTAATTTTGAGAACTACCATGACTTTAAGGAAAATGGTTTGGGGTACGCTGTTTTAAAAGACAATAAAATCATTGGGGGCGCCAGTTCTTATGCGCGCTTCAATGGTGGCTATGACATCGAAATCATTACCCATGAAGACTATAGGCGTCAGGGCATTGCTAAGGCGGTGGGGGCTACGTTTATACTGCATACGTTAAAACAAGGTAAAATTCCGCATTGGGACGCGGCGCATAAAGGGAGTAAACGTTTAGCGGAACATCTTGGGTATCAGCTTGATTATACGTTTCATGTACTTGAACTATAACGCATTCACTAAGCGCCTTTTAAAGGGCGTTTTTTAAGTGGTGAACCATTGCTTTTTATGACAAAGACCGTA
>Ga0207421_10008410_pt1 | contig 10709 bp, 7 predicted proteins | sample SodLakKL_010_SED_4_FD_187542 | JGI IMG/M metagenome (GOLD analysis project Ga0207421, IMG submission 187542) | Alkaline sediment microbial communities from Lake Tanatar, Kulunda Steppe, Russia - 8KL_010_SED (SPAdes) (version 2) | ecosystem: Environmental > Aquatic > Non-marine Saline and...
GATCGTGCCGTGGACCTCGTAGCCCTTCTCGAGCAGCAGTTCCGCCAGGTAGGACCCGTCCTGGCCCGTGGTCCCGGTGATGAGGGCCGTACGTCCCGACGTCAGTGGCATCAACGTCCCCTTCCTGAGATCACTCCAAGTGGTCAGCAAGACCGCTGATAGGCTAGCGAGGTTGTAACTCAAGGGTCGACGCAGAACCTTCGAGAGAGTACTGAGGGGACAGAGCCGGGGGTTCTGCCGAACCGTGTATCGAGAGAGAGCCGGATGACCCAGATACTGCCGTTCGAGCGCCCGAGCGAGCGCTCGACAGAACGCTGGGCAGAGGGCCCGACGATCACCGCTTCCATCTGGCGGTACCGGTGGCTGGTACTGGCTGTGAGCGTCGTTGCCGGTCTTGCCGGGCTGTTCCTGTCACAGCTCCAGCCGGCCGTCTACGAGGCATCGAGCCGCCTATTCCTGACGAGCCCGGGGACGGCCGGAGTCTTCGAACGTCAGGCCACCATCCCTCTCGATCGCTACCTGCCGCAACAGGCGCAGCGGGCCTCTTCAACCGAGACCCTGGCATCGACCGCCGAACTGGTCGATGACGATCTCACGGCCCGGGAGCTGGCCGAGAAGGTCGAAGTGACCACTGATCTGGATCTCGTCACGCTCAGGATCACCGTCCAGGACGAGTCCGCGCAGCGGGCAGCCGACATCGCCAACGCGATCGCGACGACGTACGAGGACTCGGTACGGCAAGCGCAGCTGGCCCGGGTCGATCGGGCAGTCAGTGAGCTCGACCGCACTGCCGAGGCCATCGAGGAGCAGATCGATGAGCTCGCGGCAGCTACCGATGCGGACGGTGAACTCCCTGCCGGACAAGCAGGCCAGATCGGGGTGCTCACGCAACGACTGGTGGAGATCAGCACCTTGGGGCAACAGCTCTTGGTCGACGCCCGCCTCTTCGGGTCGGGCGTCGAGTTCGTAGAGTTCGCCGAACCGCCAACGACGCCGGTCTCACCCCGCCCGAACCGGACTGCCGCCGTCGCACTCGTGCTCGGGGGCCTGTTGGCGTCTGCTCTCGCGTACTGGCTCGCCGGTCGGGCCCGGCCGGTGGTCTCCCGCGATGATCCGGCCGAGATCCTGGGCGTACCGCTCCTCGGCATCCTGCCCACCTACGAGGTGCCTGAGGTCGGCACGCTGGCACAGCGGACAGGGTTGGAGCCTCGGACGAACGAGGCCTACCGGTTCGTCTACTCCTCGCTCGTGGCGATCCTGGATGAGCAGGCAGCCAGCTCCGTGATGTTCACAAGTGCGAGCCCGGGCGCCGGCAAGACCGAGACCGCCCTTCAGATCGCCGCGACCGCCTCGCGTCGCGGGAAGAAGACGCTGCTGATCGACGCAGACCTCCGGATGCAAGGCTTGAGCTCCTTCCTACGAGCCGATCGGATCCCGGGGCTCGCGGACCTGGCTGAGCCCAGTGCAAGCCACCAGGCGGATTCTCTGATCCTTCCCTACGAGATCGACGGCCAACGCCACCTCGACGTCTTGACGGCTGGACGAACGGTAGACCCCAGCGGGGACCATCTCAGCGAGAGTTGGTTCGGACATGCGTTCGCCGAAGCGGTGTCAGACTACGACCTGGCGATCGTCGACAGTCCGCCGCTGCTCGCCGTGGCTGACACAGCGACGATCGCCGGCTACAGCGATGCGATCGTCCTGGTCGTGCGCGAAGGCTCCGACCTGGACGAACTCGAACGCGTGAGAGGCCGCCTGCGCTTCGTCCGACAGCGTCTGGTCGGCTACGTCTACCTATCCCCCTCGGCCCTGAACGACACGAGCTTCGACTACGGTCTGGCCCGCAACCGGTCTTGGGGCGAGCTCAGCAGTCGACCGAAGAAGCTCGTCGGCATGCAGAGCCAGGATGACGACGCCAAGGTGGATGAGACGGCTGACGTCTACCGGCGCTGGTTCGGGGGACAGGGACCGCCACCGACGCCTCCCAAGGATCCACGGTCACAGTCACGCGGGTCGGGTACCTGAGGCCGGTGGACCAGAGAACGCTGCCCCCGACGAGCGTGGACGTGCTCGGCACGTCCATCGCTACAACCTCGTACGGCGAGGCGCTCCGGGCCATCGCTCAACCACCGGCGGATCGCGCACAACTCTTCGCCTTCTGCAACGTGCACTCGGTCATGACCGCGCGCCGCGACCGGGACGTGAGGGAGGCACTGGACGCGATGGACATGGCCACCCCTGACGGCATGCCGCTGGTCTGGACACTGCGTCGCCGGGGGCATCCGAGTCAAACACGTGTCTACGGACCCGATCTGATGGAACTGGCTCTCGCGCATGGCGTTGCGCTTGGCTGGCGTCACTTCTTCTTCGGAGCGACCGATGAGACGCTCGCCCGGCTGTGCGCGAGCGCCGAGGTCCTGGCACCCGGTATCCGTATCGCTGGCAGCTACGCACCCCCGTATCGCCCGTTGACCCCGCACGAGGAAGACGACATCGTCGGGCGCATCGCTGACTCCGGAGCGAACCTCGTCTGGGTCGGCTTGGGGATGCCGAAGCAGGAACTCTGGATGCATCGAACGCGGGACCGGCTACCGGCGACGAACCTGCTGGGCGTGGGTGCGGCATTCGATCTGCTGAGCGGCACGGTTCCCCAAGCCCCCGACTGGCTCCAGGACCGCGGGCTCGAGTGGGCCTACCGGCTGTGGCGCGAGCCACGCAGGCTCTGGCGGCGCTACCTCTACAACAATCCCGCATTCGTACTACTCGCACTACGCGAAGAACTTCGGGAGCATCTCCCTCAAGTCTTTCGTGTTCGCTAGTTCCGCCTAAGCAGAAGGCCCGCGAGACCACGGACTCGTGCCGACTCAATTGAAGATGGACCCACGATGTGGAAGAGCATTCGACAGACCTACGACCTCGTCGGCCGCGAGCAACGCGGTCGCTGGCTACTTCTCGTCGTTCTTGCCCTTGTCGTAAGTCTGCTCGAGATGGTCGGAGCTGTCCTTGTGTACACGCTCTTGGCGTTGATCGTGGATCCAGCCGGTGACATCGAGATCCCGATTCTTGGCGATCTTCGGCAGCAATTTACGACTGTTAGCGAAAGAGATTTGCTTCTCAGCGTAGTGCTGGTAATTGCCATCTTCTTCCTGCTCCGTGGAGTCACCAAGGTTGCAGCAACGTACGCACAGACGCGGGCATCACATAACGCAGGAGCTCGACTGTCTCGCCGTCTCATCGAGGGCTACCTCCGTTGGCCATATTCGGCCCATCTGCATCGTCCTTCCGCGCAACTGATCCGCAACGGCCACCAAGCTATCCTTGAATTGGTGCAATCCGTAATCCTGCCAGTGATTAAGGTCATCGCGGAGATTGCGCTCATCCTGGGGATGCTGATCGTCCTCGCGCTCATCGCCCCAGGCGCAACAGCGCTTGCCGTTGCTGTTATCGGCGGCGCTGCAGTGCTCTTGCTCATAGTGGTCCAGCCTCGACTCAGGCGATTGGGAGCGATCAACCACCGAGAATCTCTAGAAAGCTTCGCAGCCGTACAGCAACCGCTGCAGGGGATTCGCGACATCAAAATTCTCGGACGAGAAGGCTTCTTCACGAATGTCTACGCTGGCAGCCGCCAACGCTTGGCACGAGCTCGTTACCTCCACGCGACTGCGGTACAACTCCCCCCGATCGTCATCGAAACCGCTCTCATCGGCTTCATCCTTCTCTTCTTCACGATCACGCTGATGCAAAATGATCCGACACAGGAAGTCCTTTCGATCCTAGGCCTCTTTGCCTATGTGGGCCTGCGACTGCAGCCCTCTTTGAAGGAAGTTGTACAAGGTCTCAATAGCCTGAAGTTCGCTGCCGCTCCGCTGAGTGACATCCATGAAGATTTCCGTTCGATTCAAGCGATGGGAACTCCCGACAGCGATCCACAGCCGCTTCCGATGGAATGTCACCTCCTTCTTGAGCGGGTCTCGTTCCGTTATGAGAGCGCAGCTCTATCCGCCCTGAAGAACGTCGATCTCACGATCTTCGCCGGAGAGCAGATTGGGATTGCTGGCCCTACGGGTGGCGGTAAGACCACCCTCGTCGACGTGATTGCAGGTCTACTTCAGCCTACTGAGGGCCGAGTGATGGTCGATGAAGCCGACCTCACGGATAACACGAGAGCCTGGCAGCGCAGCCTCGGCTTGGTACCCCAGATGATCTTTCTCGTAGATGACACGCTTCGAGCGAACATCGCGCTGGGGGTTCCGGAAGGACAAGTCAACAACGTGGCACTGGATCAGGCTGTGCGCCTCGCACAGCTTGATGAGTTCGTCGAATCGCTGCCCGATGGCCTCCAGACGCGGGTGGGCGAGCGAGGGGTGCGCATCTCGGGAGGGCAGAGGCAGCGCATCGCCATCGCACGTGCGCTCTACCAACGACCCTCTGTCCTCATCTTTGACGAGGGAACTTCTGCGCTGGACAATGCGACGGAGTCGATGTTGATGAACGCTATCGAATCACTGAGAGGCGAGCACACGATCATCCTCGTCGCACATCGGCTCAGCACGGTCCGGTCCTGTGACCGAGTCGTGTTCATCGAAGGTGGACAGATCACCGGACTGGGTACCTACGACGAGCTTGTGCGGGATAACGCGCGGTTCCGAGCCATGGCCCTTGCTGGTTGACTCTTATTGCCTAGGCAGTCGAGGCATCGCACGGATACGACGAATCGCAATGCCTCTTGCGAAGGAAGCCCTATGATCCGAGACCTGCTTGCCCGATTCGGGCCACTGCGTCGTGGCTATCATTGGCTCCGACGTAACCTGGGAAGAGCGCGGGATTTTCTCTACCTGGTACCAATGCCTAGAGCGTTGCAACGACCCCAAGCCGATGTCATCGTGTCCTTGACAAGCTATCCACCTCGCATTGGGTGGGTTGCAGCCACAATCGAGTCTATAAGACGTCAGACAATACCCCCGCGACGAATCATACTTACGCTGTCGAAGGAGGACTTCCCTGACCAAGCATTGCCCCAAACTCTTCGCCGACTGGTCTCTCGTGGTCTTGAGGTCGTGTGGACCAATGAGAACCATCGCAGCTTCAAAAAACTCATTCCGATTCGTGCACTGCTTCCCGATGATACGATCGTAACAATCGATGATGACACGATCTATAGCCGTGACTTCCTCGCTGGCCTCGTACATGCCGCCAAAGAGTACCCTGACATGATTATTGGGTACCGCGGCTGGGCTTTGAGCGTTTCGGAAGAGCGCGTTGCTCCCTACCGCTCACTGGCAGAAGCCGACCCCTCGACACCCCCTGATCTCACGCTTTTGACTGGGGTCGGCGGAATCCTCTACCCCCCTGGGTCCCTTTCAGTCGATGACCTCATCGATATCACGACAGCACAGCGAATCTGTCCTTCAGCCGACGATGTTTGGTTCTGGGCGATAGCACGTCACACAGGCACAAAGACTGTGTGCCTGGGTGGTGAGGTTTCAAAACTGTTTAGGGGGATAGAGGCCCTGCGTGGTGGCCCGTCGCTCGGTACCGATAACGTATTAAGGGGGCACAACGATCGTCAGATTGCGGCGGTCATTCAGGCTTTCGATCTTTGGGGGAAGCTGCAAGTTGCTCAGTTGGATCGTCCCATCGGACACCGGGGCGCGGCAGCCGGTGGTGACACTCCGGGTGCGGAGTCAGGGCGCTAGGGGTGCCGGAGTCGAATTGCTGTTGTGTCTCACCATGAGCTGAGGACCGTTGCGGTTTAGTGGGCCTCCACAGCACCCTCGACGACTACTCCCGGCCGAGTGCATGGCCGCCCACCTTCACACAACGGAGACCAACCAGTCGGTTGAGACCAATGAACTGAGTTTCCACCCAACCCAGGGTGAATCACAACTGTCGGTGTCAGCTAACCCACCCACGTGTCGCAAGCGGCAACTCGTCAGCGATGGTCACCTCCGGCAAGAAGAAACTCAGGTCGGGCTGCGGGGGGAGTTCGCCCGCTAGAAGCGATTGCCGGACGCCCAGGAGGGTTCTTAGCAGGCTTCGCCAGCGATCGGTACTCATGTGATGGGCGGCAACATAGCTCGCCGCCAGTTCGCCTAGCTCCTCCAATTCGCTGTTGTTTCGAGCAAGCAGATCGTCGCACCTGTCGGCGACCCTATCGATCGAGTCCACCAGGTGCCAGTGCTCACCATCCCTGAGGATGGTCTCGACGCCGTCAACGGCTATGTCAACGAAGGGCACGCCAGACATCATCTGTATGAACGGACGGTTCGAGGTGTAGTAGCGCGCCGGAGAGTATGGCACGCCACCGACAACGACACGAGCGCGCCGGCAGGTTTCGATCTGAGCATCGAAAGGAGTCGGTCCTTGCGCCGAACGCAACCCCTCCCATCCATTCCCGAAGACAGCAAAACGTTCACCGAATTTTCGGTCGAGGGTCTTTACCAGACGCTCCCGTTGGCGTGAGAACCAGAAGAAACCTTTGGTGGGATCGCGGGATGTGTTGTTGCTTCCTACAAACACGACATCGAACTCAGTCTCGCTGGCTCGATACGGCTCTTTCGGCTTGCTGAACCGCACAGTGCAGGCCGAGTTTGGCCACAGGGCGAAGAGCTTGGCTCCGTAGCCGGTGATCGCATCGGCAGCGACCCCGGCCGAGGTGTTCAGGGTGATATCTGCAGCTTCGCTAGCCCGCTTGAACACCTCTGGATGGGCTGGCCTGAAGACGCCATGGAAGGGGTCACCGCCGGTGAAAGCGATGAGAGGTCGGTGCGGCGCGGCCCGGAGCGACTCTATGAACGGCTGGGGGTCCGGCAGACCTGAACCGTGGTAATGATGGAACACGACCAGCTCGGTGCGATTCCGGGTGATAGTGGCAGCAAGCCGCTTCCAGGTGGCTTCTGCCGTGTGCGCGTCCTGACCGTGATCGATGCACTCGTGTTGCCAGGTGCGCAGTGAACCGTCCGAAACGAGCCGCGCCAAGGCACCGTCTACACCCGGGTGGTGGCCCCGGGATAGCACAAGGAGGCTCGGGTTCGTTGTCGTCCCGATTGGCTCGTTCATTCGCCGCGGCTTCCGATGATGTCATCTGTACCGACGTCGGGCGACAGATCTCCGTCGAGTTCCGCCGACCCTTCATTAAGCCTAGTCGGTGCAATCCCTCACTTGCTGCATGGTGATCCCTTGACAACCCCCGGCGCGCCTTCACCGGACTTGTCGCCGCCATCGTCGCTGATCGTGGACCTTCACACCCTGAGCCTGTGTGGCCAGAGCTGCGAGCGTCTCGACGTACGACCTCGCCACTTGGTTCACGTCGAACCGTTCAGATGCCCGCTCGTGACCCCGAAGCGCCGTTAGTCGGGCGAAGGGTATGTCGGTGAGTAGTCGGAGAAGTCCCTCTGCGATCGTTGACGGTCTCCGAACATCAACCACTAATCCCGCTCCCTCAGCCAGTAGCCACGGCACCGCCCCGCTTCGGTGGCCACCCAACACAGGCACTCCGACGGCCATCGCCTCGAGGACGACCATCCCGAAGGACTCCTCCAACGATGGATGCGCGAAGACGCTGCAATCACCCATGAGGGTTCTCAGTTCGGATCGGTTCACCGGACCGACGAAACGGACACCCGTCAAAAGTCCCCGTCGCTGAGCCCACCGATGAGCAGGTCCTCCAGTCTCGTAGCCGTCGCCAGCCAGAGTGAGTTCAGCGTCTGGTAGCGCCTTCAGAACCGCCGGCCAGGCAACCAGCAGTCGCTGCACGTTCTTTCGGCGACCGAATCCGGCATTGGCCGCCAGAACTCGGTGTCCGGCGAGCGCAGGTGAATCACCTGTGAACCACTGCCCACCAAGTGCATTGGGGAGCACCCCGCAGGGGCGACGGGTGAAGCGCTGCACTCTGTCCGCCATGTAAGGGGACACGGCAGCGAAGTTCCGCCCCCTCGCGAAGGTCATCAGTTGCATGAGCAGGCGGACAACGCGGTACGGGTCCCGCTGGTGCCAGAGGATCGTGGGGGCCCAATCCCTCACCGTTGTGAGCGTAGGGCGACCGCTCTGAAGGGATCCCAAGGCATACTCGTACGTCCAGTGCGCGCTCACGACATCGGGTTGCCAAGCGCGGATCCGTTCAGCGACAAAGGACCGCTCGAGCGAGAACAGATCTCTGCTGCGGGTGCGGGCTTGCGGACGGAATGGACCAACCGCAAGCCTTACACCCGGCCCCCGCAGCTCGATCGGGTCACTCAGCTCTGGGTCGAGTGTGATCAGGTCTAGGTGATCCACCAGGCCAGCCAACGCCACGACCAACTCGGTGACGGAGTGCCCCCCGTGGCCAGCCGGCACCGGCCGACCCGACAGCGGGACTAGGTCCAACTCGGCAGCAAGACGACGCACGTCAAGTGGACTTGCGACGGCAACCCGTTGAGGAACTTCCGACGACTGAGTCCTCCGACCCTCTCTCACGCGTGGCATCACCCTCGTCTCCTTCGGACTTCCTCACTTCCGCGAGAAGATAGAGATGGATTCAGGCAGCCTAGTTGCTCGGGTTCGGGAAGCCTCGGTCTGCTCTGCGGATGGAATTGATCCTGACGAATACCGATTTCTGGATAGGTCCGAGGCGACTGTGGCCTGCAGGGTCGCGTGGGCGACATGTTGTCGACGGTGCGCTAGCTCCAGCTGCAGGGGCCAATTGTGCGGCTTCGCGGTCGGTTTGGGGGAAGCCCGATGTCCGCTGTCCCTCAGCTAAGCCGCGACCTTGCGGTAGCATTCCAGGTAGCCGCGGACATGCCGGTCCACCCCAAACTCCCGCCTGATGGTCGCCGCCGTCTTTGATGACCAGCCTATCCGGTCCGCTGCAGACATCGCGGCGATCTCCTCGAGGGCGATGGAGATTGACTCTGGCACTGGGGCGATCCACCACGCATCCGCAACATGCGGACGAAGATCGCGCAAGCCCGGTACGTCCGCAAGCACCGACGGCAGGCCACACGCGAGTGTCTCGAGGGCCGCGATGCTCAGCCCCTCGTAGAGCGACGGCATGACGAAAGCGTCCGCGGCGTGGAGCAGCCGAGGCACATCATCGATGAACCCGAGGAACTGGACACGATCGCCGAGCCCGAGGTCCTCGGCCAACTTTCGCTCGTGCGTAGCAGCTTCATCCTCGAGACCAACATGAAGGACCCGAAAGGCACTCGCTGGCGGGAGGGCCACGGCTCGGATAAGCGCCTGATGGTTCTTCACATCCGAGCAGTTGCCGACGACCACCGCGAGCAACTGCTCGGCCGCAACATCGAACTCGGCGCGCGCTTGCCAGCGCTCTACCTGCGAGGCCGGACGGAAGCGTGCTTCGTCGAAGGTGTTCCGCACGACGACCGTCGGGTTCCCGAAGCTCTCCCTCTCCATAGCGGCGACGGATTGGCCAACGGAGACGTGCAGCACACCGGCCCGTCGTAGGATCGCACGCTGTACCCGCCGTTCGAGTCGCAGCCGTCCTCGGAAACCGAAGACGTTGTGAACCGTCCTGACGACACCGGCCCGTCCCACGGTCCGAGCCATCATGGCGAGCAGGAAATTGGCGCGCTCTGGGTGGACGTGCACAACCGTGAAGCGCGAATCCCGTAGGAGCTGGCGGTAGGCGGTCAAGAACCGTTGGACAGGATAGAGGGGGATGTGATGCACCACGTAGCCAGCTTCAGCCAGCGTCGATGCGTAAGGACCTGGTTCCGATCCCGTCGACAGCACCTCGAGTTCAAGCCCGTCCCGCAGCCACGGACCCGCCGCGAGACGAAGCATCCGCTCCGCACCCGAGGGCTTGAGTTCGTTGAGCACATGGAGGACCTTCACCGGATAGCTCTCAACACGTAGGCTCCGCGTTCGTGGGGGCTCTTGGGGCTATTCATGCGCCATGATAGGTGCGACGGTCGGCCGGTCGGGTCAGTTGCGTGACGGTCCCCAGGCACCGGCCTCACTCGAACGCGTCACCGCAGGTTGGAAGCGCCGGCTTGCTCGATGAGGCCGACCATCTTCGCGCTCTCCCCGAAGCGGGCATCCCACCGTCCCTGGCTCGCGGGCCGTTGCGAGTAGGGCGGGAAGTTGGACCCACTGCGCCGCCATGCATCCCGGAGCAACCGGTCATCCGGGGCGAAGCGCGCCGCCGTCGCCGCAGGGATCACATCGTGGTAGAAGTGAGGGAGGGCGAGCGGTTCCCCATCGTTCCTCCGGTTCCAACCATCGTTGACGTAGCGGCTCATCGCCCACGCGTAGAAGTGGAGGTTCTTCTCGCTGAAGCCCCCAGCGACCGGCGTGCCAGCCGTTCCGTCGAAACCGGCCGTCGTGCCGTAGTCCCAGAGGCTGAGGTCGCCCCGCTTCGCATGGTACTCCGCCATCTCCATCAGGTTCCCGAGGACGTTGATGGAGTAGAGCCAACCTTGCTGGGCACTGGCACCCCGGTGAACGCTCCGGTCGCCACGCACGAAGTCGCCTTGGAGGCCCTGCGGAAAGACGGAGAACCGGATCGTCTCCTCCACGAACAGTTGACTGTGCAGGAGGAGTCGGTCGACCGACCACCGCCCGTAAGAGGGCCCCCCGGAGGTCGGCGCCTCGAATCCGTGGAACTTCAGGTAATTCGCGGCGAGACTGGCGGTTGATGCGACGGCCGCGTGACGGTTCGAGTACGCCCTTGCCAGCGACCCGATGAGCGGTCCTCCGTCGTAGCTCTT
>Ga0207421_10008413_pt1 | contig 10708 bp, 14 predicted proteins | sample SodLakKL_010_SED_4_FD_187542 | JGI IMG/M metagenome (GOLD analysis project Ga0207421, IMG submission 187542) | Alkaline sediment microbial communities from Lake Tanatar, Kulunda Steppe, Russia - 8KL_010_SED (SPAdes) (version 2) | ecosystem: Environmental > Aquatic > Non-marine Saline and...
GGGGAGCCGCTCGGGATGTGGCGGCGGGTCGATCGTGCGGGTCTGTCGTGGTTTCTGCTGCATGGTTGTCTCCTTGCCGGGGTCCGTCGGTCACACCAACTGCGCATCGGTGCGGATGTGCACGAGTGCGGGCCCCTCGTGGGAGCAGGCGGCCGTGAGCGCGGCGTCGAGCTGTTCGGCGGTGTCGACGGTCGTGGTGCGGTCTCTGGCTCGGCCATCGGTTGGGTACCCCTTCTCGTCCGTCACCTGTATCCATGAGACCCGGCACCGCACGATCAGCCGCGTCGCCCCCATCGGTCACTGCAACCCGTCCGGCCGTGGTCCTCGTCCACGCCTGGCGGGATGCGTGACGGCACCCCCGCCGGAACGTGCCAGGGATGTGGGTCACGGAGGAAGCAACCCCGACCGTGCCGTGTTCCTGCACAGAGGTCCGAGGCCATACCCCACGAGCTGATGGACCGGAGACATCCGGAGCATGGGAGATGCCACCATCCAGCCGGGCGCCAGCGACACCCACCACCGACCCGCGCACCGATCTCCGATGAGTGAGCGACTCGGGTGCCGACAGGTCCGCCGTATCCTGCAGTCGTTCCTCGACGGGGAGCTCGGCGAGCACGATGTCGAGCTCGTCGCCGCCCACCTCGAGAGCTGTACGCGCTGCCGCGTCGAAGCGGACATGTACGGCCGCGTGATCGATGCCGTCCGCGAACTGCGACCCGACCTCGACCTCGCCGGTTACACCCGACTGGTGGCCTCTGTCGAGGACGCCATGCACCCCAACGGTCTCCGAGGAGACGAACCGCCGTGAGCGAGTACAACCACCCCACCTTCGACGGGTACGTCGCGGTCGAGTTCGGGTCGTTCACCTGACCCTACTGCTCAGTGCTGATGTGCTGATCGGCGCTCGACCGCGCGATCGACCTGGACGGTGAGCAGGGCACCTTCCTGCTGTGCACGTTCTGGTTGGCGCACGGCTTGGGGCGGTTGGCCACCTCGAAGGCATCGGAGGCCAACATGTCGATCGCTGATTCGCCCGATCTGGAGAGCTCCCGGCCCTTCGCGCCCCGTCCGGACGGTGCGCTGTTCGGCCCCGTCGAACTCCGCGAGTTGATCAGGACCGTGGGACTCACCAGCCTGGTCCCGGGTGAACCCGTCCTGCACGAGGGTGCACCCGTCACGCGGGTGGGCATCGTCGTGTCCGGCAGCATAGAGCTGGTGTGCACCCCGTCGTCGGGGCGTCGTGTCGTCCTCCAGGTGCTGCGGTCCGGGGACATCTTCGGGGACATCCCGCTGTTGTGTCGTACCCCACTGCCGTTCACCGTCCGTGCCCTGCAGGCAGCGGAGGTCGTGCTGCTCGACTCCCGTCGGTTCTGGGGAATCCTGGAGCACCGTCCCGACGTCACGCAACGGCTGCTGTTCTCCGTGGCGTCACGTCTGGAGCGCAGCCAGCATCGGCTGCTGGAGCTCACCGCGGGAGACCTGGCCCACCGCGTGGCCCGGGTCCTGCTCGACCACACGGGCGGCCAGCCGGGCAATCTGGATCTGACCCAGACCACCCTGGCTGAGCTCGTCGACGCGAGCCGGCAGGGCGTCAACGCGACCCTCAAGGCATTCGAGGCGGACGGCGCGGTGAAGCTCGCCTACCGGTGCATCGAGGTCATCGCTCCGGAACGGCTGCCCGCCACCCTGCCGTGAGCGCAGCGGTGGTCACTGGTCCCGAGGGTCGTCCTCAGGGACCAAGGATCTCCTCCACCGATCCTGTCGTGCAGCCGACATGCATGGCCCGACGCCCCCGGCAGGCGTGTTGTCCCTCCTACCGCGCCACTCGGGCGCACCCCGAGGACCTCGGGCGACAGAGAGGACCCACCATGGCACGCACACTCGGTCTGGCGGCGCGATCATCGGCCTGATGGTCGTCGCGGTCACCGCGATCGGCAACCTCGTGATCGCCGGCGCCTCCCCCGTCCTGGCCTCGCAGTTGGCGTGGCCCTTCGGGCTGGGCACGACCGGTCTCGGGGTCATGAAGATGGGCATCGCCGTGGTCCTCATCGGGATCATCATCCGCCTGTGGTACCGCGTCGACAGCGTGAAGCAGGCACTCACCGAGATCGTCGGGGATGCGGCACGGCAGTCGACCAGCCCCACCACCATCTCGACCGACGTCGGACCCGCGAAGGTCTCCGCGAACTGAGCGCCTGGGCCCAGGGAACGCTGTTCCTCGGTGAAGGCCTGCTGCTGTCCGGTGTCTCGTTGTTGCTCGGCACGGTCCTGGGCGGCCTGCGCGAAGGTGGTGGCGAGGTCCAGGCAGCGCTCGGTGCACCGGTCAAGACCCTCGCGATGCCCACATCCGCCAAGGCGTTCATCGCCCTGATGGCCGTCGGGATGATGGCCGCGATCGGCCAGTTCGTCGGCTATGCGGTCGTCGCCACCCAGTACGCCGGAAACGCCGCGGTGTTCGCGACCAACGCCGCCTGGCTCGGACCGCTGCGTGAGGTCGCGCTCGGTGTCCTGCTGTCGGGCATCGTCCTCGCCCTCTACACGATCAGCCGGGTGCTCGGCTTCCAGTTCACCCGCATCCGCGAACTGCTCACCGTGGCCGCCTGAGACGCCCCACCACGGGCAAGGAGACATCACCATGCCAACGCAGACACCCAACCGTCCGAGTGCCACCAAGACCAGCAAGATCCCGACCCGGGCCGACAAGCGACCCGACGAGTTCATCGTCGTCGCATCCGATCAGGGGCTCGGCCTCAACGCTCCCCAGGAGATGGGCAACAAGCTCTGGGCCCCGATGTTCGTGATGGGGGTGATGGCCTTCGCGGCCGCACTGATCCTCGGTTTCGTCCGCTCGAACGCCATCGCGACCGCCGCGGGTGCCGGCACGATCGCCCAGCTCGGGCACGTCACGACCGGCGTGATGTTCATCGGCTTCACCGCCGTGTTGTCCGCGATCACCTTCGCGATCGCCCGGATCCTCGGCGTGTTCCGCAGCGAGGGCGGCAATGTCCAGACGCTGGCCTCCGGCCACGTGCAGACCCTCACGATGCCCGCGGCGGCCAAGGGCATGATCCTGTCGATGGTGATGGGCATGATGGCCATCATCGTGGCGGTCGGCCTGCACGTCTACGTCGCCGCGAGCGTCGTCGGAGCCTCCGAGGCGTCGCTGGCCACCGCCGCACAGTGGGGCTCATCCCTCGAGGGCGTCCGTCGGCTGGGCGTCGGGATGCACCTGTTCGGCATCGTGCTGGGCCTGGCGACCATCGTCCACGTCCTGCGGTTCCAATCGATCCGCATCCTCGAGGTGGCCAAGGAACGCACCGCGTCGCGGTAGGCCGAGTGCGCTGGTCGCCACCGCAGCGACGGATACGATGCTGCGCGCCGCAGGTGCAGCGGTCGCCGACACCAGCCCCTGCACCTCCAACGCCGCCAACGATGGGCTGTTGCCCCTCTGTCGGACCTCGCCGCGACCAGCCGATCCATCGCACTGGCCGTGGCCGGTGTCGCTCGTACCGAGGGAGTCGGCGACGATGTTGACGACACGGAACCCGACGTCCGTCTGCGAGGACGCCGTTGGATACCGGAGCACCCGCAGATCTACCCACGTTGAGCGGTACCGACGACCGAGTCCCTCTTCCCGAGCCCTCAACCCCCTCCAAGGCCGACCCATGAAGCAGTTCCCGACCGACGCCGCGCGCGAGCTCACCCGGCTCAGCGCCCTGCGCCCCCTGCGCGAGCGGTTGGCGACCGACGTCCGCCAGGGCCTGACCGGCTCCGAACGCTCTCTCCCACCGATCTACCTCTACGACGACAACGGTTCCGCTCTGTTCGAACACATCACCGAACTGGACGAGTACTACCCGACCCGCACCGAGCGGACCATCCTCGAGCGACATGCCGAGGAACTCGTCGCCGTGATCCGGCCCGACGAACTCCTGGAACTCGGCTCTGGATCCTCCGCAAAGACCGATCTGTTGCTCACCGCCCTGCTGGACGGGGGTGGGCATCGCTACGTGGCCTTGGAGATCTCCGAAGCCGCCGTGACCCCTGCGATCGATCGACTCCGCCTGCAGTATCCCGGCCTGACGGTCGACGGCTACCTCGGCGACTTCCACCATGACCTGCCCGCCATCGAGCGGTCCGGACGTCGGCTGGTCACCTTCCTGGGTTCGACCATCGGCAACCTCGATCCGTCGAACCGGGAGGTCCTGTTGCAACAGATCGCCGCGGTGCTCGAACCCGACGACGCGGTGCTCCTGGGCATCGACCTCGTCAAGGACCCCGGTGTGCTCGTCCCGGCCTACGACGACGCAGCCGGGGTTACCGCCGCGTTCAACCGCAACGTCCTGCACGTCATCAACCGTGAACTCGACGGCGACATCCCGGTGGACGCCTTCGCGCACCGCGCGGTCTGGAACGCCGAGGCAGAGAGGATCGAGATGCACCTGGTCGCGAACAGGTCCGTGGATGCCCACCTCGCAGCCATCGATCTGGACCTCGCGTTCGGCCGCGACGATCACATCGTGACCGAGCACTCCCACAAGTTCCGGATCGAGGGGTTCGTCGACGAGTTGGCCGCCGTCGGCCTGTCCGTCGACCAGGTCGTCACCGATGACCGGGGATGGTTCGCGGAGGTCCTGGCCACGCCACAGGCATGAACCGCGCCGTGGTGGGCTGCTCGGCCAGAACCGCACGTCGCGCGCAGAACGACGGCGATCACAACGACGACCTCGTCCTGCACGACCACCTGGCACCCGGAGAACGCGGGATCGCCGCCCACCTGCACGACCTCGAGAAGGAGACCGCCACATCATGACCACCGTCACCGGCACCCTCACCGACGGCTTCGCCGTCGACCTCGCGACGTCATCGGGCCACCAGTGGGCCGCCGACGAGCCGACCGAGGTCGGCGGCACCGACACCGGGCCGAACCCCTACGAGCTGCTGTTGGGCGCGCTGGCCGCGTGCACCAGCATCACGTTGTCGATGTACGCGCAGCGTAAGGGCTGGGACCTGCAGGGCGTGGAGATCAGCTACGAACACGATCGCGTCCACGTCAAGGACTGCGAGGATTGCCAGGACCACCAGCGCGGCTTCATCGACCGCATCGTCAGCCAGGTGACGATCACCGGTGACCTCGACGAGCAGCAACGTGAGCGACTGGCCGAGGTCGCGGCCGGCTGCCCCGTCCACAAGACCCTGGAGAAAGGCGTGCACCTCGTGGACAACGTCACATTCAACTGAAGAGCGCGCCGATGTCGCGGTAGCCGCTCAGGACCCGAACGACCTGCAGCGGTCGTGCATCGGCCCGGTAGATCACCAGGTTAGGAGTGGACGGTCCATACCCGCAGGGCTTCGTCAGCGAGGTCGTCGCGGAGATGACCGAGCCCGGGATGGTCCGCGAGCCGATGCATGGCCGTTCGTAGGTCCTCCAGGACCCCTCTGGCTGCCGCGGGATCGTCGGCGGCGATGTATCCGTGGATCTCGCGCAGGTCATCGGCGGCCTCCTGGGAGAGGACATACCGCGACACGCTCAGTCCCGGTTCACGCCAGTTGCATCATCGAGGATCTCATCGATCACTGCATCGCCGTCGTGGGACCGGCCGTCGTCGAGAGAATCCAGCCCAGCCGCCACCTTCGTGCGCAACTCAGCGATGCGTAACCGTCGCAACTCATCGCGGTCGTGCAGGAGCCGCAACGCCTCACGGACGACCTCACTCGCCGACGTGTACCGACCGCTGCGGACACGCTCCTGGATGAGTTCCTCCAGTTCCGGCGTCAGTGACACGTTCACGGCGCACCTCTTCTCCCTGCTTCCACCCTCAGTCTACCGTCGATAACGAAGTCTGACATCCTTTGTTATCAGCTCGGCCGCGTCTGGGACCGCCAGCGTGTCGTGGCTGTCCACGGATCGCACGGTTCAACACCTGTCCGGCCGCGCACCCTTCAACCCCGACCACACCGCACGAGCGCACCCAACCGTGGGCCAGGGCCATCCGTTCGCAGTACCCACAGCTGCTCCCGCTCGTCGGCGAGGTGGGCCGGCGGCTCGCAAGCAACACATACAGGACGGCCTGACGGACCTCGTCGGCCTGACGACGTTTGCCTGCCAGGTCTCCAGACCCAGCTGGCCGATCTCGCCGTACGAGTCGTCCGCTCGTTCGGCGGCCTCGGCGACGGCGACCAGTGCGAACCAGCGGTCCCGGTGCGACCACACCGGCCCGTGCCGTTCGGTCCACAGCCCGGGGCCATAGATCGCCGCGGTGCGTGCCGCCATCGGGGGTTCGTTCAGTCCAGCAGCCGGTGCTGAGGTCCGGTCGCCCGCACCCGCAGCAGCTCGTGGCGCCCGCTACGCCCCGACGTCGTCGGCCGTGCCCACAGCACCCGTCTTCGTCGCCTGCAGCGTGCGGCCTTGGCGGCGAGCGCACCGCTGCTCGCGGGCTAGCTCGTGCACCACCGCGACCTCGAACACGTCGTCCTCACGCCGACGGCCCCACGGCCTGCGATGCGGTCGGTCGGTGCTCCGTTCGTGAGCGGCGTCCGCTACCGGACATCGGCGGACGGCACGGTCGAGGACCCTCGGGGCAGGGGCGTCCCGAACGAACTCGCCGAGGCTCAGCGCCCTCGTACCCTGTCGCGGCAGGAGCGAGGCTCCACCAGCGAAACGACGCACCGTTCAGGGGAAGGACGCATGGGGACCTCGTCCGGTCGGCAGAAGCTCGAACGGCGCGTCGTGGCGGTCGCCGAGCAGGTACTCGCGAAGCAGCGGTACGTCACCGCGGTCGATGTCCTCATCGGTCTCGGGTGGCTCGCGCCGAGTTCCCTCGACCGCTGGCGGCAGGGACGCATCGAGTCGCTCGAGTCGGCGGTCGATGCCGGGCTCGGCAAGGTCTCGACCGCCCTGCGCATCCTGCGGCGGTGGGCTCAGGAACACGACCTGAAGCCGAGCGAGACGGCGTACGTGGCACGGACCCGCGACCGGCGGGACTTGCGCTTCTCGGTCAGCGGCGATCCCGCGATCGAGAAGGCCTACCGGACCCACTGGGTCTCACCGGAGCTATCGGAACGCAAGCGTCAGCGACTCGCTGAGCAGTCCGCGAAACCGCCCGACCTGGTCGTGATCCAGCCGCTCAACCCGTGGTCGTGCACCTCGTGCGGGGGCACCGGCGACCTGCTGATCATGGAGGAACCGGGCCCTGTCTGCCTCGCGTGCGCCGACCTCGACCACCTGATCTTCCTGCCGGCCGGCAACGCGGCGCTCACCCGCCGCGCGAGGAAGGCGAGCACGCTGTCCGCGGTCGTCGTGCGGTTCAGCCGCACCCGCAAGCGCTACGAACGGCGCGGCGTGCTGGTGGAGGAAGATGCGCTCGCCGACGCCGAAGGGCGCTGCCTCGCCGACGCCGATGCTCGGGCTCGCCGTCGAGAGCGAGAGGCCCAACGCCGCGCTACGACCGACAACGCGTTCGTCGAGCAACTCGCCGCGGCCATCCGCGTCGCCTACCCCGCATGTCCTCCGGACCGCGCTGCGGAGATCGCGAGTCACACGGCCGTGCGCGGCAGCGGCCGTGTCGGACGCACGGCCGCCGGACGCGCGCTGGACCCGGCGGCGATCGACCTCGCCGTCGCCGCGGCGGTCCGCCATCGCGACACGCGGTACGACGAACTGCTGATGACGGGCGCCGATCGGCACACCGCTCGCGTCACCGTTCGCGGCGAGGTCGCGGAGATCCTCGACGCATGGCGATCTCCAGGCGGTCTTCCCGGATGATCGACCGGAGCCCCGAGGAACGACGTTGGCGGAAGCGGATGAGGGTTGCGATGCCCTGATGACGGTCACAGCCGGGCACGGTCGAGACGCTTGATGAGGTTGCGGCGCCGCTTGTGGCCGGTGCGGATCTCGGTCACGAGGCGGTCGAAGTCGGCGTCCTGGTCGAGCCGTTGATGGAGCGGCCGCATCAGCGTGAGCAGGCGCACCACCTCGGCGTAGGCATGATCCTTGGCAGGCCCCAGCGCCCGATCGAGGTGGTCGCGGTAGAGCGCGAGCGCGTCAGCGGGATGCTGGTCGGCCCGGCGTTTGGCGAGCTGGAGCTCGAGGTCGGGGCGGCACCCGTAGGCCTCGGCGGTCGTCCAGGCGGCGTCGACGTCGTCCTCGAACAGCAGGATCTCGACCAGGATGCCGCCGTCGGCCCGCTGCCAGGGCGACCGGCTCGTCGCCATCTGCGATCGCTGGCGTTCGATCGCGTCCCGCAGCCCCGTCAGGGCGGGTTCGCGTTCGTCCGGCCAGGCGCCGCACGACTCGGCACAGGCACGAAGCCGCCGGTAGGTCTCCAGCGACGGAGCCCGGCTGAACAGTTCCCTTGCGGCGTCCAGGGCCTCGGGGGGCCGGCCTGCGGCCGTGTGGAGGTCGACGAGCAGCTCCAGGAGCCGCAGCTCTGCCGGGAAGGCGGCGCGGCCGCGCGCGGCCCAGACCAGCGCAAGATCGTCGCGGCCGTGGGCCCGGCACGCCTCGAAGATGCGCAGGAAGGCATAGCCCGACGACTGGTCGCGGGCCATGACCTCCAGCAGTTCGTCGAGCCCGCCGGTGGCGGCGGCGAGGTGCTCCATGATGGTGCGGATCCGGAACCGATCGGTGAACCCGTCCCGCGGGTGGTTGCCGGCGCTCAGCGTCGGCACGTCCGCCCAGTGCTCCTCGGCCAGGGTCCGGTAGGTGACCAGCCCGTCGTCACCGAGCACCGGTGCGTAGTCACCGACCGCGCCGAGGTAGCGGTCGAGCTCGAAGTGAAGCGCCCAGTGGAACAGCTTCTCGGCGAGGACGTCCGGGTCCGGGGGTGCCTGCCGGCAGGCGGCGAGGTGCAGCGCCATGGTGCGTTCGAACAGGTCGTAGAGGTGCCCGTCGGAGTCGTCGACGTGGCCGACGCTGTCGTTCAGTTCGACCAGAGCCAACTCCGCCAGCTCGACGACCTCGGCCGCGAACCCGGACCCGAGCAGTGCGTCGAGATCGTCCAGGACGGCTTCGACGTCGTCGCGCCACGCCCAGGCGTCGCGGTAGTGCACGTAGCCTGCGTCGTCGAAGGTGGCGAACGCGAACGCGTCGTTGATGGCAGCTCGGTAGGGAGCCAGTTCGAGCCGACCCTGTCCGTCGGCCGCCGCCAGCCGCGCGAGGTGGCGGCGCAGGTCGGGATCCCGCGTGGCGCGGTCGGTGAGCAGCTCCCGGAGGCGCTCGACGGGCTGGTCGGCGAGCCGGATCGCCACCCGATAGGGGCTTGAGCCCAGGACCACCGCCACGACCTCGGCATCCGTCACCTCCAGACCGGTGACGTGCCCGTGGTCGGCGTAGTCCACCCCGCGCTCGAAGATCAGCCAGCCCGCCTGCTCCTCCAGCAACGCCGCGCTCAACGCCGTCGACACACACGGCACGTCGCTCGTCGCCGGCAGGCGCACGTGGAGGGTCACGGGTAGACCGCGCCGACCTGCACCAGCCGCCACGCGTCGTCGCGCCGTGCGAGCACGACGGTGACCTCCCAACCGACCTCGGCGACATCGCTGGCCGCAGCCGGGACCTCGACCGGACCGACGTCGCCGAACCACAGCCGTCCGTCCTCGACCCGGGTGATCGGCAGGTGGTCCTCGATCCAGTCCTCGTCGGCGATGTCGTTCGGGTGCACCGGGAGTCGGGTGTGCTCCGTGTGCAGGAACAGCAGATGGCTGAGCTCGTCGGCCCGCGGCAGTTCCCGGCCGGCGTCCGCTGCACGGTCTCGCGCAAGCTCTGCGTCGTCGCTGTCCAGGTAGCCCTGCTCGGCCAGCCAGCGGGCGAGCCGCTTGGTCACCGTGCCCGCATCCTTGAGCTGCTGCTTGGACGCGGCCACCTTGCGGATCATGAAGTAACCGAGGAACTCGTCGTAGTTCTCCACGATCCGTTCCGGGCCGCACAGGCGGGTGAACGCCTCCTCGTCGCCGGCGTCGAACGCCGCCTGCCACGTCTGCTCCTCGGCACCGGTCAACGACTGATAGCCGTAGCCGTTGAGGCAGTGGCGGAGGAGGTCGACGATGTCCTGGTAGCGGGCGTAGGTCGACGCCGCGAGCCGCTCACGTTGGGCGGCGAGGAACCCCTCGAGCGCCATGTCGATCGACGGCACCCCGGTCGCGCCGCCACCGTCCGAGCTGCGGTCCCCGAAGAGCGGGATCACTTGGCCGTCCTCGCCCCCCTCGGATCCGTCTCCCTCGCCACCGGCACCTGCGTCGACGGCCTCCGAGCTGTCACCGAGCAACAGCCGAAACTCCCATCCCTCGAAGCTCGCCACCATCCGGCCGAACTCGTCCCAGTCCAAGCGGCGGCCGTCGATCACCACCGACGGCTCCCGCACCGTGTCGTCGCCGGACCAGTCGACCCGGCCCGCGACCTCGTCGCCGGCGATGGTCCACACGCTCCCGCCGACCTCCTCACCGAACTCGTTCGGCTGGAGGTAGGTCCGTCCGACCTCACGCTGCACGATCCGGCGGAGCTGTGTGAGGACCGCATCCGGGTCGCGATCGTGCTCGCCGTACACCTCGAACCGGAACCCGTCACCGGGAGGCTGGTCGGCCTCCTCCGCCTGAGCGCTGATGCCCCCCGACGGGGCCCACGTCAACCGGTACCGGAACCGCACCTCGCGGCCGTCCGCCGCACGGACCACCTCGACAGGTGGCGGGTCGGGCAGCGGCGGCCAGCCGG
>Ga0207421_10008414_pt1 | contig 10708 bp, 9 predicted proteins | sample SodLakKL_010_SED_4_FD_187542 | JGI IMG/M metagenome (GOLD analysis project Ga0207421, IMG submission 187542) | Alkaline sediment microbial communities from Lake Tanatar, Kulunda Steppe, Russia - 8KL_010_SED (SPAdes) (version 2) | ecosystem: Environmental > Aquatic > Non-marine Saline and...
TTCACCATCGGCGGGGAGACGTACACCACCATCCGAGACCTGGCGAATCACATCGCGGACGCGCTGGGCAAGCCCCATCCCTGGCTACGGATCCCCTTCTGGCCAGTGTTTGCAGCATCCGTGGTCTGCGACAGACTCTGTCGCGCCTTGAACGTATCCCCACCAATCTATCCACGGCGGGTGGAATTCTTTCAGCTGGACCGGGCGTTCAGCATTGAAAAGGCGAAGCGGCTTCTTGGATATCAACCTTCGGTTGATATCCAAGAAGGGTTGAAAAGAACTGCGGACTGGTACAGGGAGCAGGGAATGCTCTGATGCAGGCGCACCCGGCGGGAACGCGAACGAGTCGGCGACGTCCATCTCGGACTCCAGGCCCCCACTGACCTCGGCGAAGGCCGGAATCAGGCCGTCATGATCCAGCCCCAGATGCAGTTTGAAGGCCGCCTTCTTCGGCGCGATGTCCGCCCAGGGAAGGACCTTCATCGACAGATCGATCAACGGGCCACCCAGCGAGAACAGCTTGCCCTTGAACCGGAACCGCTTGCCCGACACGGAACCATTGGGCTGCAGCCGCGCGTACAGCAGACCGAAAAGTTCCTAGAAGAAGTCGGCGTTGAGCTTCTTGTTCCCGCGCGCCAGGGCCGATCGGCTGACTGAACCGGTGTCCAGGTGATAGCGCAGCGAGGAATCGTTCATCAGCGCGGACTCGATGTCGCGCAGGCTGCCGCTGGCCTGCGTGCCCAACCACCAGTGCCAGAAACTGACTCCAGCGGGAAAGGGCATCGGTTCGGCGCGGGCCATCGAGCTTCGTCGCCAGTCGCTCGAATTCAAGTCGCGGCACACATTGGAGAAGCTAACGAAGTACAGTAGGATGGTAGGCCATGGCCCGATTCCTCGTTTCGATTCAACGTTTTGTGGTGAAACCATTTTATCGAAAACGGCCGAAGAATCGGGCTATCTCTTTGACCTGAGTAAGACAGTATTAAAACATGACCCTGCAAACGATACGCGCCCTCATCGATTTCACGCGTCCCTATCCATGGGCGATTCCGGTGCTCGTCTTGCTCGGCCTTACGGCATCCATCGCCGAAGGGGTGGGCATAGGCCTTCTCATTCCGCTGCTAGACGCCATGCTGCAACAGACAGGCGAGGTCGAGTCCTCAGGGCCGCTCGCCGATTTCATGCGACAGGCAACGCAACTCCTCGGCAGTGACCACGTGTTGCTGGTGCTGAGCGCGCTGATAATTGCGTTAATCGCTCTCAAAACGCTCATCGTTGCTCTTGACGCCTTTGTATCCACTTGGGTGATCGCGCGAGCGATGGGGGATTTGCGGCTCGCCCTTGTTAGGCAGCTGCTGGATGTAAGCTATGAGTATTTTGGGCGTATCCCTCAGGGCAACCTGGTCAACATACTGGATTCACAGACCTACCGCGCCAGCGAGTCTCTCCGTGCCCTGACCCAGTTGATCGGCAACCTTTCTACCGCGACCGTCTTCGTCGTGCTTTTGTTGTTGCTGTCGTGGCAGTTGACCATCGTCGTCGCTGCGCTGGTCTTGCCGATATCTCTAGCCATTCGCTTGCTCGCATCGAAAGCCCATGCCTGGGGCGAATGGATGGTAGAATCCTATTCTGAGTTAGCCGCGCGCATTCTCGAGTTGTTGGTTTCGATGCGCTCCATTCGTCTCTTCAACCGAGAGTCCACGGAGATAGAACGATTCGATGGCGCGGTAGGAGAAGTCAAACGCGCGTACCAGCGAACTGAGGTGATGTACGCGCTACTGCCCGCCCTTGTGGAATTCATGTACGTGCCGGTGTTCGTACTGGTGTTGGTTACTGCATTACACCTGCAGATTGATGTTCCTACAGTTCTGGTGTTTATGCTTCTACTGTATCGCCTGCAAAATCCGCTGAAAATGCTGCACGCGTCGCGCATCCGACTTGCCACCTATGCGGCGGGAATCCGCGATTTGCATGGGTTGCTGGACCGCTCGGACAAGCCTTACCTAAAGTCTGGGACCCGACGGATCGATCGGATTCGCCGTGGCGTGGAGTTTGATCGTGTGAGTTTCAGTTATCTCGGCAGCAAGAACCCGGCATTGCGAGACATTTCGCTGGTGCTTCGGGCCGGTACCGTCAATGCGATTGTCGGGGATTCGGGCGCCGGAAAGTCGACTTTGATCAACCTGCTTTGCAGGCTCCACGACCCAGCGTCGGGTGTGCTGCGTGTCGATGGTATCGATCTGCGAGAGCTGGATCTCACGTCTTGGCGCTCGAGGATCGCACTCGCAGGGCAGGACGCCGAACTCCTCAATGGCAGCGTGCGATTCAACATTACCTACGGGGTCGACACAGCCACTGAAGAGGAAATTGAGGATGCGGCCCGCGTGGCGCAGGCGCACGAGTTCATCCTCGGCCTGCCGGACGGATACCAGTCTGAAGTTGGGCCACGCGGCACCCTTCTCTCAGGCGGTCAGCGCCAGCGCGTCGCCCTTGCGCGAGCGATTCTGAGGCGGCCCGATATCCTGATACTCGACGAAGCGACCAACGCCGTGGATGGCGTAACCGAGACGGCCATTCAGAGCGCGGTTGACCGCATATCACAGAATACCACCGTTGTGCTGGTCGCCCATCGACTGAATACGCTCAAGCGGGCTCAATTCGTGGTGGTCATGAGCGGAGGTCAGATCATACAGCAGGGTGCGCCATGTGAACTGCTCGCCGTGCCTGGTCCACTTAGGGACCTGTATTCTGCACATCGCCGCCTGGAGCAAGGCGCCTCAGATGGGCGTTGAACAAATTAACGGAGTCGGGTGCTTACTTGCCCAGACAGTTGTAGGATTGAGCTCGGACACGGAGAATGGGCCCGAATTAGGGGGGCCTGACTCACTTAGCGCCAACCTAGTTTGAAATGTGCCGACCTCGCATGCCCGAGTGGGTTTGTGGGCTTGTCGCAGCTTCAGCAAGGCTGGTCTACCTCTTGACAAATGTGTCGTCGAACAACCGTGAGGCCTTTATTCTGATGCGTTCAGATTTAAGAAAACGGACACTAGTCACAGGTGGTGCCGGCTTCCTTGGCTCGCACCTGTGCGGGCGTTTGCTAGAGCGCGGGGACGATGTTCTCTGTATCGACAACTTCTTCACCGGTACCAAGGACAACATCAAGCACCTGCTCGACAACCCGCATTTCGAGCTCATCCGCCACGACGTGACCTTCCCGCTCTACGTCGAGGTGGACGAGATCTACAACCTGGCCTGCCCAGCGTCGCCCATCCACTACCAGCACGACCCAGTGCAGACCACCAAGACCAGCGTGCACGGTGCGATCAACATGCTGGGGCTGGCCAAGCGTGTGAAGGCGAAGATCTTCCAGGCCTCCACCAGCGAGGTGTACGGCGACCCGGAAGTCCACCCACAGACCGAAAGCTACTGGGGCCGTGTCAACCCCATCGGCACCCGCGCCTGCTACGACGAAGGCAAGCGCTGTGCCGAGACCCTGTTCTTCGACTACCACCGCCAGCACCGGCTGCGCATCAAGGTCGCGCGCATCTTCAACACCTACGGCCCGCGCATGCACCCGAACGACGGCCGCGTGGTCTCCAACTTCATCGTGCAGGCGCTGAAGAACGAGCCGATCACCCTCTACGGCGATGGCCAACAGACCCGCTCGTTCTGCTACGTGAGCGACATGATCGACGGTTTCATCCGCCTGATGGACAGCCCCGACGACCTCCTAGGCCCGGTGAATCTCGGCAACCCGGTCGAGTTCAGCATGCGCGAACTGGCCGAGCAGGTGGTCGATCTCACGGGTTCCCGCTCACCCCTGGAGCACCGCCCGCTGCCGCAGGACGACCCGCGCCAGCGCAAGCCGGACATCACCCTGGCGCAGGAGCAACTGGGCTGGCAGCCGACCGTGCAGTTGCGCGAGGGTCTGCAACATACCATCGCCTACTTCGACACGATGCTCAGCAGCCAACGCGGCTGACACAGGCCCGTCCCAAAGACTCATCATGCCCCAGATTCCAAACCGCACCATCCTGGTCACCGGCGGCGCCGGCTACATCGGCAGCCACGCCTGCAAGGCGCTGGCGCAGGCGGGGTACACCCCCATAGCCTACGACAACCTCGTCTACGGCCATCGTGAAGCCGTGCGCTGGGGCCCGCTCGAGGTTGGCGACATCGCGGATCGCGCGCGCCTCGATGCGGTGATCGCGCAGTACCGCCCCGAAGCGGTGATGCACTTTGCCGCCTATGCCTACGTCGGCGAGTCGGTGCAGGACCCGGCCAAGTACTACCGCAACAACGTCGCCGGCACGTTGACCCTGCTTGAGGCGTTAGTGCACCACGGCATCGGGCGCATCGTGTTCTCCAGCACATGCGCCACCTACGGCATTCCCGAGCGGACCCCGATCGACGAGGACCATCCGCAGAACCCGATCAACCCCTATGGCGCGTCCAAGCTAATGATCGAGCGCATGCTGCAGGACTTTGACGCCGCCTATGGCCTGCGCTCGGTTTCCCTGCGCTATTTCAACGCGGCCGGAGCCGACCCGGATGGCGAGATCGGAGAGGATCACGATCCCGAAACCCACCTGATCCCGCTCGCGCTGCAGGCCGCACTCGGCCAGCGCGGGGCATTGCAGGTCTTCGGCACCGACTACCCCACCCCGGACGGCAGCTGCATCCGCGACTACATCCACGTGACCGACCTCGCGCGGGCTCATGTGTTGGCGCTGGACTACCTGACGCATGGCGGCGCGACCACCGCTCTTAACCTGGGCACTGGCCACGGCCATTCGGTTCTCGAAGTAATCGAGGCTGCGCGCAAGGTCACCGGTCGCGACATTCCAGTGATTCTCACCGGCCGCCGCCCCGGTGACCCAGCGATCCTCACGGCTGCCTCCCAGAAGGCAAACAACGTACTCGGCTGGCGACCGCGCTATACCGACCAAACCGAGATCCTACGCCACGCGTGGCACTGGCACAGCGATGTCGCACCGTAGGCGTTTGCGCAGACTACTGCGACGTGAACTTAATCTGCACTCTAGCGGCGACCTTTTAACGCCAGGCCGCCGCCTCCCTCCAGAGCCCGGAGGCACTCACACAACGCTGTGATACGATCTGGTGCCCGCACGTGCCGTGCTACACATGTTGTGTACGCGCACGGCTACAATACTCGATGCGCATGTCGGTATCCCCAGCGTCAAATTGGTTGGAACCTGATCTGTGTTTAGAGTCCCCAACCACAGCGAGGGCGGGAAGAAACGTATGGTCACAGGATTAGCTCCAAAGACGCCCCGTGTTTCCGTGATTCTCGCCGTTTATAACGGGGAGCGTTTCCTCAGTGCAGCGATTGGCAGTATTCTCCGTCAAACGTTTGGCGACTTTGAGTTTATTATAGTGAACGATGGATCGACCGACCGTTCTCGTGAAATCGCACTCTCATATGGGGATTCTCGAGTCCGCCTTTTGGACAATCCAAGAAACATTGGGCTAACGCGAAGCCTGAATCGTGGAGTCGCTGCAGCTCGGGGCAACTTTGTCGCGCGCCTTGACGCCGACGATCTAGCAACGCCCGATAGGCTCGCGCGGCAAATTGCCTTCTTGGAGCAGCAGCCGGACATCTCGGCAGCCGGCACTTGGTGTGACACCATCGACGAACACGGCCGCCGTCTCGGCCGAAACAAGAACCCCATTAACCACGAATTTCTGCGCTGGTCGCTGATTTTTTACTGCCCCTTCACCCACTCTTCGATGTTGTGGCGGCGCCAAACAGTAGCCGAAACGGTCGGCGAGTATGACAGCTCTTTCGCTTATGCAATGGATTGGGAATACTGGAGCCGCATCGCGAGTAAGTTGCGCGTGGCAAATATTCCTCGCGTGCTGACCCACTATCGGGTTGGGGCGCATTCGATGACGGCGAATCACCCAAGTGCCTGGAAAGAGATTCGTGCAGCACGAGAGGCTTCCTTACGCGCGGTGTTCGGTGGCGATGCAGAGCGTTGGATTGCCGAGAGCGCCCGGCTTTTCACATGGACCGATGGCTGGCCCGAGGATACGGGTCAGGGCCACGTTCGTGAATCGATTGAAGTCCTTGGCAAGCTGCACGAGGATTTTGTCGATCGGCTAGAGATCACTGGGCGCGCACTCGATGCGCACGCCCGATTCGTTCGGGAGTGGATGGCGAAAAGTCTGCTGGCAGCCGCCCGCAAGTCACACCTTGCGGGCCAGACCCGGCTTGGGCGGGTCCTATTCTCGGAATCGATTCGTGTGCACGCCCTAGCACTGCTCTCGCGCAGCTCTGGCCGCTATTTTACTGCTTGCATACGCGTCGCGACCAAGTCAGCTTAAAGGTCAGCCGAAGTTCAAGTCGGCATGCACCATGCCAGATCTTTGTGTTCTCTTGCGTCAACTGTGACCATCCTCTCGACGCTTGCGACAACCAGCGTCTAGCGACCCTTTCGGCTGCCATCGGACAATCCACTGGCCCTCAGCCATGCTCCCAGGCTGCCACCGATACTTTCAACGGAAAAATGTGACTGCACCCTCTGCCGCGCGGACTCGCCCAGCGCAATGGAACGGCTTGGATCCATAAGCAGCTCTATCAAGGTACTACTCCATTCGGTTGGGCTAGTCCCCGTTACCTTTAAGCCTCCATCACGCTCGGGGATCTCCAAGATTTCGTCCATACCTTGGGCCCCGCCCGAAATTACTGGTAGTCCAAGCGACATTGCCTCCAAGGGGGCAACGGGAAATCCCTCATCGCGGGACGGGAAGACATAAACGTCTCCGGCTGAAAGGTATGCACTGAGTTCATCCCGATCCGCCACGAAGCGGTCGATCCAGCGTATCGAGCCTGACTCCATCTCGGGTTCAATCTCTTTACGAAGCCATGCGCTATCGGCGCCCGCGCCCACCAAGAGCAATTGTAGCAACTGGGGGCTTTCTCCGATGCGGCGCCAAGCGCTGATGAGGATGTCGAGACCCTTCTTCCAGCGCATGACCCTTCCATGCCAGACGGCAACTCGAGCATTGGGGTTAATACCGATGTTCTTGCGTACCTCGTCTCGCGGCGGAACGGCCGTTCGAAAGATGCTCACGGGATTTGGAACGCGGGCCATCCGTGCATCAGGTACACCGTAGGTTGCCTGGACTCTTGCCGCCTCTGAGCCGGAACTGATGATCAGGCCAGAGCAGTTCCGGATAGCGGTTGCCCTGGCGCGGGCGGGCGGATTACTCGCTGCTGGTGTCCCCCCTTGGAAGACTCCGAACGTCGGAATCCCCAACCGCTCGCCAATCTTTACGCACACCTCGAATCGCTCATCTTCGTATTCCTGGCACAGGATGCCATTGCACCCTGCCCGCCGGATCTCGGAGGCAAGCAGCTGAGCCGGGAATAGGCGCCGGCGTGCCCACGAGGGAAGCCTGACCGAAAAATTATTGCGGAGGAATTGTTCCCGCGCCGGTCCGCTCGTATCGGCTTCGGCCGCGATCATACCACGCCCGATATTTAACCTCCCACGTCTCGTGATCACCCGTTTTGCTCTTCTGGCCTGGTGAACGGCACGTAGCCCAAGAGGGGCGGGGATTGCGACGAAACCACAGCCGGTAGGCTTGTGCACGCTGCGCACAGGAGCGAGAACCGAATTGGTAACGATGAACAAGGTTGTGTCGATACCAACGGTTGCCAAGGCCTTCACGTAGTTGAACAGCCAACCGTCCGTCACCTGCGTGCGAAATTGCTCGAGACTTAAATCCAAAGGATCCAAATATTCCTCGAACAAAAGCCCCCACGGAATAAGCGCGATGTTGCCTCCGTACGATTGCGCGGTTCTTTCTGGCGATTGCCTAGACACGCCTACCGGACCCTAACACCGAAAGGCTCGCGAGCTTGGGTAACTACGATGGGTGAAAAGCAACTGAGAACCCCTACGGCAATTAGAAGGACCTGCCCTTCAGCATGGGACCGGCTGCTCTGATTAAGAGGTACCGCCCAAAGTCAGCGGATCCAATCAGTCTGGGCTCCACTCTCAATGCTTCCGCGAGAAGCATCTTTCCTAGGTCACGGTACTGAGCCCGGTGTGCCTTTCGGGCCCGATAGAGAAGCTGTCGCGCCATCCAACCCCTAACCCATTTTCGAAAATAATCCAGTTTTTCCCCCCTCAGGCCCATCACCTTTTCGAACTCCGACTGAAGTGAAATAATCGTGCTTATGGATGTGCGTATTGTCTGGATGGTAGTGGAGGAAGCATCCCACCCATCGATGATTGGATAGAGAACCGGGGCTTCTTCCCACCATCGTTTGGCGCCCGCCTCACCAAATACCAAGCCGACGGACACCCTTCGAGCCTCCTGCACTTCTTTCGGTACATCGGGATGAGTCGAAGTCATTGAGTGAGGTCCCAGACGATACTGAACGAGAATATCACTCGTGTTAGAAATGCCTAAACGGCACCCAATGCGGCTCCAAAACTCCCAGTCCATGGCATACCTGAATCGTTCGTCGTAACCCCCGACCTGCGTTCCTACCAAGGCCCGCCGCCACATCATCGCGGAATGCACAAATGGACAAAAAAACATGAGCGACCACTGAAGCACTGCCTGCTGCTCAGGGTAGCGAAGTCTCCGGCCTGCTCGACCCTCTCTAATTTCGCGAAACCCAGATCCAGCGAGCGCAATCTCAGGGTGATCGTCTAGATAGGTAACCTGGCGATAAAGCCGATTTTTAAAGGCTAGGTCGTCCGCGTCGATTCTAGCCACAAACTCCCCCACAGCTGCAGATATGCCGCGGTTCAGACTACGGGCTAGCCCCTCGTTCGATTCATTTTTTATCAGTCGAATCCGGCGATCATCGAAGGAGAGCACAATGTCTCTTGAGCCATCAGTGGAGCCATCGTCCACGATAAGGAACTCAAAATTCGAAAAAGTTTGCCCAAGAATGGAACGAACCGTGTCGCCGAGGTATGGGGCACCGTTGTACACCGCCATAACGACCGACACACGAGGGGAGTTGGCTTGGCCCATGTCTGAGTCAGTTCTTCAGTTGCCGAAACATTCGTGTTATCTGGGGTCCAACGGGAAGGGTGCAGGCAAATAGCTCGATTCGCACAGTTCGGCGGAGAGCAGCGGTCATGGTGCCTTTTTTTGACAACTCTCTCTGCAACCACTGCAGAAAATCACGCCGGGCCGCGCGCTTCTGTGCACGGCTACTGCTCCCACACGAAGAATTATCGTGAACTCGGTACCGGTTCCAGACCTCCGCGCAAGCCATGACCGCGCCCACCAGGCTCAACTTGGCGTAAAAAGCTTGATCTTCGTAAATTGATTGCAAGTTTCCGAACCCCTCGGCAGCGTACACTGCTTTCTTACGAACCATGATGCAGGACGGAACAGGAACGATGACCTTGTACTGTAAGAACCGAAGCAAGAACTCCCCAGGCTTCATCTCGGCACGATCGGGTACGCCGAGATCGTGCACGAAGTCGCCATGTCTCGCATCTTTGTTCCAAGATTGCCAGTAAAGACTCCGACCGAAAATCATGTCCACATGCGGCGTGGCGTCGAGGATCCTCACCTGCTCTGAAAGTTTCTCAGGTTTCCAAACATCGTCCGAATCTAAGCACGCGATAAGGTCACCTCGCGCATGTTCTAAACCTAGAGACCTCGAGGTGGCGACGCCCTTATTACTACCTCCCGGGTGAGCAAGGAGACGAACCCGAGACGGATGTCTTCGTGCCAGAGTTTCGGCGAAGTGGGTCGCCCGAGGTCCAGAGCCATCGTTCACCAAAAGGAGTTCCCATTCCCGGAATTCCTGAGCAAAAACACTCTCTACAGCCTCTTCAAAATATGCAATCTCCGGATTCAAGAACGGAATGATTATGGACACCCGGGGGGGGGTAGTGAGCTTGAAGTCAGTTACCACGATTCAGGACTCCGCTATGGCGAGATTTATCGTGCCCAATTCGATTCTCCGCCAGCACGCGCATGGAGAGTAGCCTTCAAGGGAGTAGAATCCGGGAGGTTGAGATCCTAATTCTACACGCCTCGGCCAGGGTTCCACAATGGGGCTCTAATCTGGTCAAACAGGCCGTTGAAGCTCCACCCCGCTGGTCGCGATCATAGCCGATACGCCAATGCAAGTGACCCAATCGATTGGCGCCGGGAAGGCGCTGAGAAAACCGGGACTCGATCCAACCCGATGGCTGGGAATAACGCTCCTGCAGGCTGCTTGTCCACGAAGACCACTAGGTACACTTGACCTGTCCTTGTGGGCGTCCGACACGTACAACCGTACCCCGGTTGAACAAACCTGGGCTCGCACAGCGGAATCCGTCGGGCTCCCTGTCGACGCACGAACGGACTATCTCACTACCGGACGCGTAGAACCCGTCATCCACCAGTCATTGACTGTCTCATCCAGCACTCAGCGAGTTGCTTCGTCAATGAAACGCTCGGCGTTGAGAAAGATGATGATCAGAGAACGCGGCTGCACTTCCGCTTCACTGGCCCGGACCGTTGCAATCGATCCGGTCGGATCCACGCTGGCGCGTGGTAGAACTCAACGCCTCGCTCAATCCAAGGTTCGCTCCGTAAGCTCGGCCGCCAGCCGCGCGTAGCTTTGTCGGGCACGGCGGCACTCGCGTTGATAGTCAATGAGCAGAAGTCGCCGATGCCAGCGAATGGGTAAGATTTGACGCAGCGCACGCTTGAA